>Ga0228702_1000928_pt1 | contig 20261 bp, 18 predicted proteins | sample McNCre217_Aug_MG_2_FD_178018 | JGI IMG/M metagenome (GOLD analysis project Ga0228702, IMG submission 178018) | Freshwater microbial communities from McNutts Creek, Athens, Georgia, United States - 20-17_Aug_MG | ecosystem: Environmental > Aquatic > Freshwater > Creek | place: USA: Georgia...
CCCACATGGTTGGCCACCAGGCCTTCGCCCAGGGCTTGCGTGAGCGCCGTGTCGGCTTCGAGGGCGTCCAGCGCCCCGGCCAGGGTGTCGGCCACGCTGTGGGTGGCGTCCTTGTTTTCCAGGCAGTCGCCGGTTTCCATGGGCTGCAGCGGGTAAGCGTTGGCCACGCCCAAACGGGCGGCCTGCAGCACGGCGGCGGTGTGAGTGTAGGGGTTGGCGGCAGCGTCGCCCATGCGGTGCTCGATGCGCGCACCGGGGCCGCTTTCAGCAGACAAACGCACCGTGACGCCCCGGTGGTCCACCGCCCAGTTTTGCCAGAAGCCCGACAGGCTGGCTGGTTGCAGGCGCTGGTAGGAATTGGCGCTGGGTGCCAGCAGGCCCGCCAGCGCCTGGTGGTGCTGCATCAGCCCCGCCGTGCAGCCCAGCGTGAGCGCGTTGAACTGGCTGGCGTCGTGCCCGCCCGAGATGGCGTTGTGGCCCTGTGCGTCGCGCAGGCTGAAGTTGATGTGCACCCCGCTGCCACCCACGGTGAGGATGGGCTTGGGCATGAAGGTCAGCACGATGCCGTGCTGGAAAGCCACCTCACGCGCCAACAGGCGGAACAAAAAGATGTCGTCCACCGCCTTGACGGCGCGGTCGTAGGTCAGCGTGAACTCGAACTGCGGCGCGTCGTATTCGGTGTTCATGCTGTCGATGCGAAAGCCCGCTGCGGTGGCCTTTTCCCACAGGGCGTCGGTGAATCCCCTCGGGTCAGCAAAAGGGCCGGTCGCGTACACATGGGCGGCGGGCGTGTCGTAAGGTTTGAGCGAGCCGTCGGGCTCGATCTGGAAGGCAAAGGCTTCGAGCTCGATGCCCACCATCGGGTCGTAGCCCATGGCCTGCCAGTCGGCCACGGCGCGCTTCAAAGCACTGCGCCCGCACATGGGCAGCGGCGAGCCGTCGTTGGCTTTGAGGTCGCCAATGGCCACCTTCGTGAACGGCTGCCAACCGGGGCGGATGTCTTCGGCGGTGTAGGCCACTTCCATGTCGGGCAGGCCTTCCATGACCATGGCACCAGGCACGGGGATCAGCTCTTTCTCATACGTCACCCCAAAGGTGCCGCGGCAAAAGCGGGCGCCGCCGCCCTGCCCGGCTTGGAGCGTGACGTATTTGCCCCGCGCAATGGCCAGGTGGTCACAAAACAGCACCCGCAGGCGCTCGTGTGCAGCAGAAGTCATGGTGATTCCCTTCAGATGAGGTGCATGCGCACCGGCAGGCGTTTGATGCCACAGACAAAGTTAGAACGCAAAAAGGCGTGTTCGCCCGTTTGCTCGATGCGATCGACCCGCTTGATGAGTTCTTGCAGCAGCACCCGCAACTCCAGCCGCGCCAGCCACATGCCCAGACACGCATGCGCCCCGCCCTGCCCGAACGACAGGTGACGGTTCACGCCTCGGCTGAGGTTAACGGTGAAAGGCTGCTCAAAAGCCCGCTCGTCGCGGTTGCCCGAGATGAACCACAGCAGCACCTTGTCGCCCGCCTTGACCTGTTTGCCGTGGTACTCGAAGTCCTCGGTTGCGGTACGGCGGAAATGGGTGGCCGGTGAGGCCCAGCGGATGAACTCGTCGGCCACGCCCTCCCAGGCGGCCTCGCCCTGCACCGCCTTGAGTTGCTGCATCAGGCCCGGCTGCGTGGCCAGCGCGTGCAAGGCCGCGGCGATCGAATAGCGCGTGGTGTCGTTGCCTGCCGCCACCAGCAGGCAAAAGAAGTTGCGGAATTCGGTGTCGCTGATCACATTGCCCTGGGCATCGGGCTGGGTGATCAGGTGCAGCACGCCGCTGGTGTCGCCTGATGCGCGCTTGCGGTCCATCAACTGGGCGGCGTAGTCGTACAGATCGGCCCCGGCGGGCGAGCGAAAGGGCATGAAGCGGTAAGCCTCGGTGTCCATCTTGTCCACCACATGGCTGGTGAAATCGCTGTCGGTGTTGGCCATGAGCGCATCTCCCTTGTCCACCAGCCAGTCCAGGTCTTCTTCGGGCAGACCCGCGATGCGCCCGAGCATGCGCATGGGCAACTGGCGGGCGATCTGCTGCGTGGCATCGAACTCGCCCAGCACCAGCGCCTGGTCCAGTATGCCCACGCACAGTTCGCGGATCTGGTCTTCGTACAGCGCCATCATGGGCTTGGAAAAAGCCTTGGCCACCAGCATGCGGGTGCGGGTGTGTTCGGGCGGGTCGGTCTCCTGAAAGGTGCGCCGCGCCAGGTATTCCTCGCGGGTCTGGTCTTCCATGCGGATGCCTTGCGCCGAAGACAGGCGCTGGTGGTTGCGGTTGAGCTCCAGGATGTCGGCATGCCGCGTGACCGACCAGAAGCCCTTGCCCCCCGCCCAGTCGCACCAGGCCATGGGGTCTTCATCGCGCAGGCGCTTGAAGGTGTTGTGCGGCGCGCCATTCACATAGCTGTCGTGGTCAGACAAGTCGGCACGGCCATCGTCTGTGGGGTTCCAAACGGTCATGGGTGGGTTTTCCTTGCGTGTTCAATGAATTGCGCCATCCACTGGCCAAACAGCGGCACATCGGCGACCTGTGCCAGGCTGGCATGGGCACGGGCCAGGGTGTCGGCATCGAGCTTGTCGGCCAGGTAGCCCAGCAGGGCCTGCATGAACACCCGCGGCATTTCGGGGTGGTATTGCGTGGTCCAGATGTGCTGGCCGATCTGCATCGAGCCGATGGGGCAAAAATCGCTGCCGCCCAGGCAATCGGCCCCTTCGGGCATGCGGGTGACCTGTTCGTTGTGGGCGGCCATCAAGGTGGTCGTGCTTTGCGAAGGCTGCATCCAGGGGCGGGCCTGCTGCCAGTGCGTGGCCGCCGTGCCCAGACCCCAGCCCGCCGCGTTGCGCGCCACCTGCCCGCCCAGCGCCCGGGCCACCGCCTGGTGACCAAAGCACAGACCGATCAGCGGCTGACGGGCCGCATCCACAACGCGGATGAAGGCCAGCAGCTGTCCCACCCAGGGCAGGCTGTCATCGTTGACCGAGGCCGGGCTGCCGGTGACGACATAGCCATCGAAAGCCTCCGGGCCAGGTGGCAACACGCCGTCCTTGATCGGCAGCACCTCGAAAGACCAATTCGGCCGCAGGGGCTGCAGCAGCTGCACCACCTTTTGCCCGTCGTTCGGAAAATGCGAAGCAAACGCCGAGGTGTCGTCGTTGGTCAATAAAACAGCGATGCGCAGGCTCATCCGGGTGTCTTTCAGCTTGTGCTTGATGCTAGGGGCAAGGCCGACAAGGCACTATCAACTTTGGGCACCGCACACCCCGGGTTTTCACGAAAAAGCCCGCCTGGGTGAAACAGGCACACTCTGGGGCATGCACTGCCTGATCGTTTTGGCCTTTTGATGACTTCGCCTATCCCGGACACCCCCTGGGTCCAGGTGCTGGACACCCACGACATCGACCAGCACGCCCAGGCCCAGCAAGGCTGGGCGCTGCAGTACGAGCAGCTCTCGCCTGGGCAGTTCAAAGGCCGCATCCACCAGGTGCAGCTGCCCGAGGTGACGCTGCTGCGCGAGGACACCAGCATCGCCCTGCGCCAGCGCGGGCGACTCGATGACAGCGTTTACGGTTTCGCCATGGCTCTGCAGGACTCCCCCGACCTGTTTTTCAACGGCCAGCGGGTGCCCGCCCACGCCATCATGTGCGGCAAGGGCGACGAGGTGGACCTGACCACCCCGCCCCACTTCACCCTGATCGCGGTGGTGGTGGAGCGCAGCCTGCTCAATCCGCTGTGGGAGCGCATGTACCAGAAGCCCCTGGCGCACTGGCTGGAAAAGCAGCTGGTGCTGCCCACCACCGACATCAAGGCGCAGAACCTGCGCGATCTGCAGCTGACGGTGCTGGACCAGGCCAGTGCCCTGGCCCACCGCCAGCACGACCCGCAAGCCCTGCGCCAGTTGCGCGACGAGATCCTGATGGAATGGCTGGAAGCCCTGCCCTCGCAGGTGGACACCTCCGAGCTGCCCAACCTGGAGCGGCGCAAAAAGCTGGTGGACCGCGCCTGCGAGCTGATGATGGGCCACGCCGACGAGCCGCTGTCGATTCTGGAAGTCTGCAGCCGCGTGGGCACCAGTCGGCGCAAGCTCAACTACTGCTTTCAGGACGTGCTGGGCACCACGCCCATCAAATACCTGCGCTCGTTGCGCCTGAACAGCGTGCGCCGCGCCCTGCGCCAGGCGGCACCGGGCGTCACCATCCAGGACATCGCTTCGCACTGGGGCTTCTGGCACCTGAGCCAGTTCGCGCAAGACTACAAACACTTGTTTGGTGAGCTGCCTTCGAGTACCTTGCACCAGCGGCAAAGCTGAACTTCACCGGGTAAACCCCGGAGCCAGTTTGCCACTTTTCGATAGCGTTCAGCCTCGCAGCGGGCTCAGACTTGTCTCCTTGAATGCCCACATTGGCAACACCCCATCACCAGACAAGGAAGACAAAGATGAACACCTCCCAATGGCTCAAGCGCTCACTTTTCGGCTTGCTGTGCAGTGCTGCCGTGCTCCACGCTGCGGCTCAAACTTTCCCAAGCAAAGCTGTCAACTTGGTCGTTCCCTACCCTGCGGGCGGCCCCTCTGACTTTGTGGCTCGTCAACTCCAGCCTGAACTCAACCGGCTGCTGGGCCAGCCTGTGATCATTGAAAACATCGGCGGGGTGGGCGGTGCCATTGGCATTCAAAAGGTGCTGAGCGCCCCCGCTGACGGCTACAACATGACCTTGGGTACCCCCATGGAGCTGGTGCTGGCCCCTTTGGCCATGTCGGCAGTGAAGTTCAAACCCGATGACATGAAGCTGGCAGCCCAACTGGTGACCACCACCATGGTGCTGATCACCCGCAAGGACCTGCCCGCCAACAACGTGGATGAGCTCATTGCGATGGCCAAAAAACCAGGCGCCAAGGAACTGTCCTATGGCAGCGTGGGCCCTGGCTCGCTGTACCACCTGATCGGCGAAAAATTCGCTCAGCAAACCGGCACCAAGATGCTGCATGTGCCCTACAAGGGCGCGGCTCCCCTGATGACCGACCTGATGGGCGGCCAGATCGACATGGTCTTCATCCCGTTGGCCGGCAGCACGCCCGCCATGATCACCGAAGGCAAAGTCAAGGCGCTGGGGCTGACCACCAAAACGGCACACCCACGCTTTCCGAACATCCCGGCCCTGGCAGCGCAAAAAGGTCTTGAAGGCTTCGAGTTCGATCTGTGGGCTGGCATCGAAGTGCCCAAGAACACACCCGCCGATGTGACTGCTCGTCTGAACAAGGCCATCTACGAAGCTTTGCAAAACGCCGACATCCGCAAAGCCTATGAGGCCACAGGCAACACCGTCGCCAAGCCCATGAGCCCCGAAGAGCTGGCACGCATCTACAACAGCGAAACTGCACGCTACCAAACCATCGCCAAATCGATCAATCTGCAACCGCAATGATGGCTCGCCCTGGCGAGGCACTTGGTCTTTGAGGATCGCCACATGGCAAACCGCCCCGGCGCAAGGCACCATGCGTGAGCTTGTCTGGCATGGCGGGTCTGCGCGCCACAGCCATCCAACCCCGAGGGGCGGCCTGTCGGTGCACCAATCCTTGGCGACACGTTTGCCGACCCCCTGTGCCTGAAAATGGCCGGGTGGTTCGAAACCAAACGGTGCGGCGTTGATCCGCCGCCTCAACTGAACTGAACAACCTTGCACATGACCCACCTCACCGACTTCAACGCCAGCGAACTGTCTGAACGCATTCACCAGCGACAACTCTCCTGCACGGAGGTCATGCAGGCTTATCTGCAACGCATCGCAGCACTCAACCCACGCTACAACGCCATCGTCAATCTGGCGCCAGAGGACACCTTGCTGGCACAGGCCCAACAATGCGACAAAGAACTGGCGCAAGGCCAGTCACGCGGCTGGCTGCATGGCATCCCGCAGGCCATCAAAGACACCGGGCACGCGGTGGGTTTTCCGACCACCTTTGGCAGCCGTTTGTTGGCAGGTCAAATGCCGCGCGCCGACAGCATCATGACCGGGCGCATGAAAGCCGCTGGCGCCATCATGATCGGCAAAACCAACATGCCCGAGCTGGGCCTGGGCTCGCACACCTTCAACACCTTGTTTGGCACCACGCCCAACGCCTGGGACACCACCGTGAGCGCAGGTGGCAGCAGCGGCGGCGCAGCGGTGGCACTGGCCCAGCGCATGCTGCCGGTGGCCGACGGCTCGGACTTCATGGGCAGCCTGCGCAACCCGGCTGGCTGGAACCACATCTTTGGCATGCGCCCCTCGCAGGGCCGCGTGCCCTTCGGCCCAGGTGCCGATGTGTGGGTGGACCAGCTGGGCACAGAAGGCCCCATGGCCCGCAGCGTGCGCGATCTGGCCCGACTGCTGGCCACGCAATCGGGCCACGACACGCGTCAGCCGCTGTCGATCAACGCAAGCCTGGACATCTCGGGCATCCAGTACACGCCAGACGCACTCCAGGGCCTTCGGGTCGGCTGGCTGGGCGATCTGGGTGGTCACTTGGCCATGGAAGACGGCATCCTGGGTGTTTGCGAAGACGCATTGCACACCATGCAAAACGCGGGGGCGCAAGTAGAACCCACGGCCCCAGGCTTTGACACACAAGCCCTGTGGGAATGCTGGCTGGTCTGGCGCCGTGCGCTGGTGGGTCCCAAAGCCGCTGCGCTGTTGCAACTGCCGGGCGCACGCAACGAGCTCAAACCTGAAGCCCAATGGGAACACGACAACTCGCTGAAGCTGTCGTACATGGATTTCCAGCTGGCCAGCCAGCGACGCACCGGGTTTTACAACCACCTGCTGCACATGTTCGAACGGTTTGATGTGCTGGCCCTGCCGGTCGCGCAGGTCTGGCCCTTCCCTGTGGATCAACGCTGGCCCCAAAAGATTGGCAATCGCGCGATGGACACTTACCACCGCTGGATGGAGTGCACCATTTACGCCACGCTGGCGGGCTTGCCTGCCATCAGTTTGCCAGCGGGCTTTCATCCCAAGCAACCCTGGCCGATGGGCATCCAGCTCATTGGCAAGCCACAAGGCGATGCGGCTTTGCTGCAGGTGGCCGCGGCCTACGAAGCGGTGCGTGGCGATTGGCTGCAGCGACGCCCGGCAGCCGCCTGATCCGTTTCAATCGGTCAACTCGAGCACCGTGGTGTGGCCTTGTGCCATCGGCCATGTGAGGCCCACCACCTTCTCGCCATTGAAAACCCCGACCACACTGCGCTGCGTCGCCTCGTTCAAGCGCAGCCGACTCGATGCGCTGCCAGCACCGGGCGGCACGCCTGGCAAAGTGCTCTGGCCATCGAGGCTCATGGCATCGCGACCGGGATCAAAATACCCGCGAGGACGGCTAAAGCTCAACACCGATTGGGCGGCAAGATCGGCCTCAGAGGCTCGCTCTGGCCGCATGTGGATCAACTGACTCGACCGGGAAAAGGGACTGCGGTAGATGTGCGTCGTGGCATAACCCTTGGCCTGAATGACAAACTCATAGGTGGCGTCACTTTGCGCTTTGAATGGCCCCCAATACCCGTCCGAACCCACTGTCTGCACATGCACCGCAGAACCCACACGTTGTCCCGAAAGGGGGTCAGTCCTGAAAATCTCCAAACGGGCACCGGACAAAGGCAGGTTGTTGACAAAGTTGCCTGACGCCGCGTTCAGTGGGTCGACGCCCATGCCCACCAGCTTGCCGTTCAAAACCACTTCGGTTTGCTGGCGAATGGCCAGCTGGGGTGTGCGACCTGTGATGAATCTGTACGTTGCCTCGAAAGCGGGCTTTGAGTAAGAGGTTTCGCGGTGGTCAATTTGGGGAATGACCACATTGGTGGCACCCTTGAGTTCAGGACCATCAAATCCCACCATGGTGGGTTTGCCCTTCATGCCCAACCACAGGCCATCGGGCTGGGCATATTTGTCATTGTTGACTGACCGGATGGTCATCCAGCGTGTAGGGCCACACACCTCATCCCCTTGCGCATTTTTAGGCGCATTGAGTTGCTTGAGAAAAGGACCGGTTCCTGAAAATTCATTGGCCTCATTCAAGCCAGGAATGGCCTGTACGCCATGATTGGGGGTGCCCCCCAAAATGGCGTGGCTGACCACCGCTGAGCCGCCTGCATTGCACACGAAATTGCGTATCGCATTGCCCCCGCGGGAATTGCCCACCAACACAACTTGCTTGGCGCCCGTTCGGCTCAAAACTGCCTGAACCTCTGCACGCAAAAACGCCATGTGCTCGGCGCTGGATGTCCGCCCTGCTTGCGCCTTGTTGTCTGCATCCCGCGCCAATGGATAGGGCACGTCGATCGCATGCAGTCGCTCGGTGGGCCAACCATTGGACTCAAAGCGCCAGAGAGTGGCTTGCCACAAAGCCGCCGAATCGCCATTGCCATGGACAAACACAATGGGCGGACGGTCCGTATCCGTTGCGAGCAAAGGCCCCGCACAGCCCCCTAAAAGCAAAGTGGCGAGCGAAACAATGCCCAAGGTCCGACGTTGCAAGTTCATGGTCATCCTTTGAGTGCTGGGTCAAAAGCACATCGTCGGCCATGTCTGCCCGGCAGACTGACTCCTAAGTGTCAGCGACTGCGGTGTTCAGCGCGCCCACACCAAAGCCAGAAAATCGCACCCAAAACGATCATGGGCACGCACAGCCACTGGCCCATGCTCATGCCCAGACTGAGCAGGCCCAGATGGGCGTCGGGCTCGCGGAAGTATTCGGCAACAAAGCGGAACACGCCATAGCCAAACAAAAAGGCAAACGCCACCTGTCCCCGCGCCCGAGGCTTGCGGGCATAGAGCCAGAGCAGCACAAACAGGAGCACGCCTTCCATCAGGAATTGGTAGATCTGTGAAGGGTGGCGCGGCGCATCGCCTGCACCGCGAAAGACCATGGCCCAGGGTAAGGCGGGATCGGCCAGGCGCCCCCACAATTCGCCATTGATGAAGTTGCCAATGCGGCCAGCGGCCAGGCCCGTGGGCACGCAAGGCGCCACAAAGTCCATGACCTGCAAAAACGGACGCTGGCGGGTGCGGGAAAACCAGACCATGGAAGCCATCACGCCCAGCATGCCGCCATGAAAACTCATGCCGCCTTGCCAGACGGCAAAAACTTCCAGCGGGTGCGCCGCGTAATAACCCGGCTTGTAAAACAAGCAATAACCCATGCGCCCACCCAGCACCACACCCAGCACGCCCAGAAACAGGATGTCTTCCACATCCTGCCGGGTCCATTGCGGCAGCTGAGCAAAAGGCAAATGCCGCAAGCGACGCGTGCCCAGCCAGTAAAACAGGCCAAAGGCCGCCAGATAGGTCAGGCCGTACCAGTGGACGGCCAGAGGGCCCAGTTGCAGGGCGACGGGATCGATTTGGGGGTGGATCAGCATGGTGAGCGATTGTGCCCGCAATAGAAGGCACGCATCAGCATGCTGTCCAACACAGTTGTATCAATCGAGCAGCGACAGATCGCGCACCGCGCCCTTGTCGGCCGATGTGGCCAGCAAGGCATAGGCCTTGAGCGCGGCCGACACCTTGCGTGGGCGGGGCAGCGCGGGCTTCCAGCCCAGCTTGTCCTGCTCTGCACGGCGCTTGGCCAGTTCTTCGTCGCTCACCAGCACGTTGATGCTGCGGTTGGGGATGTCGATGCGGATGCGGTCGCCATTGCGAACCAGGCCGATGTTGCCGCCAGCCGCCGCCTCGGGCGAGCAGTGGCCGATCGACAGACCCGAGGTGCCACCCGAGAATCGGCCATCGGTCAGCAGCGCGCAGGCTTTGCCCAGGCCCTTGGACTTGATGTAGCTGGTCGGGTACAGCATTTCCTGCATGCCCGGGCCGCCCTTGGGGCCTTCGTAGCGCACGACCACGATGTCGCCCGCCTTGACCTTGTCGCCCAGGATGTTTTCCACGGCTTCGTCTTGCGACTCGACCACATGGGCCGGGCCTTCAAACACCAGCAGGCTGTCGTCCACGCCAGCGGTCTTGACCACGCAACCGTCCTGCGCGATGTTGCCGCGCAAGACAGCCAGGCCACCTTCCTTGTTGAAGGCGTGCTCAATCGAGCGGATGCAGCCTTCGGCGCGGTCAGTGTCCAGGCTCGGCCAGCGGGTGTTTTGGCTGAAGGCCACTTGCGAAGGCACGCCAGCAGGACCGGCCATGTAGAAGGTCTTGACCGCATCCGACGGGTTGCGGGCAATGTCCCACTGGTCGAGCGCGTCCTTCATGGTTTTGGCGTGCACGGTGGGCACGTCGGTGTGCAGACGGCCAGCGCGGTCCAGCTCACCCAGAATGCCCATGATGCCGCCTGCGCGGTGCACGTCTTCGATGTGGTACTTGTTGGTGTTGGGCGCGACCTTGCACAGCTGGGGCACGATTTTAGACATGCGGTCGATGTCGGCCATTGTGAACTCGATCTCGGCTTCCTGGGCAATCGCCAGCAGGTGCAGGATGGTGTTGGTCGAGCCGCCCATGGCGATGTCCAGCGCAATCGCGTTTTCAAAGGCCTTGAAGCCCATGGAGCGTGGCAGCAAGGTGTCATCACCCTGCTCGTAATGGCGCTTGGCCATGTCCACGATGGTGCGGCCGGCTTGCTTGAACAGCTGCTCGCGGTCGGCGTGCGTGGCCACCACGGTGCCGTTGCCCGGCAGGGCCAGGCCCAGCGCTTCGGCCAGACAGTTCATGGAGTTGGCGGTGAACATGCCCGAGCACGAACCGCAAGTGGGGCAAGCTGAACGCTCAATTTCGGCAAGATCGGCATCGCTCACCTTGTCGTCGGCGGCCATCACCATGGCGTCGATCAGGTCGAGCTTTTTGATCTCGATGGTCTTGGTTTCGGGGTTGGCCAGACGGGCCTTGCCCGCTTCCATCGGGCCGCCGGACACGAAGATCACCGGGATGTTCAGGCGCATGGCGGCCATCAGCATGCCGGGGGTGATCTTGTCGCAGTTGGAGATGCACACAATCGCATCGGCGCAATGGGCGTTGACCATGTACTCGACCGAGTCGGCAATGATGTCGCGGCTGGGCAGCGAATACAGCATGCCATCGTGGCCCATGGCGATGCCGTCGTCCACGGCAATGGTGTTGAACTCTTTGGCCACACCGCCTGCAGCCTCGATCTCGCGGGCCACCAGCTGACCCAGGTCCTTCAGGTGCACGTGGCCGGGCACGAACTGAGTAAAGGAGTTGGCAATCGCGATGATCGGTTTGCTGAAGTCGTCGTCCTTCATGCCCGTGGCGCGCCACAGGGAACGGGCACCCGCCATGTTGCGGCCGGCGGTGGAGGTCTTGGAACGGTAAGCGGGCATGGGAGGACTCCAGTCGAGGAAAACGTCAAAAAACTGCCCAGATTATCGCCCAGCACAGCCGCCCGATGGCCCGCCATGTGTATACCCACAGTCACCAAGAAGTCATCCCGCCCCCCTTGCACACGCGCTACACTGTCACCGACTGAGCCGATCGCTTGAACCGTCATGCATGAACAGGTCAGCGGATGCGGCGCCCATCTGACCGATTGCCACTTTTTTATCTACGAGGAACCGACATGAAAAATATCGTTTTTGCGCTGGCCCTGACCGCTGCAGCAACTGCACCCGCTTTTGCTGACCAGGCACTGGCCACTTCCAAGAACTGCATGGCCTGCCACGCAGTGGACAAGAAAATCGTGGGCCCCGCCTACAAAGACGTCGCCGCCAAATACAAAGGCGACAAAACGGCTGCCGACAAGCTGGCCGCCAAGATCATGAAGGGCGGCTCTGGCGTCTGGGGTGCGATCCCCATGCCCGCCAACCCTCAGGTCAATGAAGCAGAAGCCAAGAAATTGGCCGCCTGGGTCCTGAGCGCCAAGTGATCAGCGCCTGACCAGCCACAAAGCCCGCTCCTGAAGCGGGCTTTTTTCATGGGGCTTGAGTTCAAGCTCTGCACCCTCATCTGCTCAGGACTTGCAAATCTTTACGAATCCATCACAAAGCCTTGTGACTTTGCGTATAGATTGGCGAACCTGTTGTCTCAAAGAGGAACCATGATCCCCACACTTTCCAAAGCCATGAAATCCGTGGTCCTGTGCACCGCACTGGCAGCTTCTGCCCTGGCGTTTGCACTGCCCAGCCCCAAGGACATCGAAGCAGCCGTCTCCCAAGGACAATTGCCGCAAGCCGAGTCCATGCTGCGCGAAGTCATCGAGGCCAAGCCTCAAAGTGCAAAAGCCCATTACGAGCTGGGTCAGGTGCTGTTGCGCGAGCACCGCGCCAAAGAAGCACACACCGAATTGCTGGCCGCCAAAGCGATTGACCCCAGCCTGAAATTCGCCACCAGCCCACAGCAATTTGAAACCGTCCTGGCCCAAGCCAATGCCCAGCCTGTGCACAGCAGCACAAGCAAGCAGGTGGCGCCATCTGCCAGCCCCCACAACAGCAGCAGCGAGAGCGGTTTTTCTTTGAGTTACGTCTGGATCGGCATCGCCGCCCTGGTGGTGATCGCCCTGCTCATTCGCAACCGACGCCCAGCGCCCGCACCTTATGCCGCCCCAGGACCCGACATGAACGCCGGACCTGGCACCGCCTTTGGCCGCAACCCCGCTTATGCCCCTGCGACCTACCCAGCTGCGGGCTATCCGCAAGCTGCACCGTCGAGCGGCTCCACCATGACGGGTGCGGTGGTGGGTGGCCTGGCGGGTGTGGCCGCAGGCTACGCTTTGTCCAAAGCGTTGGAAGGCGAGCACCACAGTGCACCAGCAAGCACCAACAGCAACAGCTGGGGCGACAACCAGGGCCTGGTCAGCATGGACGATCCTGCGCCACCCGCCTTTGACACAGGCTCCGGCGGCAATGACTGGGGTGACGACGGCAACGCCAGCTCAGACGACAGCTGGTAAATCCTGCCCAGCCCTTCAAGCCAAAAAGCCCCGCAGTGCGGGGCTTTTTGCATCTGCAGCAGCAGATCAGAGGCCGATGGCGGCGATACCGGCTTTGGCAATCTGGGCGTCTTCGTTCGACTTGACGCCGCTGACACCGACAGCACCCAGGCAAGCGCCGTCTTTCAGGATCGGCACGCCACCTTCGAGCATGCCTTCAACGGCAGGCGCCGACAGGAAGGAGTAACGGCCACCGTTGATGACATCTTCGTAGACCTTGCTTTCGCGCTGACCCAGAGCCGCCGTGTGGGCCTTGGCTGGGGCAATGTGCGAAGAGATGGGTGGGGCGCCGTTCAGACGCTGGAAGTGCAGCAAATGGCCGCCTGCGTCCACGATGGCGATGCTCACCGCCCAGTTGTTTTTCTGGGCTTCGGCTTGGGCGGCAGCGGCAATGGCTTGCACATCGGACAGTTCGAGAACGGATTGGGTTTTCATGGCGTGTGTTCTGAGGGGAAAAAGAAGCTGCAAGCATACACGGGCCCAAGCCGATGAATTGCACACTTGCGCGCAAAAGTGCTTCACCCGGATAACCTTAGGCCTGCGCGGATATTGCCAGCCTGTGGTCACCCCACCCTACAATGCATCTGCCCTGAACACAGGGTTTGAACAGGAGAGACACATGAGCGACTTTCGCACTTTGAACACCACCGACTGGGGCCACAACAGCGCGGCCACACGCAACCGCGTCATGCGCAACACGTATTGGCTGCTGGCCCTGAGCCTGCTGCCCACCGTGCTGGGGGCCTGGCTGGGCGTTGCCACGGGCATCACCGCATCACTGACAGGCGGTTTGGGCCTGATCGTGTTCATGGCCGGAGCTTTCGGCTTCATGTTCGCCATCGAAAAAACCAAAAACTCTGCAGCAGGCGTACCTGTGTTGCTGGGCTTCACTTTTTTCATGGGTCTGATGCTCTCGCGCATGATCGCCATGGTGCTGGGCTTTAAAAACGGCTCTGAACTGATCATGACCGCCTTTGCCGGTACGGCTGGCGTGTTTTTCGTCATGGCCAGCCTGGCCAGCACCATCCAGCGTGATCTGTCGGGCATGTCCAAATGGCTGATGGTTGGCGCTTTGGCCATCATGATCGGCGGCATCGTCAACGTGTTCGTGGGCTCCAGCGTGGGCATGATGGTGATCTCGGTCATGGCGATTGGCATTTTCAGCGCTTACATGCTGTACGACCTCAAGCAGATCGTGGATGGCGGCGAGACCAACTACATCAGCGCCACACTGGCCTTGTACCTGGACATCATGAACGTGTTCCAGAGTTTGTTGGCCCTGCTGGGCATCATGGGTGGCGAGCGCGACTGAAGCGCACAAGCCCCAGCAAAAAGGCTCCCTCGGGAGCCTTTTTTAATGGTCCGATGCCCTGCATCAAGCCAGCTCAAACACGGCCATGCTTTCCACGTGCGCCGTGTGGGCAAACATGTTGATGACGCCCGCACTCACGCAGCGGTAACCCGCGCGGTGCACCAGCAAACCAGCATCACGCGCCAAGGTGGCGGGGTTACAGCTGACATACACAATGCGCTTGGGCGGGGTCCAGCCTTGACGCAACTCGGTGTTCTCATGCAGTTCGGCCAGGGCTTTGGCCAAGGCGAATGCGCCTTCACGCGGTGGATCCACCAGCCATTTGTCGGCCGTGCCGTCGGCCACCAGCATTTCGGGGGTCATCTCAAACAAATTGCGAGCCACAAAAGATGTTGGCGCCAGCGCTTGTCCTTCTGGGCGATCCGCTTGGTTGCGGGCGTAGTTGTCGCGCGAGCGGGCCACCAAGGTTTCTGCACCTTCAATGCCCAGCACCTCGGCCGCCTGCGTGGCAATCGGCAAAGTGAAGTTGCCCAGGCCACAGAACCAGTCGATCACCCGTTCGTTCTTTTGGGCGTGCAACAAACGCAGTGCACGGGCCACCAGCACGCGGTTGATGAAGGGGTTGACCTGTGTGAAGTCGGTGGGTCGGAAGGGCATGGTGATGCCAAAGTCGGGCAAGCCATAACTCAGCTGCGGACCGCCCTCGTCAAGCAAACGCACCGTGTCCGGCCCTTTGGGCTGCAGCCACCATTGCACCTGGTGCTGCTCGCCAAAAGCACGCAGCTTGGCCAGATCACCCTCGCTCAAAGGCGCCAGATGGCGTAAAACCATGGCTGTGACCTGGTCGCCGCAGGCCAGCTCGATCTGAGGCAATGTTTCACGCGCCTCCATCTGGGCAATCATGGCGCGCAAAGGCATCAACATGGCACTGACATGCGGCGGCAAAATGCGGCACACCTTCATGTCCGCGATGTAGCGGCTCTTGCGCTCGTGGAAACCAATCAGGACTTCGTCCTTTTTGATCACATAACGCACCGACATGCGGGCGCGGTAGCGGTAACCCCATGTGGGGCCCTCGATAGGACGCAACATGGTCTCGGCTTTGACTTTACCCAAGTGCCAGAGGTTGTCCTCCAGGACGCGCTGCTTGATGGCAACCTGCGCGGAGGCTTCCAGGTGCTGCATCTTGCAGCCCCCACATGCCCCGCTGTGCAAACCAAAATGCGGGCAACCGGGCGTGACACGCTGAGAGGATTCCGTGTGGATCTCGGTGACCGTGCCCTGCTCCCAGTTGTTCTTTTTGCGACCGACCTGGACAGAAACGACCTCGAAGGGCAAAGCGCCTTCGATGAACACCACTTTGCCGTCGGGACGGCGGGCGATGCCTTGGGCATCCATGTCGAGTGAACCGACGCGCAACCAGCCTTCGGGCAAATCGTCGCTGTTGGGGGCTTCGTGTTGGGGGATGGAGAGTTCTTGTTTTTCGCTCATGCCTCAATTGTCTCATTGGGGCAGGCGCAAATTCAGACCCAGGCTTGCAGGTATTCCTGCCAATGCGGCTCTTGCCCCGCCAAGGCCGCCACATTGTCTTTGACGAACTGGATTTCCTGCGTGTATTCTGCCTCGGTCAAGCCGCCGCGCATCTTTTGAAAACGGCAATACAGCAAGTAGGTGTTCATCACATCGGTTTCGCAATAGCGGCGCACTTCCTCGGTTTGCCCAGCCAGAAACTGCTCATAGACCTGCGAGCCGTCCATGCCCAGCTTGCCCGGAAAGCCGCACAGCTTGGCCAGAGCGTCCATGGGCGCGTTGTTGCGCGGCGTGTACTTGGCCAGCAGGTCCATCAAGTCCAGATGACGCATGTGGTAGCGCGAGATGTAGTTGTTCCACTTGAACTCGCGGTCGCTGCCATGCGTGCCTTCACCCAAGTCCCAGTATTTGTCGGCCACCACGCCATGCTGCAAGCCACGGTAATGCAGCACCGGCAGGTCAAAACCACTGCCGTTCCAGCTCACCAGTTGCGGCTCGTGTTTCTCGATGGCATTGAAGAACGTCTGGATGATGCGGCCTTCGCTTTGGCTGTCACGGTCCACAAAGGAATGGACCCGCAAGCCCTCGGCATTGCGAAAGACGCAGCTGATGGCCAGGACCTTTTGCAAATACAACGGCATGAAATCGCTTTGTCCGTTGGCCGCACGTTCGGCCTTCCACTGGGCATGCACCTCAGCATCGGACAGCTCGGGCGATGCAGCGTTCAAACGCCGCCAGCCAGCCATGTCGGGGATGGTCTCGATGTCAAAGACCAGGACTGGACTGGCCATGCAGGACTTTCAGCGTGCTGGCAGGAACTTGGCCGGATCGACCGGTTTGCCCTGACGGCGCACTTCGAAGTGCAGCTTGACGCGGTCGGCATCGCTGCTGCCCATCTCGGCGATCTTCTCGCCCTTGCGCACCTTTTGGTCCTCTTTGACCAACAGCTTCTGGTTGTGTGCGTAAGCCGTCAAAAAGGTGTTGTTGTGCTTGAGGATGATCAGGTTGCCATAGCCACGCAGACCGGCACCGGCATAGACCACCTGGCCATCGGCCGAGGCCATCACGGCATCACCGGCTTTGCCAGAAATGTCCAGGCCTTTGTTTTTGGCCTCGTCGAAACCACCAATCAAGGACCCGTTCGATGGCCAGATGAAACCCAGACCTTCGTCGGCCACAGCGGCGGTGGCAGGCGGGGTCACAGGCGCAGGCTTGCCGGATGTTGTGACCGCTGACGTTTCTCCCCCCGCCGTCACGGGCCGCACCACGACGCCAGAGGCTTCGACAGCGGCACCCGGCGGCGCAACCCGCAAGACCTGTCCGACCTCGATGAGGTCAGGATTGCTCAGGTTATTCCAGCGCGCCAAATCACGACGAGATTGGCCATGGTCCAGACCAATTCGGGTCAAGGTGTCACCACGCTGAATGGTGTAGTAGCCCGGTTTGCCCGCGTTTTCTGCCCCAGGCAAGGCCTTGGCAGCAACCCCCGATGGGTCAACCGCGCCGGTACTGGTTCGCGAACCCGTTGCACGGTCTTCCACGGGTGCCATCACACGAGGGGCCGAAGAACAGCCCACCAAAACAGCAGCACCGATCGTCAATGAAACGAAGGATGAAATGCGTTGAAGATCAATCATGAATTCTTTCATTTAAGCCACCCCGGATTTTAGAGGCACAAAATGAACAGCCTCCAGAACTTGCCGTTCAAATCCAAGGGCTGTACGGCGGATCACCACCAAGGCCTGATGGCCTGCAGGCGTGATCGTCGGCGCCACCAAACGGCCTCCTTCGGCCAGCTGGTCCAGCCAAGCTTGGGGCACAGCCTCGCCACCTGCAGCCGAGATGATGCCTGCATAGGGTCCACCTTTGGGATACCCCAGCATGCCATCCCCAAAAATCAAGTGCACATTGTGCAAGCGCAAGGGCCGCAGGTTCTCTCGGGCTTTTTCGTGCAAGCCTCGCAGGCGCTCGATGCTGTAAACCTCTGTGGCCACATGGCTGAGCACCGCCGCCTGGTATCCACAACCGGTGCCGATCTCCAGGATGCGGCCCAATTTGCCAGAGACGCCCTCACGCATCAACTCGATCATGCGCGCCACCACATTGGGCTTGGAGATGGTCTGCCCCAAGCCAATCGGCAAACTGGTGTCTTCGTAGGCCTGCACAGCCAATGCGGTTTCGACAAAGCGATGGCGCTCTACTGCGCCCATGGCTTGCAAGACCACTGGATCATGCAAGCCCTGAGCGGCCAGTTTGCTGACCATGCGTGCACGCAAAGGCCCCGAATCCATGGCCCCCGCCGCAACCGGAGGTGGCGCGACACGGCGCGTTGGCTGAACCACGTTGGCAGCAAGTGGTGCCTTGGGCACGCCCACTACAGGACTGCGCGTGGTGCGAGCCCCACCCGTGGCAGGCAATTTGGCCGGAAAACCGGGGCGCTGGCTCATGCAGACTCCGACATGTGCAAACGGTCAAAAGCACGCGACCAGATGTCCAACGTGTGGTGCTCGGTCAAGTCAACTTTCAAGGGCGTCACCACCATGTGGCCCATCTTGGCCGCATGAAAGTCCGTGCCTTCGCTGTCGTCCATGGCCGGACCTGCATTGCCGATCCAGTACATGGTTTGCCCACGGGGGTCCACCTGCGTGATGACCGGCTCGGCCGCATGGCGCCGCCCCAAACGGCACAACTGAGGCGCACGGATCTTCTCGAAAGGCAAATTGGGGATGTTCACGTTCAGCAGCCAGGGCTGCGCATTCAGCAAATCACCGGACTGCATTTGAGCAACCAGATGCTTGACCTTCTGGGCCGCAGCATCCACATGGGCCCAGCCTTTTTCAATTTGCGAAACAGCCATGGCCGGAATACCAAACAAATAGCCTTCCATGGCAGCACCAACGGTCCCCGAATACAGTGTGTCATCACCCATGTTGGCGCCATTGTTGATGCCCGAAACCACCAGATCGGGGCGGTAACCGAGCAAGCCCGTCAAAGCAATGTGCACGCAATCGGCAGGCGTGCCGTTGACATAGCGAAAACCGTTGTCAGCACGGTTCACGTACAAAGGCGTGTGCAAAGTCAGCGCATTCGACTTGGCGCTGTTGTTGTGCTCGGGCGCGACCACCTCCACATCGGCGATGGTTTTGAGGGCCTCATACAGCGCCACAATCCCTTCGGCGCGGAAGCCATCGTCGTTCGAGATGAGTATTTTCATGCAGGTTCCAGTATGGACTCCGATTGTAGAGGTGCCGCCTCTGACAGATGTGACAAAACGCAGCGAAATCCCGGTCGCTCGGGGGACATAAATCCCACTCCGTCTTGCCTACCATCGCACTCCATCTAGAACGCGCATTTCAGGAGACATTCAATGCACGCATGGCTTTGCGAGAACCCCACTGGCGTTGACGCGCTGACCTGGAAAGAACTGCCGACCCCAACACCCGCGGCAGGTCAGGTGCTGCTCAAAATCGAGGCGGCCAGCCTGAACTTTCCGGACCTTTTGATTGTCCAGAACAAATACCAGATGAAGCCGGAATTGCCCTTCGTGCCCGGCTCTGAATACGCTGGCACAATCGAGGCCGTAGGCGAAGGCGTCACCCACCTGAAAGTAGGTCAGTCGGTGGCTTGCTTGTCAGGCACCGGTGGCTTTGGTACCCACACGCTGGCCCCAGCCAAGCTGTGCATGCCGCTGCCTCCCGGCTTTCCGGCTGTCGATGCAGCCGCCTTCATCATGACCTACGCCACCTCGCACCATGCGCTGGTGGACCGTGCTGCCCTCAAGGCCGGAGAAACGGTGCTGGTCCTCGGCGCTGCTGGCGGCGTGGGCACAGCCGCTATCCAGATTGCCAAGGCCATGGGCGCCAAAGTGATCGCCGCTGCATCCACCGATGAAAAATGTGCCTTGTGCCAATCACTGGGCGCAGACGCCACCATCAACTACAGCACCGAGAATCTGCGCGATGCCCTGAAAACATTGACCGATGGACGTGGCCCCGATGTGATTTACGACCCCGTGGGTGGCGAATTCGCAGAGCCAGCCTTCCGCTCCATTGCCTGGCGTGGCCGCTATCTGGTCGTCGGCTTTGCTGGGGGCCCCATCCCTGCCCTGCCCCTGAATTTACCGCTGCTCAAGGGTGCGTCCCTGGTGGGTGTGTTCTGGGGCGACTTCGCCCGCCGCGAGCCCCAAGCCAATGCCGCCATGATGGCCGAGCTCGCCCAGTGGTACGGTCAGGGCAAAATCAAACCCGTCATTGACAGCACCATGCCCATGGCCGAACTGAAAGCCGCGTATGCCCACATGGGATCACGCGGTGTCAAAGGCAAGCTGGTGATGGTCAACTGAAACACGACCTGACCCGTCCTGAATTAGGTTGACACCTGGGACGGTGATTCAAGCCGACAGATGTCGGCCAAAGACGCCCGATGCACCTCATCGGGCGTTTGCATTTTGAGCGCCAGATGCGGACGCTCGGCGTTG
>Ga0228702_1000937_pt1 | contig 20132 bp, 14 predicted proteins | sample McNCre217_Aug_MG_2_FD_178018 | JGI IMG/M metagenome (GOLD analysis project Ga0228702, IMG submission 178018) | Freshwater microbial communities from McNutts Creek, Athens, Georgia, United States - 20-17_Aug_MG | ecosystem: Environmental > Aquatic > Freshwater > Creek | place: USA: Georgia...
AATTTTTAGTAGCCTCGAACGTCTTATTGAAGCAACTTTCAGCCATTAATGGTGTGGTAGCGAGCAATCCAATTATTCCTATTTTGGAAAACATTTTAGTGGAGTTGGAGGGCAATAAATTGATGTTAACGGCGTCGGATTTACAGACTGTGATGACGACGACGGTGGAGGTTGAGGGTTTCGAAAATGGATCGATTGCTTTACCGGCACGATTGTTGTTGGAGACCTTGCGTAGTTTACCTGAGCAACCGGTTACGATTGGAGCGGATGCGGGCACTTTTGGTGCGGAGATTGCGACACAGAACGGTCGGTTTAAGTTGAGCGGTGAGAATCCGATCGACTTCCCACGTATTCCCGAGGTAGCAAAAAATCAATCGATTTCCTTATCGGCGGTGACCTTGGGAGAGGCGATTGCGAATACTTTGTTGGCGGTATCAAATGACGACATGCGTCCGGCGATGACGGGGGTATTGATTCAGATGATGGGGGATCATACGAATTTTGTGGCGACGGACGGACATCGTTTGGTGCGTTACCGCAGAACGGATTTGAAGACGGAGGGAAGCAGCTCGTTGATCTTGCCAAAGAAAGCTTTATCGCTTTTGAAATCCACATTGCCGGCGGATGAAACACCGGTGACGGTTGAGTTTAGTTCATCGAATGCCTTCTTCAGTTTCCAAAGTTTTCAATTGATTTGTCGGATCATCGATGAGCGTTTCCCTGAGTATGAGAATGCGATTCCGAAGGAAAACAATGAGATCTTGACGATTAATCGTTTGGAGTTCTTGAGTTCGGTGAAGCGTATTTCGATTTACTCGAATAAGACGACGCACCAGATTCGTTTGAAATTAACGTCCAATAAATTGACTCTTTCAGCCGAGGATTTGGATTACTCAAATGAGGCGAATGAGGCCTTGGCATGTGATTATGCGGGTAAGGATATGGAGATCGGATTTAATGCGAAGTTGATCTCCGAATTACTGGGTAATTTATCATCGAAGTTTGTCGACATTAAATTGAGTGAGCCGAACAAGGCGGGCTTGATTATTCCATCGGATCAGGATGAGGCGGAGGATATCTTGCTGTTGGTGATGCCGGTGATGTTAAATTCTTATAACTAGGGAAAGAGGTTAGAGGTTAGAAGTGAATAGAAGCAATATTTTTAACCCTAGGCTTTAGCCTAGGGAACCCCAAACTAAAGTTTGGGGCTATATGAAGCCAACTAGTTAAATTATAATAAAGATGAAAAACTTATTTGTTTTCTTATTTGTGTCGATGTTTAGCTTGCCTGCATTTGCGGAGGGAGATGGTGTGAATTTCTTTGAGGGAAGTTTTCGTCAGGCTTTAGCCAAGGCGAAGAAGGAGAAGAAAATGGTCATGTTAGACGCATATACGTCGTGGTGTGGGCCTTGCAAGGTTTTGAAGAACAAGGTATTCCCAAACAAAGAATTGGGTGAATACATCAATGCAAATTTCGTAGCTATCGGAGTTGACATGGAAGCGGGCGAGGGTCCAGCGTTGGCAAATATGTATCCGATTGAGGGTTATCCAACCATCTTGTTTTTAGATGCCTCAGGAAAGATTAAAAAGAAGATTTTGGGCTTACCTCAGGGTGGAGCGAAGGAGTTGTTGGGAGAGGCGAAGAAGGTTAAATAAGAACTAAGAGTTAAGAACTAAGAGTTAAGAACTAAGAGTTAAGAACTAAGAGTTAAGAACTAAGAGTTAAGAACTAAGAGTTAAGAACTAAGAGTTAAGAACTAATAGTTAAGAACTAATAGTTAAGAACTAAGAGTTAAGAGTTGAGAGCTAAGAACTAAGAGTTAAGAACTAAGAGTTAAGAATTTTTAAGCCTAGGGATTTCCCTGGGCTTTTTTTATGCGATCATATGAATGAATGTAAGTAAAAATACACTGAATAGTCAGGTAGACTTGAATAAGAGTAATTAGAAGAACAGAAATAAGCCCTTAGTTCTTAGCTCTCAACTCTTAGCTCTTAGTTCTTAACTCTTAGTTCTAAATAATCCCCTCCTCTTCCGCCTGGTTCTTCAAATCATGAATCTCCACGGGTTTCTTTGACCGCTTGCGCATTTGGATGTTGATGAATTCCACGAACAAGGAGAAGGCGATGGAGAAATACAGGTAACCTTTCGGGATTTGACCGATGCTGTTATTGAGGATGCTGAGTTCAGAATCGTGACTGGCTTCGGCGATGAGCATAAAACCGATCATGATGAGGAATGAGAGGCCCAAAACCTGCAATGATGGGTGATTATTAACAAAACGACCTACCGGACCGGAGAAGCCCATCATGATGATGGCAGAGGCAATCACAGCGATGATCATGACACCGATATTATCGGATAGACCGATAGCCGTTAAGATCGAATCGATTGAAAAAACAAGATTAATGAGAGCGATTTGCGTAACGACTTTGGCAATGCTGTTGACCGTCTTACCGGATTGGGCAATGTGCTCTTCCTCCCCTTCTAATTTCATGAAGATTTCGTTGGTGGCTTTGTAGAGCAAGAATAATCCGCCGACGAACAAGATGATGGCTTGACCGCTGGGAGCCATTTTGAGGAAACCCCAATCAATGTGAGCAAAGGGTTTTTGAAGCGAAATAAGAATGGAAATTCCGAACAAAAGAATAACCCGAAAGATCATGGCGAGAAAAAGACCGATGTTACGGGCTTTGGCCTGATCTACTTTAGGTAAACGTGATGCGGTGATGGAGATAAAAATGATGTTATCAATTCCCAACACGATCTCCAAAAACGTTAAGGTCAATAAACTGATCAGATTATCCAGACTAAATAATGATTCCATTTAAAAAAATATTGAAGCGTAAAGATGGTGTGTTTCAGGCAGATAATCAATCAAAAGTGCATTTAGGCGAAAATTTATCAACTTTTTTTAAGACCCGATTTGCATAAAAAAAATAAAAAGCAGATATTTGCAAACCGATTCACACGGAATGGTCTTATAGCTCAGCTGGTTCAGAGCACCTGCCTTACAAGCAGGGGGTCCTAGGTTCGAATCCTAGTGGGACCACAGAAACCACCTCAAACGAGGTGGTTTTTTTGTTTCCTTATAATCCAACTTCATTTATTCCTCTTTCCACACCACCGGAACCACCACTTCATTTCGCCTCCCCCAAAATTGATACGGCGCATTATAGCCCAAATAGGAATATTCTCCGGCAAGCTGCATCCCCTTCGCTTGAATTAATCTCAAAAGTAAATCGCGATGCTCTCGGATCCTTTCATCATTCGCATAGCCATTAAATGAAATTACTGCGACATATTGAGGAGCCGATTTCTGAATCTGAATTTTAGAATCTTTCGGCTTGGGTAAATTGCTCACCTCAAAATTTTCAGGCATCACAAAACTCATGCTTGACCCTTTGGTACCCATTTCCATCCGTACCGGAGCTGTCATCGGAATACTTTTAGCCTGATCATTCCCGCCAAAAATATATCCTGCTAATCTTCGAAATCCACTGCTCGCCAAAGCCTTGTATTCCGTCTCAGCACTGTAAATCGTGGCAAACGTGGCCGAGGGATAAAATCTGATTTCCAATTGACCATCCGTTAAGACAGTTCGGTATTTTTGGTTCTCGGTTTTCAAGCTATTACTCATCAACTTGAAGGATTGAAACAATAGAATGACTATACTCACCCCTACAACTACATAGATCACTTTCATACATTTTCATTTTATTTAAACAACCCCGATACAGCTTGTAATGTTTTGAAAATAAGCAGGTTATGCAAAATAAAACTAATCGTACAAATCCAATGCCAAACGAAATGTATTGCTATGTGCCTCCACAATATCCTTAATATCAGGGGAATATCCCCCGCCTAAGGCAATCGCCATCGGAATCCGGTTTTTGTGAACCAACTCCAACACGACCTTGTCCCTTTGTCTACAGTCCTCCAAACTTAATTGAAACTTCCCTAATTTATCCGTCGCCAACACATCAACCCCAGCCAAATAAAAAACAAAATCCGGCTCCACTTGATCCATTAATTCAGGCAAGACCGAGTTTAACATCGCCAAATATTCCTTGCCCGATGTCCCATCCTCCAAGCCAATATCCAAATCGGATTGCTCTTTTCGAAACGGATAATTATTTTTTCCATGCACACTGAAGGTAAACACCTCAGAAACATTTTCCATTATTTTGGCCGTCCCATTACCCTGATGCACATCCAAATCGATGATTAAAATCTTATTCACCAACTTTCTTTGTAACAGACAGTTGGCCGCCACCGCCATATCATTCAACAAACAAAAACCCTCCCCTCGATCCGCAAAGGCATGATGTGTTCCGCCCGCCACATTCATCGCACAGCCATTTTCCAAAGCGAACAGCGCACAATCGATCGTACCCTGCGTAATCATCAGCTCGCGTTGAATCAATTCTGGGGATTGCGGAAAACCGATGACCCGTTGCTCCGACGGGCTTAATTGCTGATTAATCAACCTTTGGTAATAATCCGCCTCATGTGTCAACAGGATATCCTCCGCCGAACAAATCGAAGGAACAAACAAATGATCCGTTTGAATACTCCCCTCGTACAGCAATTGCTCGGGGATCAACTCATACTTCAACATCGGAAATCGATGCCGCTCAGGCAACGGGTGAGCGTATATGGGACTATGTGCAATTTTCAACATACCATCTACTAAAAGCCCTTCGGATGCAACTCCTCATGCCCCGTATGCTCCTGGTAAAAATTCGCGATTCGCAAAATCGTACCCTCGTCGTAAAGTTTCCCAACAAATGAAATGCCCGTAGGCAAGTTGGTCTTCGCATCAAAACCCGTTGGCACGCAAACCACCGGATGACCCGTGAGGTTGGTGATGGCCGACTGGTTTCCTCCTCCCCTCGAAGGGCAGATAATCGCATCGTATTGCGAAACGACTTCATTCACTTTCTGCATTAATTGATAGCGGTGACGTTGCGCATTGATGTATTCCACGGCAGGCACAAAACGAGCGGTTCGGAATTGATTCGGCCAGTCGTTTTTGGTTTGACGCGTCAAAAGGTCATCGATATTCTTACGGGTCATCTCATCAAACTGCGCAGCGCATTCCGCCCCGATGACCACATCCATGATGTTGAATGGATACGCCTTCTCATCCGGAAACTCGACCGGAATTAATTGAACCCCCTGCTTTCGTAAATCCGCCAAAACCTTCCACTCATTTCGGGTAGTATCTTTAATCTTATCATAATAATTCTTCGCATAGGCAATCCTCATACCTTTTACCGGACGGGTCGCCTGGTAATTAAAGGGCATATTGACAGCTGCCAAATCCTTGCCATCTGTTCCATGCAAATAATGGAAGACAATGGCGGCGTCGTTAGCTGAACGGCAAATGGGACCCACCTTGTCTAGACTGTAGCTAAGAGCCATCGCGCCTGACCGACTGATACTTCCAAAGGTTGGACGTAAGCCTGTCGCTCCACAGGTCGTGGAAGGTGAAACGATACTTCCCCAGGTTTCTGTCCCAATCGCAAAAGGAACTAATCCGGATACCGTTGCCGAGGCAGAACCTGCCGACGAACCCGAAGAACCATAATTCAAGTTCCATGGGTTTTTGGTCCGACCGCCGTACCAATAATCACCCATGGCCAAAGCACCTAGGGTAAATTTGGCCACGAAAACCGCACCTGCTTCTTTCAATTTGGTATAGACATAAGCGTCTTCATCAATGATTTGATCCTTGTAGGGCGCAGCGCCCCAAGTCGTTTTGGTTCCCTTCACCGCAAACAAATCCTTTAAGCCATAAGGGATGCCATGTAATAAACCTCGGTATTTCCCGGCCTTCAATTCTTTGTCGGCCTGCCGCGCCTGCTCCAAGGCCATCTCTTCCTGCACACTAATCACGCATTGCAAGGTAGGGCCGTGTGTCTTGATTCGCTCGATAAAAAACTGCGTTAATTCAAGGGAAGATATTTGCCTGGATTTAAGCAAATAAGCTAACTGATCAATGGAATAAAAGGCTAAATCGCTTTTGTTTTTAGGCATCGTCGCACGGACAGTTGGCCAGACTACAGGGCCTTGCTTCTGGTCGAACTTCATGCCGGGCAATTTGGGATTTTGCCAAAGGCTTAAGGGGACATTGTTGTTCAACGAAAGCGCGTGCATCGCCTTGTAATTGGCCAAATTATCCACCACATCCGAATACAGCGTATCCAATTCTTGGGTCGTAAATGTTAAATCAAAGAGATTAGCAGCTCCCGATAAATCTGATTTCGTCTGAGCAAAAACGGGGAAAGCAAAAAAGAGAAGGAGGGCGATTTTTTTCATAACTAGTTAAACCCGAAAAGCAAATGAATGTTTAGTAGATAAATATAGATTTTAAAATAATGAGGTAATTAAAATTACTGCATTGAAATTCTTAAATTTCAATAAATATTCGCTAAACCTATGAAAAAGATTATACCTATCGCCCTCGTTGCCCTTTTACTTCAATTTCAATCAGCTTTTTCCCAAACCACAGGATTTATTGATGCGGCCAATTTTGGTTTTTCGCCAGAGGCGTCTGGAATTAAAAATGCAGAGGCCTTGCAAAAGGCAGTTGATCAGTCAGGCACTATAATAATCAGTAAACCAGGCATTTATAAAATTGCCAAAACGGTTTTAATTGGCAGTAATACTACATTGGATTTTGGTAATAACGTATTTATCAAAAAAGTGGATGAAAATGGATTATTTACTCATGTTATTCTTAATCGGGGTGCTTTGACTAAAACCTATGATCATCATATCGTCATTCGGGGCTTGAATATTCTTACGAATGGGATAGACAAAACATTTTCCGAGGTGTATGGATTGCGAGGCGAGATTGCCTTCTTTTATGCCAAAGACATCAAAATAGAGCGGTTCCGATGTGAGGATTTGACTAAAATGCAATTCGCTATCCATGTTTGCACTTTTGAAGATTTGTTAATCGACGATGTCATTATTAAAGGTGAAAAAGATGGCATTCATTTAGGTAGAGGGAAGCGTTTCACCATTAAAAATGGGGTATTCAAAACTTTCGATGACGCAATTGCATTGAATGCACAAGATTATGCAACGAGCAATCCGGAATTAGGGTGGATTGAAAATGGTTTAATTGAAAATTGCCACGATTTAGACGCAGAAAGATCTGCGGCCTATTTTTGCCGAATATTAGCTGGTGCCTGGACGGACTGGAAAGAGAATATGGAGGTCCAACATTCGGATGCAGTCATCTCCAATGGTCGATTGTATCGCGTACAAGCACAACCTGATGGTGTAAAATACATTTCAAAAACACGGCCTACTCATGAAAGTGGTGCGCAAGTTATCGATGGTATCAATTGGGGCGTAGTTCAAAATGACGTCACTTACACTGCAGGCGTACGGAATGTAATTTTTCGCAATATTTTCTTGGAGAAACCTCGTATTGGTCTTTCAATACATTTTGATAATGACAAATACAGTCGGTCATATTATCCCAATGCACCGATCCCTTTACAGGAGCAATTGAGTTTTGATAATATTCGTGTGTTACATCAAAAACCCGTGCCTTTCCTCCTGATAGCTACTCCGGTAGATTTGGTTACGATAAGTAATTGTAGCATTCGAAATAACAATATCAAATTTGTTAGCAACAAGGCCATGACAAATTACTTAAAAACAAGTATTCATATTTATGGAAGCGCTTTTAATACGAATGGGCCATTGGAATTATTAACCAATGAAGTAGAAGGCAAATCCATCTTGTTCAAAACTTCGAATAATGTAGAATTAGGAGATCATTTTTCAGCAACGATTAAGCATGGAAACGGGAATATCGTGGTAGATTCCGACTTGACAGGATTAAAAAAATAATGTTTAGAATTTTGGCAATCACCAAATGAAAAAGATATTCTTATTTATACTGACCAGCTTGAGCCTTTCCGGCCAATCGCAGACTGAACTACTAAAAAAAGCAGATTCAATAATTGCTAAAGCGAAGCTTTATTCGGTCATGGACAAGGTTCAAATACCTCCGAGTGGCGACAAGCACGATTACATGAGCCAAGGTCCCTATTGGTGGCCGGATACGACGAAAAAAGATGGCAAACCCTATATTCGTCGGGATGGCGTACGAAACCCGGAAATCGATCTAATTTCCGATTCCGAGGAAATGGATTGGATGACAGAGGATGTGCTTACGTTGACACAAGCCTACCAACAAACCAAACAGGAAAAATATGCTGCCTGGGCGACCCGATTGATCGACACCTGGTTTATTTCCCCTGCTACCAAGCAGACGCCTCATTTGAATTTCGGACAAGGCATCCCGGGCATCAATACTGGTCGGGGAATCGGCATCATCGAAACACGTCTTTTGTATAAAATTACAGTTGCCTCCCAGAAACTACGTGGTTCAAAATCCTGGACCAAGGATAAAGACATAGCCCTCAAGGCCTGGTTTCGGGACTACCTAACTTGGTTATTGGAAAGTCCGATCGGACTAGATGAGGCCGATGAACACAATAATCATGGGACCTATTATGACGTACAGGTGGTCAACTATGCCATCTATTTGGGAGAAACCGAGTTGGCAAAAAAGCAATTGGAGATGACTAAAAAGCGCATTGAATCTCAAATCAAGGCCGACGGCTCGCAACCCTTTGAAATGGCACGCACCAAATCTTTGGGCTATTGTGTCATGAATCTAGAAGGCTTTTTCCTACTGGCTGATTTCGCCCAGCAAATTCAAGTGGACCTCTGGAACTACCAAAGTCCCTCTGGCGCGAGTCTCCGAAAAGCGTTCAACTACCTAAAACCTTATCTAACGCATGAGAAGGTTTGGACCTCCCAACAAATCATTCCCTTTAAGGATGATGAGGCCAAGTATATTCTCGAGCAAGGAAATAAAATGTTTCGCTGATTATTTTTTAGTTGGCAAAGCCCCCAACACCCGTTGAATCAAGCCATCCAAAGACTTATCCTCAATCCATCGAGCAACCAGCACGATGTCATTCTCCGAGTCCACATAGATGGCATTCGTTCCATTCCCAATATGCGCAAATGCAGTCGCCGGCGCCGAAGGATATAACTTACGATCCGTATTCAAAAAGTAATTCATAAAACCATAACCCGCATTCGCCGTTCCGGGTGTCATGGATTTTTTAATCCAATCTTCTGACAAAATTTGTTTGCCATTCCAGTTTCCCTTGCGGAGCGTCAACAAACCTAATCTCGCCATGTCATAGGCATTGATGAACATCCCACCGCCAAAATGCCCGCCTCCGCTGACCGATTGAACCAGCTTCCCATCCATCACAATCCAAGCATTTTTATAACCCGTCCATGCCCACGTATTCGACGCCCCAATCGGATTCATGACGTTCTCCCGCAATACCTCCGGCAAGGGTTTCCGCCAAACCAAGGTCGTCGCTAATGCCAACGCATTCACCCGCGTATCATTGTATTTGTACACCGTACCCGGCTCAAAACGCTTGCGTGTCGTCCATTCTGCGATCTTATCAGACGGTCGGTCCGCCCAATCCGGCTTCCCCCACAAAACTCCCTCCCAATCACTCGTTTGGCGCAATAAATGTTCCCAACTGATCTTCCGATTATGCTCGGTTTCAAATGGATAAATAAAGGATGTCTTCGCAATCGGATTTTGAAACGCTTGTATCCCCTCCGAATTCGCGACTTCTACGGGTGGCAAATAGGTATAAACCTTGTCATCCAAGGAACTAATCAATCCCTTGTCATAAGCCAAACCGACCACCGAAGAAAGAATACTCTTCGTCACGCTATGCGTCATCTCCACCGAAGACGGATCCCCCCACTCGGCAACGATATAGCCCTTATAGATAACCAATCCCGCCGCCGGACCGCGGTCGGCCATCGGCCCGATCGGATCCGAAAAAGGTTCCTTGCCATATTGCATCGCCTGAGCAAGCCATAAATTCTTCGGCAGGCTACTCTCCGTGCTTTGGGCAAATCGAATCGCATCGTTTAGTTTGGCTGTATCCAAATTGAAAAAACGGGGAGCCTTGTGCTCCCAATTTTTGGCCGATGGATAATAGACTGAGGGTTTCTGCGCATACAACGAGGAAACAATCCCCAATAAAAAGACAAAACCGAAATTTTTCATGTTGGATCTACCGAGTCTCATACAATTGATTAAACACCATCTTAAACGTATTATGCGTTTGGCCTCTGAAAGTAACCTCCGGCCCAAATACATATAAATTCCCCTTCCCTACTTTCGCCTGAAAGGCCGCGATTCCATCTTGCAAATAAGTTTGACCAAAGGCCCAACCGCTTCGCAAGGTTTTATCCGAAGCATACCATGCCAATGGAATCAATTCCCCATGCGCAATCGCTTCAGCAGATAATTTAAACACCGGACTCGCACTGAAATAGACGTCCGCCTGTGGCGTCATCCCCCAGTTGGCCTTCACCGAATTATCCACCGACACCTGCATCACGCTCCCCGGAATGTAAAACTTCTCACCCGGTAAATCCTTTTCCTTACCAGCCACAACCTCCACCAAGGCATTCTTCACCGGCAAGTTTAAGTGATACGCCAAATTAGCACTGGTTCCGATGGTAATAATATCACCCCCAGCTTCCAAAAAGGCCTTTAAACTCGGGATGGATTTGGCGGCGGTCAACTTCCCTAAAGTCTCTTGGTATTCAGCCGGTATCTCCGACTCCACCGGTTCTTTTGTCACATATTCGCCCGCTCCGGCTTCTCCCTTTAATCCTGGAATCGCTCCACGAACAAAGATCAAGACATCAAATTTAGACCGAAGATTTCCCTTATCGATTTCCTTCGCAAAGACCAATTTAAAATCAAACTGATGCTGCTCCAAAATCCAACGCAACCAGCCCGACGGCATCGAACCGCCATAAACATCCCAAAGACCGATTCGTTTTGTTCCAAGTTTATTGGCAGATTCCGCTGGCATCTTATCCAAGGCTGTAATTTTGACCTGTGCTTTGGCCAAAATAGACGCCGCCGCATCGCTGTGTGCTATAATGAAAGATTCCTTAGACTTGCTTACTTCGATGCCGGCTTTCAACAAGGCATTCAATAATGTAAACGAGGCATTATCGGCCGTTGGGAAAGCATAGTATTTCCCTGCCAAAAAAGTAGGCGTCTCAGCCTGCAATTGCCCATACGGAATCGTCTCCAAAGGCGCCTCCAAATCTGTCAAGATACGGTCAAACTGCACCCCCATCGTGAAGGCCGGCGTCCAACCCGCTGAATCATAAGGACGCACGGGCGGACCACCCGGGTATTGAAAATCGTTAGGATGATCCTGCGGCTCAAACATATCAATCACATGCGGACGGAATGCCTGATTCGTCTTCACCACATAAGACCCCTTCGGATAACTCTTCCCATTTACGACAAAATCCTTTGTCGCGCGCTCCACCCGAATACCACTCTTAATGAGAATATTCACGAAAGCATATTGGGTTGTTGATTGATCCGCTGTCAAGATATATGCCCGCGCATCACGCGTGGCCGGATTCTTATAGACCACTGCAAATAAACTATCACTCTTCGTTTTTAATTTATTTCCGGCGATGCTAGTTAATTGCTCGACCTTATTGGGTGATAGTGTCCAATAATCCTGCGAACCCAAATCGATCGACTTCCGTCCCATCTTATATATATTCATCAAGACCTCTTCCCGGTAGCGTGTCGCATAATTCAATACGGCATAGTTGAGCGACAGCGAATAATCAATCGAATTTTTAAACAACCACTTCTGTGGCGTAATCGGGAATGGCGTTGCCGAATTCGGGATTAAACGATTAGGCACTAGAGGAATATTCTGTGGAGTCGGGCTACCAATAATTTCCGTTAGTAATCCAATGATGTTGTGGTAATAGGCCGTCGTGCGAAGACCTCCGTTCCACCAGGTGGAATAGACGGAGCCCGACTTCATCGTATAACCCGGTTTTCCCTCCGCATTTAGACGCGAGCTCATCGCCGCGCCAAGGGCGTCGATACCGGTCACCAACAAGGGATCGTAGACATAATTAAAGGGATCACGGTACGGAGGACCCGCTACCACGGTACCTTCCGGACCAGTTTGGTGGTGATTATAAAGTATTTGCGGCATCCACTCAATGTACTGTTGGCGCGCCATATTCGCCGCCTCACTTGTATTCATCATGTAGAAATCTCGGTTATTATCATGCCCAATGTATTTTTCATACAATCGTGGCAAGAATTCCGTGGAACGCTTGAGGGTATCCTGTTGGCGCATGTACCAGTTGGAGACCAACTCCTGTCCATCCGGATTCGCATGTACAAACAGGATAATGGTATTGTCCAAAATCCGCATCGTTTCCTCGTCGCTGCGCGTCGTGAACTGATAAATCGATTCAATCAACTGGTGAATCCCCACCGTCTCCGTGGCATGCAATCCCCCGTCGATCCAAACAACAGCTTTACCTTCTTTGGCTAAGGCTTTCGCCTCCGATTCGCTAAGATATTCTGCTCGAGCAAGTCGCTGAGAGATGGCTTTGTATTTAGCCAAATTCTTGATGTTTTTGGGGCTGGAAACGATCAACATGTATTGATTCCGACCCTCTTCGGTCTTTCCGATGGATTGTAATTTCGCACGCGGAGAGGCTTTGGCAACTTTCTGAAAATAGGCCTCTGTCTGCGTAAATGTGGCTAAATGATAATTGTCCCCTATGGAAAATCCAAAATGCGATTTGGGACTTGGAACCTGGGCCACTAAAATTTGGGCAAGGAATAATAATAGTAGAGTAAGTTTTTTCATCGTGTTGATTCAGGTAAGGATTAAAGATAGAAAAAAGGAGGTAAAATGCTAACCGCCCTAAGTCGATTTCAATAAGTTGATAAAGTAAAATAGGGAAAATACCACTTTCATTCAGCCTTCGTTTAATGTTAAAAAACTAACCACCATGAAAAAACAAATTGAAATCTACACGTCTCCCGATGGAAACACACAAATTGACGTTTCATTTGAAGGGGAAACATTTTGGTTAAATCTTAATCAAATATCGGCACTATTCAAAAAGGACAAATCCGTTATTTCAAGGCATCTTAAAAATATTTTTTCAAGTGGCGAATTATCCCGAGATGCAGTTGTTGCAAAAAATGCAACAACTGCAACAGATGGAAAATCTTACATTATTGAATACTTTAACCTAGATGTGATATTGTCAGTTGGATACCGAGTAAACTCTAAAAGAGGTACACAATTTCGTCAATGGGCGACACAGAGATTAAAAAATTATTTAATCGTGGGATACGCGCTTAATGAAAAACGACTCGAACAGAAAAACAAAGAGATTCAGGTACTACATGATGGAATTCGAATTTTAAATCGTTCCATCAAAGAAAAAATCAACAAAAAAGAAGAATTGAATTGGTTAAAGTCATTTAGCGAAGGTTTACAACTACTAGATGATTATGATCATGAGGCTCTAGATAGAGTTGGAAATAGTAGTCGGGAGACTTCGTTTCCCACTTACAATGAATATAAGGAAATCGTGAACCATTTGAAAATTAAGACACATTCATCCCTTTTCGGCATTGAAAGCAATAACGGATTCGATAGTGCGATTAATCAAATTAATCGTGGATTTGAAGAAGTTGATGTTTACCCCTCAATCGAGGAAAAAGCTGCTGTTTTGCTCTACCTTATTGTTAAAAATTATGCATTTGTGGATGGCAACAAGCGAATTGCTGCAGCCTGTTTTTTATTATTTCTAAATAAAAACAAACTACTATTCAAAAACTCAAGAAAACCCGTAATCGGCAACAAAGAAATTGTAAGCCTAACACTTTTCGTTGCATCTAGCCATCCGGATGAAATGATGAGCGTCAAAAATTTAATTGTTAGCTTATTGAACAGAACTTAATTTACCTCCAAAAATAAAAGGCATCCAACCTCCGATAAGGCTTAGCTAAATAACGTAGTATTTCGGAATGCACCAATTCCGGCTCCTCAAAAGGAGAAATGTGTGTCGCATCCGGAACAATGTACAAGGAGGCTTGAGGTAAATGTTGATAGAGCGAAATGGTATGTTCCAGCGTAAACATATCATGATCCCCCGCCATGACAAGAAATGGCACTTGAATGGAATTCAATTGCGCCAAGGTGATATTGGGATTTTTAAATGCATTATCAGTCACCTTCTTTCTGGATGCTTCGATTCGACTTTTATCGGGTGCTAAACGCTCATAGGTAGAAAAATATTGAGCGATCTGCTTTTTCGTTTTGGCATATAGTGGATCATGGGGATTCATTTTCCACGTTGTATCTACACCTAAAAACACACCTTTAGATTCCCCTAAATAGTTTGCCCCCATGATAACTGCTTTGTCAATTTTCTCGGGATGAATCAAAGCCAATTCTAGTGCGATATCGCCTCCATCACTCCAACCTACAAACTTGGCCTTTTTTATTTTTAATTGGTCCATGAACCCATTCACATCTAAGGCCATTTGGGCATAGCTTAATTCCTTCTCATCGCTGTCGGTCGTTCTTCCTTGAGAACGCGAATCAACCGCAATAACGCGATACTTCTTGGAGAACGCCGCAATCATTCCTCCCATCATTTCTGATGAGCCAAAACCTCCATGAAGTAAAATCAAAGGTTCTCCCTTTCCATAGATTTCGTAATACATGGAAATATCCCCAACTTGGATGCGTTTACCCACAGCCTTATTTGAACCATAAGGAATTTGTGCATTTGCTGTAAAAGCCCAAATCATCAATAATAAGATCGATTTCTTCATTCTATTAATTCGTTAAACTCTTCATTACCCAGTTTTTGAATTCCGTCCGAATTTTGACGGGAGAGCTAGAAGGACGTTGGTATAAGACCATCGCGACCATCTCATGTTTTAAATCAATAAAGAAAATAGGACCCGTCGCTCCACTCCAATATATCGTACCGGCTGGTCGGGGATCATTCCCAACATCCTTCCGCTTGATCGCATAACCGAAGGTAAATCCATTATTCTTCAAATCGTCCGTTGGCGTAATCGCCGCCTCCAAATTCACAGGCGTCTGATCTGACTTCATGTACGCAATGGTCGAGGGCTTTGCGATGCGCACCCCATTAAACTCCCCGTCTTGAATGACCATTTGGCAGAACTTAAAATAATCGGTCGCCGTCGAATGCAAGCCGCCTGATCCCGAATAGAAAGTCTTTGACCCGCTAATACGTATGCTCTTCTCGGAACCTGGATCGATCAAGGCCAAACCTCCCTTGCCATCCGGTTGGTAATACGACGTAAATCGAGGGGCATCTTTCGGTTCCAAATAAAAGTGCGTATCCTTCATCTCCAAGGGATCTAAAATACGCTTCTGGACATAATCCTGGAAGGGCATTCCACTTAAGACCTCCACCAAGCGGCCTGCCACCAATAGCCCCGGACCATAGATCCATCCCTCACCCGGCTCGTGGGTTAATGGTAATTTAGCCAAGTTCTTCACATAGTGCGCGATATCGCTGGAATAGGCATTCTTGGTAATTGCCGCATAGGCTTCGGGCATATTTCCACCATAAGCACTCGGTTGGCCCGTGGTATGAGTCAAAACATGACGAATCAACATCGGTTTAGTCGCTTCCCGGGTCTTGTACATCCAAATTCCATCGACACTGTCCTTAGACAACAGAATCTGTTGGGACGCGAATTCCGGTAAGTACTTGCTCACAGGATCATTGGGCTTGCACTTCCCATCCTCCATCAAGAGTAAAAGTGCCAGCGTAGCAATGGGTTTTGTCATAGAGGCCAAACGAAAAATGGCATCCTTTTTCATCGGGATATGCGTCTCCAATTGCGACTCTCCCCTCGCCTCGAAGTGAACAATTTTTCCCTTGCGCGCAATGAGCGTGACAGCCCCCGCGATTTCCTTTTGATCGATCGACCGGCTAACTTCCTTTTGAAAATCATCCAATACCTTTTGGTCGAATCCCAAAGCTTTCACTTCGGACGCCTTAACAGGCTCTAAGCTCACGACTTTCGTTTCAGCCTTTTTTACTCCTGCATATACTCCTTTTCGGAATTCGTCCCCGAAATAAAACTGATAGGGATTCGGAGTGGTTAAGGCCCCAATCTGCGTCATGAAAATACCGATTACATCATCTTTGGGATTGACAAAAAAGTGGGTGGAATTCGCTCCGCTCCAGAAATATTCACCGGCAGAGACATTCGTTTTATTGGCCACCGCTGGATTAACTAAAATCCCAAATCCCAAACCGAATCCACAACCCGGTTCTAGGTTCGTACTCCCATCTTCATCCAATGAAATCCCGTTGGCTATTTTATAAATCCGTGAGCTTTGATCCGGCTTGCGACTAATTTCGGCCGTCACGTCCGTCCGCATCAAATCGAGCGTTTCTTTTTTCAGGATGCGCTTCCCATTTAATTCACCCTCATGGTACAGCATTTTGGCGAAAGTCAAGTAGTCTTGCATCGTCCCCCAAAGGGCATTTACTCCAGCAAAAACGGTCACTCCGGAACTTTGAGGCTGCATTTTAGCACGAACTAAGTTCTTGCCATTTTGAAATTCATAGAGAATCATGGCACGCTTTTGCTGCTCGGGATTCAGGTTATAGCCCATTTCCTTGATACCCAAGGGTTGGAAAATGGTCTTCTTGAGATATGCATCCGTCGTTTGGCCGGATAACACCTCAATTAATCGGGAGGCAACATCAGGTCCAAAGGAATAATTCCATTTCGTGCCCGGTTGGTAGGATAAAGGGATCTTGGCCAAAGCTGCTACTCGCTTTTCGATCGTTGTCAGACTTGTATCATAAAAAATCGAATTCCAAATATCCCGATCCATTTTCACTTGGGTGATGCCATGCGACATCCCAGAAGTATGGCTAATCAGTTGGCGAATAGTCACCTTGCTATTCGCAGCCACATTTCCACTGGCCATACCTTTGTTGACATCATTCACAACCCGTAAATTCTTGAATTCGGGCAGGTAGTTTTCCACCGGATCATCGAGCTGAAATTTACCCTGCTCATACAAGGTCATGAGAGCAACGGTGATGACAGGTTTGGACATGGATTGCAGATAATAAATCTCTTTCCCGCTCATGGGAACCTGATTTTCTTGGTCGCGCTTTCCGTAGAATTTATCGTAAACAACTTTGTTTTTATGAAAGACAAGGCCATGTACGCCAACGAGTTTTTGCGTCTGTACTTCTTTTTGTAGGTATTTATCGAGCGACTGGAAGTTTTGACTAAATCCCGTAAATACGGTTAAAATGAAAAGACAAAAGGGAACAATTCTAAACTGAAAATATTTCATAGCTGGGTTTAGTTTTGAAAAGAAAATCATTGAGTGAAATACAGGTTCCACTCAATGATCAGGTTGCATTCAAAAATGCTAAATTATTTTTAGAACTAAGTATTAAATTCTGATTATTGGACAGGCACTCTGCTTAAATGATCCATACGAATGGTGGTGCGTAATTGGCTGGCTTTCTTGTTGATAGCCGCCAACTTGACATTACCCTTGCGCTTGGCATTCCGTTCTTCTTGATGGGTATAGTAATCCAAACGAGATTTATCCGGAAGAATCATCATATACGTGTTATTTGGATAACCATCTACCGCTTTGTAGATAATGTAGTTATACGAAATACCAATGGCCTTATCCTCGGCATTTGCTTGCTCAATCAATTTCTCATATTCAGCCATCTTGTCGAAAGGAACTGTAAAGAGAACAATCTTACGAAAATCATAATTCTCTACTTTGAAGTCTGGAACCATCACAGAGGTATTGGTGGATTGTTGCCAAATAGAGCGTTGGATTGCTTGAAAACGATTGGCCGTATTTTCATCTGTGACAGCTTTCAAGGCAACCGCAATTTTATCGGACAAAGCTACGCGCTGGCCGATGTATTTTCCCAAATTCTCATCGCCCCGCACAAAAACCATTCCATAAGTTCTTCCGGACTCAGAAGTATGGGCAGCAAAATTATAGCTAATTCCCTTGGTGGCTTCCATCCACCAATTTCGGATGGCTGGGTAATTTTTCTTGTAAATGTCGGCGTCCAAGACTCTACTTTCATTTAGCAAAAAATAGGTTTTTTCCGTTGTTTGCGCGGCCAATTGAAATGCCATCAAAATCGAAAATACAAACAGGCTAACTCGTTTCATGTTGCAATAATTTATTTAAGGTTAAAGAATGACCCAATTTTCAACTTTCCGAGTGTACGCGAGCAATAAAGTCCCTAAACTTTGTCTTGAATTCAATCAAGCTTGTCCAAAAAACAAAAAAGGGAGGACTCGCGCCCTCCCTTTTTCAAATAAACCTTACCTTATTTCTTCTCCGCAGCAGCTCTCGCGGCCAACTCTTCCATGATCAATTTGGTATCATACAAGTGGATGTCGCTTACGATTTTATCGCCTTGCCAAAGCATCGCGCGGTGTAATGGGATCAAGATATCCTTACCGGTAAATGCGCCTTTGGCCAACATCACCGCCCAGATATTTGTCCAGGTTTCTCCATTGTTTAATTTCAACGTGATCACACGAACCCGGTCAAATTTAACATCTTTCCAGTTCTTGTATTGGCCTTTAAAATCTGCTAAAAACGCCTTCTTATCCGTAATGTCTGCAGTGGTGTCACTTGGGTAATACACACGAATATTGTCGGCATACACATCCGCTGCATAACTCGTATCCTGCGCAGCATAAGCTTCCATCTGCTTTTGAATCGCCTGCGTTTTTTCATCCGTACCTGTCATTGTCCCTCCGAGTGGATCAGCACTGGCATCCGCCGTGGAAGTTGTTCCCGCTTGCTTTTGACCACAAGAAAATAAGGCTGTCGCAACAGCCACCATCATGATAAATTTTTTCATTGATTTTGGTTTTAATATGAATTGAATGGTGGAAGCTAGGTAAAGCTGCATTCATTTCGACAAGAACCTGACAAGGAATTGTCCCCAAAACGGATTTAGGAACATTAATTAGTCGTTCAACTCCTTCAAATAAAAACTGGGATTCACCCCCACGTATTTCTTAAAAGCCGCATAAAAGGTTGATCGATTGGAGAAACCACTTTGGTAAATATAGGTCTCCATCGTATGCTGACTAAAATTCGACCTTTGATCTAAGAAATATTGGATGCGCAATCGATTGATAAATTCTGCAAAGGCCAGGCCATAATAGGTCTTGATGGATTTCGACAATTTTGCCCCCGTCATATCCATGGATTTCGCCATGCTACTCAAATCGCACTCCGGATTCAAATAGACTTGTTGGCCTTTGACCAATTCATCAAACCGTTTCGCTTGTATATCCTGGGAATGAACCTCCAATAAACACGGTAAAATAGACACTTTTTCACCCGGTACTTCGGCCAAATCCAAAATACAACCATCCATATTCTCGAGGACATTGGGCGTCGAAATGAAATATGCGAATAACCCAATCCCCACGATGCACTTTATAACCTGCGAGGGCGGGTCAAAAGTGTGGTTTAAAAACAAGTTGATGTATTGATAGAACTGCAACAAAAAATAAACCGTCAACGCTCCGCTCAATAAATTCAGCCAAATCAAGGTTTGACGGTTCACATAGACAAAGCGTTCTCCTAAATTCCGCTTAGCCTGAAATATCATCAATAGCGACCAAATACCGTACGTAATTCCGACGATGATCGATACAGGCTGCACAAAGCCTGCCGGAATCCAACCCGAAGGTGTGCTGATAAAGGAATTATTGTGCGCATAATAAGCATCTAAAATTGCAACCTTTTCCGGAGCCGAAAGCAGTAAATCGGGCATAATCCCAATCAATACCCCCAGTGGAAAAATCCAATGCAAATATTGGATGCGTCGAATCGGGCGATTCGGATGCAGCATGCTTTGCACATAAAAGAATAAGGAAATAGGCAAAAAAGCGCGAAGGATATTCGGTGTTCGAAGGATGAATAACATTTTATAAATATGCTTCGAAGTCAAGGCATAGATGTAAAACTCCAAAAAGACCAAGGCGAAAATGACAAAGATTAATCCGTAAACTTTCTTGATGTTTCCGAAGCGAACCAACAAGTAAAAGATGAAAAACAGACCGATTCCACTCGTTAAAAAAGAAAGATAAGGAACAAAATCA
>Ga0228702_1000938_pt1 | contig 20108 bp, 12 predicted proteins | sample McNCre217_Aug_MG_2_FD_178018 | JGI IMG/M metagenome (GOLD analysis project Ga0228702, IMG submission 178018) | Freshwater microbial communities from McNutts Creek, Athens, Georgia, United States - 20-17_Aug_MG | ecosystem: Environmental > Aquatic > Freshwater > Creek | place: USA: Georgia...
GCCGTGCCATCTCCATCACAATCCGCAGTGCGCCAAGCGTTCGACGTGTTCGCTAATACTTGACTAGAGGCATTGTAGCTACAACCATCGTTCGGATTCGTGCCGTCTAATAGCTCTTGTGCGTCAGATACGCCGTCGCCGTCGGTGTCGCCGCCACTTATAGTAACCACCACGTTCATCGACGAAGAACATGCTCCAGATGTTCCTGTAACCGTATAGGTAATTGTAGAACTAGGTGTAGAAATTACAGAAGCACCTGTAATCGCAGAAATATCGGTATTAGGTGACCATGCATACGTAGTCGCGCCACTCGCAACTAATGTCACAGATTGTCCCGCATTCAATGTTGGAGCACTTGGCGAAACACTCACCGTAACGGCTGCGGAAACTGTAGCTGTCACAGCAAGCCTATTAACACTTTCGACGCTGTTTACTGTTTGAGAAGCATAATAGACGGTTCCATCTACCAAAGTAGTATTGGCGGCCAATGGACTTCCTCCAGAAGCGGCTGCATACCATTGAATGGCAGTTCCTGTTACGGCCAAATCAGCTAAAGTAGGATTATTGGCAACACAAACTGATTGATTAGAAGCACCCGTAGGAGCAGATGTTCCACCACTTACGAATGCAACTGCTGTGGTATTGGTACCTGTCGTACCGTTGAGCACATACGTGATGTTAGCTGTCGTAACCACATTGGAACTTGTTAGTATAACCGTATAGGTACCATTGTTATTGTCGACGACGGTTCCCAATGTACCTGCGGAGGTCGCAACTGTGACGGTTCCCCCGGTGGTTGTCAAGTTATTCCCCAATGCATCCTTTAGTTGGATGGTGATCGTTGACGTTGCTGTTCCATCCGCATTAATCGTTGTTTGGTTAGCAGAAATGAGTGATGTTATCGGACTCGCAACAACGGGGACAGAACCACAAATGTATAAAGATGGAGTATTGCTACAGTCGAAGGCAACAACGTCGACATTTGCTGTTGTTCCATCACCCATACTACCATTAGTTTTATGACCCACATAGCAGAATTGTGTAGTACCTTGCTTCAGGTAAACTAAGGTATGCCCACCGACTTCAGCAAATAGCGCGCGATCAGCTCCTTGATTAAAGGTTGCCGGAATGGATGGATCGTAATTTTGAGCCGCATTCGTTTGGCCCAACATATTGCGTTGATTTTCTCCCCAAGTGTAAAGATCCCCAGTGGTCGTAACGGCAACAGCTGCCGAATATGCAGCATCGTGTTCTTGTACTGAAAAGGTTGTAATGCCCGACATGTTTGTGGACGGACTTGTCTTCACATTCACCCACGAAGTTCGAGTTGTCGTTGTATAATCCCCGACCTGCTTATTATTGTTTTCCCCCAATGCATATAGATACCCTTGGTTAGATAATAAATAATATGTATTGTTTGTTGATGTGGTTGTATTGTTACCCCCGTTCACCCCAATCATTTTCACGTCAGCTCCTGTTACACCGGTTGGCAAGGACATTGAAGTCGCATAAGTTCTATTGGATGAAACAGCCGAACCGTCACCTAAAAAAGTAGAGGCACCCCAAGTATAGATTGCGCCAGAAGTGGTCACGGCCATTAAGGCATTATGCGTGCCATCAGCAACTTGACCACGAATGGCATCCACGTTAGCCAGGCTAACCCCTGCGCTAGTTTGTACTTTATACCAAGTTTTCTTTTGTGCTGCACTAGGTGTTCCGGTTAAACCGTTACCTGCTAGTTGCATCGCCGCCTGAGTCAAAACCCAAACATCACCTCCAGATGTTACGATGGCTAGGGTTTGATATGTCGTAAATAACATTTTGACATTCGCAGGAGTGACTCCAACGGGCAAACCCGTATTTGCGTCACCACCTGTTGGAGTAGCAATTCGGCGAAATGAATCGCCATTGTTCGTCAATGTCGCATCAATAACAGTTCCCGAAGTTCCCCAAGCGAATAATCCAGTTGTTGACAAAACGATACCTTGGGCAGACGTTCGATTACTACCCAAAGACGCCTTCAACACCGTTCCCGTCAATGTTGGGTAATTGGTCACGTTAATATCCTGTGGCGATAATACCGCGGAAGTACCATTGCTGGCCATCAAATCTCCCCAAGTGGAATAAGTTCCATCTGACTTAATTGCAACCGACTGGTGAAAGGAACTGATAATCTTGTCGTACTTATTTGTAGGTATACATTGTGCCTCCACTTGTAGCGAGGTTGACGCAAGTACGATCGTTGTTAGAAATAATTTGAAAATTCGAGTTTTGGACACAAAAAATTGCGCCAAACGCTCAGAGGGACTCTGAGAACTTTGATTAATCATTCGTATTATAATTTAGATAACGGAGCCAATAAACATAGACTCTTTGCCTCTAAATTAGTGAATGACCACTACTTTAATTCCTGATTCAAATCAGTTTCTTATGAAGATGAAAGGTGGAACTAGCAAATACGGCCTGTAAGGGAAGAATTTGCCATAACAGTACATGTCCAACTTTTGAAAAGTCGGACACATTAATCAATCTTCCTAAATGTAAATTACCTAATAATCAGCGAATAAAGACTATTCGTCAGTTTTGATCTTTGGATTAAAAGGAACCCCCAATTGAAACCCAAAACTACCTGCTGTTTCATCCGGAAGCACATCGAGCCCGTATCGAATTTGTTCAATCGGCGTTGCGTTGAATGTCCCGAATAAACGATCCCAAATAGAAAAGATATTTCCGTAATTAGAATCCGTTTGAGGGCGCTCCAGGTGGTGATGGATTTTATGCATGTTGGGTGAAACGATAAACCAAGAAATAGCCTGATCAAGTCCTTTGGGCAATCGGATATTCGCATGATTGAATTGCGAAAGCAGGGCACTGATACTTTGGTACAACATGACCAACCACATGGGGGCACCACAAATTAAAACACCTAGGAGTGTGAAAATCGCACGAAACACGCTTTCTCCAGGATGATGACGATTTGCAGTAGTGGTGTCCACCATCGTATCCGCGTGGTGTACCATGTGAAATTTCCAAAGAACTTTGATTTTATGTTCAATCCAGTGAATGAAATAGGCTCCCACAAGGTCCAATAATAATAAGCCAACAATCAATTGTGGCCATGCACTTAGACCTAACCATGGCAGTACCCCGAAATGATTTGCAATCGCCCAATCGCTTCCTCGAACAATGATCGTGGCAAAAGCAAAGTTGATGATGATCGTCGTCAAGGTAAAAAACAGGTTGATGCCCGAATGTTTCCATTTGTTATAACCAAAACGAAACAAGGGAATTCCTCCTTCAATTATCCAGAAGAACGTGATGCCGCCGGCTAAAATGAAGGCACGGTGTGCGCTGGGGATGGCGGAAAAGTAGGTAATTAAATTTTCTAGCATAGGTCGTGGGGTTGACGCTGCCGGGGTCTTGACCCCGGCAGCGTCTAAGTTAGTAGCTATTTATAAAAGTTTCTTGATATTATCATAAAATCTGCGAAAAAACAGCTTGAAGCCATTAATTTATGGGTCAACTGATAAACTGCCTAATCTAATTCAATATTGGCCACAAAGAAAGAATTGGCTAAATTTACAGACCCTAAAATAAACACGTATGTTGAAGCAATTGTTTTGCCTGCTTCTGGCAATCCTCACATTTTCAAGTTCTGCCCAGCAAATTTCTAGTTTAAGTTCCCCCAATAAATCGATTCAATTAAACACCTTTAAAACGCCTGAGGGTTCTTTGGCCTATCAGGTTCAAATGAAGGGGAAAGAGGTAATTTCGAACTCGACCCTAGGTTTTGTGTTGAAAAAACCTGCTTTGGAATTAAAAAAATTTACGGTTAATCGTATCGATTCCTCGGAGGTTTCCACGACTTGGAAGCCCATTTGGGGTGAAGTCAAAGAGATTGCCAATCAGTACAAAGAATTGATTTTACATACAACGAGTAATGGGGTACTTGTGGATTTGATCTTTCGGGTGTTTGATGATGGCGTGGGGTTCCGTTATCACTTTCCACTGCAAACCAATTTTCAGCATTTTATTGTGGATCAAGAACTGACCCAATTTAATATGTCGGGCGATCACACCGCCTTTTGGATTCCAGGGGATTACGACACCAATGAATATACGTACAATAAGACCAAACTAAGTGAGATCGATGCCACAGCTGCCGCGGCGAAGGAAAAGGACATCGCGGTGACGGCTTTAATGGGGAAAAATGTGGTACAAACACCCCTGATGATGAAATCGGCCAACGGATTTTACCTAAATCTGCATGAGGCAGCATTAGTCAATTATCCTGCGATGCATTTGCGTTTGGACCCAACGACACAGACATTCACTTCGGCTTTAGTTCCAGATGCCGTGGGAAATAAGGCCTATTTGCAAACTCCTTATTCGACGCCTTGGCGGACAATGGTCATGAGTGAAAAGGCAGAGAAGATTTTGGAATCAAAATTGATATTGAATTTAAATGAGCCTGCCAAATTCGGGGATTCTACTTGGATCAAGCCACAGAAATTTATGGGCATGTGGTGGGAGATGCACATTGGGAAGGCGAATTGGCCTTTGGCAGGCGGAAAACACGGTGCAAACACCGCAAATGTGAAGCGCTACATTGATTTTGCTGCACAGCATGGTTTTGATGGGGTTTTGGTGGAGGGCTGGAACCAAGGTTGGGAAGATTGGTTCGGAAATTGGAAAGAAGACGTATTTGATTTTGTGAGCCCCTATCCGGATTACGCGATCGACTCTTTGACAAATTATGCCCAATCCAAAGGTTTGCGATTAATCATGCACCATGAAACCTCAGGATCCGTTACCAATTACGAAAGACGCATGGATGAGGCCTATCAATACATGGTCGGCAAAGGAATTAACACGGTTAAAACCGGTTACGTGGGTAAAATCATCCCTCGCGGCGAGCATCACGACAGCCAATGGATGGTGAATCACTACAATCGCGTGGCCGAAAAAGCGGCGAAATATCACCTGATGGTCGACTCACATGAGTCGGTACACCCAACCGGTTTACACCGCACCTATCCAAACTGGATGGCAGCTGAAGCCGCGCGGGGTTCGGAGTTTAATAATGCCCCGACGCTCGGGATTGTACCGGAACACACAACCATTTTACCATTTACCCGTCTGATGGGTGGGCCGATGGATTACACGCCAGGATTATTCCATATGTCCTTGAATCAATTCGATTCGACGCGAACGCAGAAAGTTCGTTCGACATTGGCCAAGCAATTGGCACTGTATATCACCATTTACAGTCCGTTACAGATGGCGGCAGATTTGCCTGAGAATTACGAAGGTAAAATGGATGCCTTTCAGTTTATCAAGGATGTGGCGGTCGATTGGGAAGCCACAAAAGTTTTATCAGCCGAACCCGGCGAATACGTCACCATTGCGCGCAAGGCGAAAAATAAGGATACTTGGTTTATTGGTTCCATCACCGATGAAACGGCTAGGAACATTTCCTTTTCATTGGATTTCTTGGATGCAGGTACAGCTTATGAGGCCATTTTGTACCGCGATGCTGATGACGCTGATTTTGAGAAAAATCCCGAGGCATACATCGTGGAGAAAAAACTGGTATCAAAGAGCTCAAATCTAACGTATCGATTGCAGCGCGGGGGCGGCTGTGCGGTTAGTCTAAAGAAATTGTAGGGTTGACGCTGCCGGGGTCTGTGACCCCGGCAGCGTCTAAGTTATCAGCTTTTCATACAAGTTTCCTGATATTCCGCAATTATTCCACTAAACAGCCCCTAAACGGATCATTTTATAAGTAAACAGATAAACTGCCTAATCCCAATCAATGACCATGGAATTGCTCCCCTGCTGGAATTTCAACAGGTAATTTATTGGCCGGCGTCGGAAGTGGGCACGTCGCAAATGGAGTAAATGCACATGGAGGATTGTAAGCCTTATTGAAATCAATCACCACTTTCCCGTTCGCATCCGGAAGTGCTGTATCAATAAAGCGACCGGCGCCATACGTCTGCTTTTTATTCGTCAAGTCGCCGAAAACAATGAATAAGTTATTCCCTTCCTGACTTGTTTCCAACTGGTATGATTTCTTTCCAATCGTAAATCGAAGTAAACCCGGAGACTCCAATTGATAAGAACGTCCTGTCACATCAATAATCGTCATCATCTTACCCTTCGTTGGGACGAAATCCGCCACAATACGATACTTTTCATCCGTTGGGTAACAATCTATCCCTTTGAACGCCTTCAAATATTCCCCCTCCAAATCCCGCAAACGAACCGCATATTTATCCCCACGTTTGATGATAAACCAGCGCAAGGAACGATGAGACACAACGGGGGCTTTGATGTCTTCCCGATAAACCAACTTCGTATCGCTGACGGTTTGGTAATATACCTGGCCATTTTTCAATAACAATTCGCCCAAAAACGGATCCGAGTGTTCCGATGGGAAAACAAAATCATTTTTTTCGCTTCCTCCAAAAGTATTAACCCCCTCCTTCAGCCAGAACAAGCCGGCTAGATTTAACCAACCATTTTCCGATTTCAAGCTCTCAATTCTTGCTCTCCGAAAAGCCTCAATTTCTAACTTATAGCCATTATCTGAGGTAAAACTGCTTAAAAATACCAAGAAAATAAGTGCCCATTTAATCCGCATGATACATATGTTTTGATTCAAAATACTTCATTGCTTTGACAACACCGAATTTAGCTTGCTGCTCATCGGTAAATCCTAACCCACCCTTCCCATTCATTAATTTTTGATATTCGGAAGCCAACGACTCCTTGCGCTTTGTGACATCCTCAAATGAATTCAAAATACTAATTGACCAAAAAACAAAACTAAAACCTATGAATAAGTATCGATAAACGCCGACAAACTTCCACACATGCAATGCCAACAAATAGATAAAAAGCATGGCTAGCGTCGGGTAAATCTTGTAATTCCCAATCAAATACACAAACTCCCCCCAGGAAGAACGCAAAATGCTGATTACTAGTGCATTCATTAAGCAAAAACCCAGCATCGCGGATATAAATAAGATATTAGGATTAACGAAGTCCCCCGATCGCCATTTGTTAAGCTGCTCCTTCCTCGCGCTTTGGAACAGAAAATAATAACAAGCCACAGCGATAACGAACATGAGGCAAAATCCAATCAAGCCCGTTTGTAAGAGTCTAAATTGGGATAATTCACGATACCAAAAATCAAATCCTCCCCCCATAAAGACAAAGAATCCTTGAACACTCGCGAGTGGATGTTGAAAAAAGTAGCTTAATCCCCTTTCATGATACCCCATACTCGGATAACTCCAGAAAATCAAAAACAACATGAGAGCAAAAACACTTGCCCAAACATATAATTCGCGCATTCTATGCTGTAAAAACAACACCAAAGAACCAATAATAATAAAAAACATTCCATCGGAATTTGAAATACTAGCAAGAAGCGCAAAAAATAGGGCTCCGATAAAATTGGATTTGGTGGGGCGAGTCAACAAAAACATCGAAATCCCACCGAAACCGATAACCAAATTATGCTGTGCAGCAGCGATCATCCAATAGGACGATAAAAAGTATTGGAAATTCAAGAATAGAAAAAGCGATGGAATAAAAACTGTAAGCCTATTTTCTTTCGGAAGACTCTTCCAGATCAGTAAATACAAGGGGATTAAATAAAGGTGGGTCTGCCAAATAATCCATTTAATGCTTAATTGACCAAATAAATAATAGTTTAAAACGATTAAGGCTTTCAACATAACTACCCGATGTTCGTTGTTAGGCGACCAAAGCAATGCCCAACGATTACTCCAATTAGGTTCATGTATCCAATTAAATAAGGTCATCGGGGCAACTTCAAAATCATCTAACCAAGGCGTATTGGAGGCATTATGAAACAATGTCCAGGCAAAGAAAAGAGCTGGCAAAACACCTAAGAAGATTAATATCCAATCCTTTTTTTGAATAAATTTCATTCGCCCTGATTAATTGAAATCAAATTTAGTCATTTAATTCAAAGATATTTAGTAGATTTCAGTAGCAACTATCCCGTAAAAAAATGAAAAAAGCACTCTTTGGATTAATCGCAATTCTTCTAGTAATTCAATTTGTCCACCCCGAAAAAAATGAAAGCAAGGACTATACCTACGACATCTCCACGAAATATACCATTCCTGCCCACGTGCAAGAAACCCTGAAAAATGCCTGTAACGATTGTCATTCCAACTTGAGCACCTATCCTTGGTACTCAAGCATACAGCCTGTCGGCTTCTGGCTCAATCATCACATTGAAGAAGGAAAAGAACACTTGAATTTTTCAACATTCACCAAACTTCCCATCGCGGTTCAAAACCACAAATTAGAAGAAGTTATCGAAACCGTCGAGGAAGGAGAAATGCCCATGCCGTCGTATACCTATTTTGGCCTACATCCCAAGGCAAACTTAAGTCAAGCCGAAAAAGACGCCTTAATTTCCTGGGTAAAATCCCAAATGGACAATTTAAAAGCATCCTATCCCGCGGATAGCTTAAAATTAAAGCCCCGTAAAAAAGTATAAAAGGACAACCAAAGCCACGCCGGCCACCAACCAAATAATTCCGTTTAGCCGCTTTTTCTTGAGATAAAGCAATAAAATGATACCCGTCAAGGAAATCAAACTCATGAAAATGGCCGAGAAATCAATCACCCATTTCCATCCTTGACCCGTGTCACGTCCCTTGTGCAAATCATTGATCCAGGCCACGAAACCCAGAGATCTTTCCGTCAAATGAAAGGTCCCTTTTGTTCGATCAATGAATACATCTGCCGTGTAACCCGGACCCTGAAAAGATACCGATACCTCCGTTTCGTCGATTCGAAAATCGTTCAACAAACCATTCACCCCATATTTCGCTCGAAATAACTCCACAATTTCCATCTTCTTCACGAGCGTGGTATCCGTTCCATTCACCCAGGTTGGATTCAATTTGCCATCAACTTCTTCCAAACTTTCCTTTTCAGGAAACCAATCCAAGTGATTCAGTGTCAAACCCGTTACCGCGAAAAAAAGCACAATAACGAAACTAAACATCGACAAATAGATGTGTAACCACCGTGACCATTCCGCCAATTTCCGCTTCATCCTATTTCGTTTTATAAACTAAATTCGCTCCTGAAACCTCCTCGTTGCCCGACAAAGCCTGCGACTTTGCCTTGCCATCAAACTTCATCGTCTGCTTCATCAATTGATACGTTCCATGCTCACGCGCCGCCTCGATATAGACTGTATAATTCCCCAAAGCCACATATTCCCCTTGATCATTTTTGCCATCCCAAATCAAAGAGTAATTCCCCGCTGAACGCGTCGCCGAGGCAATCGACATCAAATCAATCGGCACCTCACGCTGCGCATCCGAAAACGAACGCAAATCTGGTAGCCAACGAGGCTTTCGATACCACAAGGCCAAACGACGAACCGGCTTGTGCTGCTCATCTTCAATCCAAACGGCAACATAAGGCCGACGAGCGCCTCCTCCCAAATCCGCTAATTCCACATTAATCAATAGTTCCTGCCCTGCCGTCCAAAGCTTATCCCTCACGTGAACCATCTCAATGGGAGAATCCAAGATAAGCGAACGACCAGACCAGTTGTCACTGACATGCGTTTCCCCTTCCATATCCACAATCAGATATTCCGCCTCCGAATATTTTGATGCCAAGGCTTTCGATTCTTCCAAAGTCAACACATTAAATGCCGTAGCCAAAGCGCCCGCTGTCACCGCATCCGGATGAATAACCGTCGAAGACATACTTCCAGACGCGATTTCACCCGTTCTTGGGTCAACGATATGTGCTCCCCGACGGGTATTTGCGCTCGTCGCGATGGCTTGATTTTCAATCGTAACCGCACTCAAGGAAAGTCCATTTTCAGCATCAGCTTGTGGGTCAGATACGCGCACGGCTTCGCGTAAATCGCCTTTGGCAAGCATATCTCCTCCCACATTCAATAGCACTCCCCTAACTCCTGGCTCCGCCATCACGGCCTCCGCAACCTTCTCCATCACAAATCCCTTGGTGAAAGTATGTAAACGCAATGCCGCATCACTTATATGCTTGGCCATTCCATTACCTAGTTCCCAATGCGGCTGATTCACTTTGTCGGAAAATCCATTCACCTTAATTTCTTCCGCCGCAGCATTCAATGCTCCATCAGACTCCTGTTTCCACATATCAAACAAACCCAGTACTTCCGAGATTTCAGGTGAAACAGCAACAGCTTCCCCCTCAGTTTTTAACCATTGGCCAAACTCATTTGAATCAGAACTGCCTAAAATAGATTGCAAACGACGAAACTCATCTAAGACTTTCGCCTCCGCCTTTTCCGCTAATTCAAACGAACTAGCCACAATTTTCAGGTCCAAAGACGTACCTAAAACTTGCTCAAAATGAGCTGCTAAAACACCGGATTGATTAGGAACAAAGGCCGACAAAGCAGCCAAGGGAAGCGAGAATGAATGCATATTATTTTCTGTTTTTTGGAATCCCAAATTAATTTAAGTCCCCTAAAAACGAAATACATATAGACCAAAGTCCCTTTTTTCTCTACCTATCCCCCTAAAAAAAACGCTGCCAAGATCCAGGACCTCGGCAGCGCATACCCAATTACAATTAAAAATCTACAACGTCTTCATGTCGATTACGAAACGATACTTCACGTCCGACTTGATCACACGCTCATAAGCGCCATTGATGTCCTGCATCGAGATCAACTCAATGTCCGACAGAATTTTGTGCTCCGCACAGTAATCCAACATCTCTTGCGTCTCCGCAATACCACCAATCATGGATCCTACAATACTACGGCGCTTCGAAATCAAGGTCGCCGCACCAAACGTATTATCCTCCGGAGGAATACCCACCAATAACATCTTACCCTCGACTTTCAATAAGCCCAAAAACGCATTGATGTCATGCTTCGCCGCCACCGTATTCAGTATAAAATCAAACTCGCCTTTTAACGCTTCCATTTGTTTCGGATCCGTCGACAAAGCAAAATGATGTGCTCCTAAAGAACGCGCATCCGCTTCTTTGGAAGGGGATGTCGACAACATCGTCACCTCCGCACCAAAAGATGCCGCAAATTTCACCGCCATGTGGCCCAAACCTCCGAGCCCTAATACCGCAACTTTATGTCCTTTCCCCACACCCGCAAATCGCAAGGGCGAATACGTCGTAATTCCCGCACACAACAACGGTGCCACGCGCGCTAAATCCTCCTCCTCAAAATTCACATGCAAGGCATACTTTTCATCAATCACATAATTCGCGGAATAACCCCCAAAAGTCTGCGTCTTTCCATCCCGGTAATAATCATTGTAGGTCGCCGTCATGTTCTCATCGCAATATTGCTCCTGACCCTTTTGGCAAGAGGGACATTCCCGACAAGAATCGACAAATACCCCTACACCAGCTGTTTGGCCAACCTTAAATTTCGTTACATGAGAACCAACCGCAACCACTTTTCCGACAATCTCGTGCCCGGGAACAATTGGATAAATCGAGGGTCCCCACTCACTACGCACCATGTGGATGTCGGAATGACATACCCCACAATATTCAATATCAATCTGAATATCATGTGGTCCCACCTCCCGGCGTTCAAAAACGATTGGCGCCACTGGCACCTCCGCGCTCGTAGCGCCATAACCTTTAACTTGCATCTTGTATTGTTTGGTTTAATGTATCAATAAAAACTTGTATCGGCTCCGCACCCGAAATCCCATATTTGCGATCAAACACAAAAAAGGGCACCCCGCGAACGCCTAAATTAACTCCTTCCTGAATGTCCTGACTCACCCGATAAGCCAGTTCCTCACTCCCAATCGCCGCGCGAATTTCAGACGCCTCCAATCCTGCTTCCTCTCCCAATTCAACTAAGGTTTCAACAGATGCCAAATCCCTACCATTCGTAAAGTATGCCCGAAAGAAAATCTCCTCAATCACATCATCCAAGCCTTTTTGTTTGGCCAATTGTATCACCCGATGCGCATACAACGAATTCGCAACCACCGCCTTGTCAAAATTGTACTCCAAACCGACGGTAGCCGCCATCTCAACGACACGGTCGTGCATCTTCTCCGACTGTTCTAAACTCCATCCCTTGCGATCGGCCAAGTATTCATATACGCCAATGGGTTTCTCAAATGACATGGGAATGGTAGGATCCAATTGGTAACTTTTCCATTCTATTTCCACCAGATCACGCGCCGAGAAAGTCTCCAAGGCCTTCTCCAAATGCCTTTTGCCGATGTAACAAAATGGACACATGATATCACTCCAAATTTCTATTTTCATCTCAGCAATTTAACGTAAATTCGGCAGAATTTTAACCGAAGCTATGCGCCTTTTAGTCCTTCTTATATTGATCCTTTTTACGAATACTTTAAAATCCCAAAGCCTGAACGAACTCGTTAAAGCTTTACCCAACATCGAAGGAAAAAAGGAATACCTCAATTCCCCTTTTGCCACAACGGGAGACCGACTCTATGTCATCGGCCATCAAAACGGACAATTTCCGGATTTGGGCTGGCATATCACTGGCGAAATGGGTGGCGTTTGGGCTCATCCCATTAAACTCCTTGATGGCTTTATTGTTTCCGTCGATGGACAAGATTTGACAAATGCGGAAAGCTTTATCAATTTTCCAATGGCGAACCAACATCGTTACCAAACAAAAAATCTACAAATTCTGCGTACCCAATTCGTTCCAGACGGTATCGCAGGATGCATCATTGAATTTGAAATCGAAAACAAAACGAATCAAGCAATTACTACTCCCTTTGTATTTCAAGCAAAATCCGATTTGCGTCCTACCTGGTTGGCCGACTGGATTAAAATCCAAGATTACGAAGACCAGGCCTCCTATAAAAATGGTCGGTGGGTCTTTCAAGACGCCAAAAATCCTTGGTTTGCCATGGTCGGGTCCAATCAAAATGGCCTTCCCGGTGCTGCACCCATCCCATTCAATTCCATCGGAAAGGGAATCGCGAAGTCCATGAATTACCAATTGAACGTTCCGGCCAAAGGCAAATCACATATTCAATTCTTCATTGCCGGTTCACCCCAATCGCTGCAAGACGCCGAAGAAAGCTATTCGAAAATCAGCCAAAACCCAGCAGCCTTATTTAAGCAAAAATGGACCCGGCTACAGGCCTTGGCACAAAAAAGTAAGATCAATATTCCCGACAAAAAAATCCAAGAAGCTTATATCTGGTTACAATTCAATACCGATGGCCTAACCCGGGACGTGCCCGGAATCGGTCGGGGAATTAGCGCCGGACTACCCGATTATCCGTGGTGGTTTGGGACCGACAGCGAGTATGCTCTGCAAGGCGCACTAGCGATTGGGCAAAAAGACTTGAGTTTGAAATCCATTGATTTGATTCACCAACTTTCGCTGAAGGCAAATAAAAACGGTCGGGTCGTACACGAAGTTTCCACCAACGGTATCGTGTTTAATCCGGGTAACATGAATGAGACTCCCCAATTTGCCTCTTTGGTTTGGACGGCCTATCAATGGACCGGGGATAAAAACTTGATCAAAAAATACTTTCCAAACATCCGGAAAGGCCTGAACTGGTTGCTCACAGAAAACGACAAGGATCAAAACGGATTTCCCGACGGACCCGGCATGATGGAAATCCAAGGACTCCACAGCGAGATGATAGATGTGGCATGCTATACCCAAAAGGCCCTGGAAGATGCCTCGCAAATGGCGGATGTTTTAGGCGAGAAGGCATTAAAGAAAGAATACGCCGAAAAAGCGATACGATTGAAAAAACAAATCAATGAGCGATTTTGGAATGAGGAGTTTGGGTCATTTGCCGACTTCCTTAGTAAGGACGCCGAGGCGATTGACCTCATTAAACAAGCCATCGTAAGAGCGGATACGTTACACAAACCGTGGGCTGTTTCAGAACTTAAGCAAACCCAAGCGTACATCGAAACGCATCCAAGCAATCAAGCAAGGCCGTTCGTGGTTCACCACAATTGGGTGGTAAATTCTCCGATGGAATTAGGAATTGCCGATCCGGAAAAAGCCATCAAAGGGCTAGAAACGGCTAAAAAATTCACGAACCCATTTGGTCTTTTTGTGACGGGAATCGACCGTGATGCGTCCGCGGGTTCGGATGCCGGCTCCTACAAAGCCCCGAAGATTTTTACCTACACGGGTGCCGTGATGACACTGCCGACCGGCGTCATGGCCGTGGCCGAAAATCAATACGGTCGGCCGGATCAATCCCTCGATTACATCCAAAAACTCACACGTTCCTTTAGTTACGCTTTGCCGGGCAGCATGTATGAAGTATCCCCCGATTTTGGGATGATGACGCAAGCTTGGAATATATTCGGCTTCGCGGTCCCCATTGTCGAACATTTCTTTGGGATTAAACCTCGAGCCGACTTAAAAGAAATTACCATTACACCGCGCATGCCTTCGACATGGAAAGAGGCAAGCATCGAAAACGTGGAAATTGGGGATAACCGAATAAGCGTTTATTATGTGCAAGGGCAAAAGCCGCGCGTGACACAAACAAAAAACTGGAAAATAACGGTAAAATAGCCTATTTTTATTATTGTATCATTTTGCTACATTTGCAAAAAAATACCCTAACTCATGAAAAAATTACTGGCGTTAATGGCCATTTCTTCGACGGCCTTTGGGCAACATATCGAAGTCAAGCAAAGCAAAGGTCCGACTCTTGGTTACACCGCGGACTCTCAAGTGAAAATCATCAAGAAAGACGGTCTATCATTTAAAGACCTAAATAAAAACGGGAAACTGGATATTTACGAAGATTGGCGGAAGCCCGTAGATGTCCGCGCGGCCGATTTAGCGAAGCAATTAAGCGTGGAAGAAATTGCAGGTCTAATGCTTTACTCAGGACACCAAGCCGTTCCCGCACGTACAGAAGGGTATTTTGCCGGAACCTACAATGGCAAACCCTTCGATCCCAAAACAATGGATGCGAGCGATTTGACGGACCAACAAAAGAAATTCTTAAAAGAAGATAACCTACGCCACGTCCTGTTGACGACGGTTTCCTCTCCCGTAGATGCTGCGAAATGGAACAATAAAATTCAGGCATTTTGCGAGTCGGTAGGAAAAGGGATCCCGGCCAACAACAGCTCGGACCCACGCCATGGAACACAAGCGCGTGCGGAATTCAACGCCGCAGCAGGTGGATTGATTTCCATGTGGCCGAGTTCGTTGGGCATGGCGGCAACTTTCAAACCTGAATTAGTTCAAAAATTCGGTCGGATCGCCGCACAAGAATACCGTGCGCTTGGTATCGCTACGGCACTTTCTCCCCAAGTTGACATGGCGACAGAACCCCGTTGGTTACGTTTCGACGGTACCTTCGGCGAAAGCTCCAAACTTTCCGCTGCCATGGGAGAGGCCTATTGCAATGGTTTCCAAAATGAAAACTGGGGTTCATTAAGCGTAAATGCCATGGTGAAACACTGGCCTGGTGGAGGATCCGGAGAAGGCGGTCGTGATGCGCATTATGCCAACGGCAAGTTCGCGGTTTATCCGGGCAACAACTTCAAGGAACACTTGATTCCCTTCACAGAAGGCGCGTTTAAATTACAAGGACAAACCAAAAAGGCTGCAGCCGTGATGCCGTATTACACGATTTCATGGAACCAAACGAGCGAAAACGTAGCAAACAATTACAACAAGTATTTGGTGACAGACTTACTTCGCAAGCAATACGGATACGATGGCGTGGTTTGTACGGATTGGACGGTAACCGGTGATCACAAAGCGATGGATGTCTTTGTGGACGGTAAGGTTTGGGGCGTTGAGAACTTGAATATGGCAGAACGTCATTACAAGGTTTTGATGGCAGGGGCGGATCAGTTTGGAGGAAACAACGACATGAAACCGATCATTGCCGCCTATGCGATGGGGGTCAAAGAACATGGCGAGGCCTTCATGCGTGCCCGTATGGAACAATCTGCCGTTCGTTTATTACGCAACATTTTCCAAGTCGGCTTATTTGAAAATCCCTACCAAAATCCAGAGCAAACAAAGGCAATTGTGGGTAAACCCGAATTCATGCAGGCGGGCTATGAAGCACAATTACAATCGATCGTTTTATTAAAGAACAAGGCAAACGTTCTACCGCTTCAAACCAAGAAAACGATTTACATTCCAAGACGATACATCGCACCATCCCGTCACTTCTTAGGATTCCCGATTCCGGCTTCGAATGACTATCCGATCAACATGGAATTGGTCAAGAAATACTTTAATGTCACCGAAAATCCCGCCGATGCAGACCTAGCTCTGGTATGTATTGAAAATCCCAAAGGAGGTATCGGCTATGATAAAGAGGATGTGGCCAAAGGAGGCAATGGGTATCTGCCTATTTCCCTACAATACGGCGACTATGTGGCAAACGATGCCCGCGAGGTAAGTATCGCTGGAGGAGATCCCCTGGAAAACTTTACCAATCGTTCCTACAAAGGCAAAACAGCCAAATCACGCAATTTGACCGATATTCAAATGATCGAAGATACACGTCAAAAAATGCAAGGGAAGCCCCTCATCGTTTCGATCAACGTATCGAACCCGATGGTTTTTGCGGAATTTGAAGGAAAAGCAGATGCGATTTTAGCCAGCTTTGGTGTACAAGACCAAGCGATTCTAGATATCATTAGCGGCAAGGCTGAACCACAAGCCTTGCTTCCCATGCAGATGCCGGCGAGCATGCAGACCGTTGAAAAGCAATTTGAAGATGTGCCATTCGACATGGAATGCCACCTGGATTCCGAAGGGCATCGCTACGACTTTGGCTTCGGAATGAACTGGAAAGGCGTAATTCAAGATGAGCGCGCAAAGAAGTTCAAATAGCAATTTTCCAATACTCCCATTTAAACACCTCAAGCAAATCTTGGGGTGTTTTTTTGTTGGCTGACCAAAATCATATTTTGTGTGGAATTCCCCGCCGACCTTTGTCCTTCTCAAAATGGTACAATTCCACGATTATGCAACACAAAGCCGCACATACATTTCACATTCCCGTTATGGGTTTAGGTTTTACCATCGATACGCCCGTGAAAGTTGGGCCATTCGGTATTTCTTCTGTCATCTCGATCGTCGACGATTACCTCGTCGAGGAAATGCGAGAGGCCTATTGCAAGGAATTCAATCGTCCCTTCGAGCCTATCGATAAAAAATCTGCGGATTCACGTGCAAAACGCATTACGGCCTACCTAAACCTTGTGCAAGACATTGTCCAAGACAAAACAAGCACGATACGCAACCAAGCTTTTGATCCGGAATCAGATATTTGTCGGTACTTTGAATTATTACCCGAAAATTCCATCCAAAAATTAGCCTATTTAGACATGTTGGCAACGGAAGATGTTTGCCAAAAATTCATCAAACAAGGGAATCTTCGCAAGTATGTTTTATCTGGGTCGATTGATGTAAACATCATGGCTAAGGTGAACAAAACCCAATACGATAAAAAGGGGAATGCCTTGGAAAAGGAGTTCGCGGATGCATTGGCTGCTTTGCGCGGATACGCCCTAAGTGATTTAAGCTCTTCGATTATCTTATCTGCCGGATATAATCCCATGTTGTATTCGTATTTGGAGGCGTTCCCCGACTTCTTCCCAACTGAATCGGGAAGGCTCAAAAAGAAAATCATACTCAAGGTGAGTGACTTCCGTAGTGCGGTCACACAAGGAAAAATCCTGGCAAAAAAAGGCGTTTGGGTCTCTGAATTCCGCATCGAATCGGGATTGAATTGCGGGGGGCATGCTTTCGCGACTGATGGGCTTTTGATTGGGCCGATTTTGGAAGAGTTTAAAACGAACCGTCAAGCATTAATCGCCGAGTTATTTGAAATGTGTCAAAAAGCCTTAGCTGAAAAGGGGCAGAATGTGTTCTTGGAATATCCTTCGATGCGTGTAACCGTGCAAGGGGGAATCGGAACGTATGAAGAAGATGCATTACTTCAAGACCATTATCAAACCCAAGGAACCGGCTGGGGAAGTCCCTTTTTGCTTGTCCCTGAAGCGACACAAGTGGATCCGGAAACCCGGAGAGCCCTCGCCGAAGCGGAAGAAGGCGATTACTACTTGAGCCATGCGTCTCCCCTCGGAATCCCTTTTAATAATTTCCGTAAAAGTAGCTCTGAAAAATTGCGTTTGGAACGAATCGCGAAGGGCCGACCGGGTAGTCCATGCACCTTGGAATACCTTGCCACCAATACGGAATTCACAGAGAAACCCATTTGTACAGCATCACGAAAATACCAACACGCCAAATTAAAACAGCTCGAGGAACAAGCTCTTCCTGCGGAAGTATATCAAAAAGCTTATAATGAAATCACGGAAAAAGTTTGTCTCTGTACAGGATTAGGAACCTCCGCATTACAAAATTTTGACATCAAACCTGCGCATCACCAGCACGCCGTAGCGGTTTGTCCTGGACCTAATTTAGCCTATTTTTCAGGCACCTTTTCTCTGAAAGAAATGGTCGACCATATATACGGTCGGGCCAATATTTTAAATACGCAAAAACGTCCCAACCTATTTGTGAAGGAGTTAAGTCTGTATGTCGATTACCTGAAAAAGGAGATTGAAACCAGCATGGAATCCATCACGACCAAACAAGAGCGATATCTAAAAACTTTCCGGGATAATTTATTAGCCGGGGTGTCATATTATAAAAATTTGAGCCTTCCGAGTCTCCAAGATATGAGGGACGAATTAGCTGTTTGGGAAGATAAAATTCAAAAGCTTCCCATTCCACAGGTCAGCATCGCCTAAATGTCAAAGCCCCAGAAAACCCTGGGGCTTTTGTTTTGTCGGCAATAAATTCTGTAAATTGGAACGTTAAATTCATCCACATGCGCATTCTGACCTCCCTGGTTCTCTCCCTATTTTTAAGTTTTGTTGGCTTTGCCCAAGATACCACCCAAATTGTTCAGGCGGGGCGAACGAATTCAGCGGCCCAACAAGCGAAGCCCTACGTCATCTTGATTTCAGCCGATGGTTTTCGTTCCGACTTCTCCGTCAAATACGGAGCCAAATTTTTACAGAGTCAGGAAGCGAAAGGCGTTAAGGCGGCCGCGATGATTCCCGCTTATCCATCCCTGACTTTTCCAAATCATTACAGCCTTGTAACAGGTTTATACCCCGCCCATCATGGTTTGGTCGATAACCGCTACTACGATGTGAATTCGAAAACTGAATATAGCATGTCGAATAAGAAAATGGTGGCCGATGGAAAGTGGTATGGAGGAACACCTTTGTGGGTGTTGGCCGAACAACAAGGCATGTTGAGCGCCAGCTTTTACTGGGTAGCCTCAGAGGCCGACATACAAGGCATCCGACCGACCTATCACTATGTTTACAACGAAAGCATCCCGATTGAGCAACGCATTCAAGCCGTGAAAAATTGGTTGTCTTTACCGACGGAGACGCGACCTCATATGATTACTTTCTATTTCCCACAGGTGGATCATGATGCCCATGAATATGGCCCGGAAGACCCACGCGTCGGGGATGCCGTCAAATGGGTCGACCAAAGTATTGCCCAGCTGCAAGCCGCTTTAGATCCGCTAAAACTCCCGATCAATTATGTCTTTGTTTCCGATCATGGGATGACCACCGTAGACACGGAAAACACCTTAAAAAAGCCGATTCCGCTCGATACGACAAATTTTAAAGTCCCCTCAGGTGATGCCTTATTGCACGTTTATGCCAAAAATCCGGAGGCCATCAACCGAACCGTCACGGCACTAAAGTACAGCACAGCCTTTCAAACTTATCTGATGGATGAAACGCCAGAACATTGGCATTACCGGAAATCGGATGATTATTTCAATCGCTTAGGCGACATCTTGCTTGTGCCCAATCACCCATCTATTTTCAACTTGGGAACTCGCAAAACGAGTCCGGGAAAACATGGATATGACAACCACCATCCAGACATGCAGGCAAGTTTTCAAGCTTGGGGACCCGCATTCAAGTCGGGAGTAAAACTTCCCGCATTCGAGAATGTTAATGTCTACCCGATGGTCGCAAAGATCCTCGGCTTAAACTTCGATGAGTCCAAG
>Ga0228702_1000943_pt1 | contig 20059 bp, 12 predicted proteins | sample McNCre217_Aug_MG_2_FD_178018 | JGI IMG/M metagenome (GOLD analysis project Ga0228702, IMG submission 178018) | Freshwater microbial communities from McNutts Creek, Athens, Georgia, United States - 20-17_Aug_MG | ecosystem: Environmental > Aquatic > Freshwater > Creek | place: USA: Georgia...
CGATGACGCGGTGGTCCCATGTCAAGCTCAAAGGCAACATCAGGCGCGGCTGGAAGGCCTTGCCGTCCCACACGGGCTCCATGGTGCTCTTGCACACACCCAAGATGGCCACTTCGGGCGCATTGATGATGGGCGTGAAGTACTTGCCACCGATGCCGCCGAGGCTGGAGATGGTGAAGGTTGCGCCCGACATGTCGGCGGGGCCGAGCTTGCCGTCGCGGGCCTTCTTGGCCAGCTCGCCCATTTCCTGGCTGATCTGCAAAACGCCTTTCTTGTCGGCGTCCTTGATCACAGGCACCACCAGGCCGTTGGGCGTGTCGGCGGCAAAACCGATGTGGTAGTACTGCTTGTAGATCAGCGCATCGCCGTCCAGGCTGCTGTTGAACTCGGGGAATTTTTTCAGCGCAGCCACGCAGGCCTTGATCAGGAAAGCCAGCATGGTGACTTTGACGCCGCTCTTCTCGTTCTCTTTGTTGGTGGAGACGCGGAAGGCTTCGAGGTCGGTGATGTCGGCATCGTCGTGGTTGGTGACGGCCGGGATCATCACGGCGTTGCGCAAGAGGTTGGCACCGCTGATCTTCTTGATGCGCGACATTTCCTTGCGCTCGATCGGGCCGAACTTGGCAAAGTCCACCTTGGGCCAGGGGATCAGACCCAGCTCGGAGCCGCCACCGCCCGCAGGGGCTTTGGCCGCTTGCGCCTTGGTCTGCGCAGCGCCCGACATGACGGCCTTGGTGAAGGCTTGCACGTCGTCCTGGGTGATGCGGCCCTTGAGGCCTGAGCCTTTGACTTCGTCCAGCGGCACACCCAACTCGCGGGCGAACTTGCGCACCGAGGGCGAGGCGTGGGGCAAGCCCAGCGTGGTGCCGCCAGGGGCGTGCGCTGGTGCCGATGCGGCAGCGGCAGCCGCTGCAACGGGTGTGGGCGCAGCAGCCGGGACCGAAACCGCAGCCACAGGTGCAGCGGCGGCCGCAACAGGAGCAGCTGCAGAGACGGTGCCTTCCAGCACGGCCAGCAGGTCACCGATGTTGACCGTGTCGCCCACTTTGACTTTCAGCTCTTTGAGCACGCCAGCGGCCGACGACGGGATTTCCATCGAGGCTTTGTCGGACTCGACGGTGATCAGCGATTGCTCGACCTTGATGGTGTCGCCGGGCTTGACCATGACTTCGATGACGGCCACGTCTTTGAAGTCGCCGATGTCGGGCACATGCACTTGCACGGGGCCGGATGCAGCGGCAGCCACAGGTGCCGCTGCTGGGGCTGGCGCTGCAGCGGGGGCCGCAGCAACGGGTGCGGCGGCAGGCGCAGCAGCGGGTGCAGCAGCCGCACCAGCGGCCTCGACCACCAGCACCACCGAGCCTTGCTTGACCTTGTCGCCCAAGGCCACGCGCATTTCCTTGACGACGCCCGCCGTGCTCGACGGGATTTCCATCGAGGCTTTGTCGGACTCGACCGTGATCAGCGATTGCTCGGCCTTCACGGTGTCGCCCACTTTGACCAGCAGTTCAATGACCGCCACTTCGTCGAAATCCCCGATGTCCGGGACTTGTACTTCTACCAATGCCATGTTTGTCTCCCGGATTTATGCGTACAGCGGGTTGATCTTGTCGGTTTTGATGCCGTACTTCTTGATGGCTTCGGCCACCTGCGCCACAGGCACTTTGCCCTCTTCGCTCAGCGCCTTGAGGGCGGCGATCACGATGTAGTGGCGGTTGATCTCGAAGTGCTCGCGCAGCTTGCTGCGGAAGTCAGAGCGGCCAAAGCCGTCGGTGCCCAGCACTTTGTAGGTGCGGTCCTTCGGAATGAAGGGACGGATCTGCTCGGCATAGGCCTTCATGTAGTCGGTCGATGCCACCACGGGGCCGCTGTGCTTGGCCAGTTGTTGGCCCACAAACGGCACGCGGGGTGTTTCCAGCGGGTGCAGCAGGTTGAAGCGCTCGGCGTCCTGACCGTCGCGGGTCAGTTCGTTGAAGCTTGGGCAGCTCCACACGTCGGCCTGGATGCCCCAGTCGGTGGCCAGCAGGGTTTGCGCGGCAATGGATTCGCGCAGGATGGTGCCCGAACCCAGCAACTGCACGCGCTTGTCACCTGCAGCGCCGGGCTTGCACAGGTACATGCCCTTGATGATCTGCTCTTCCGTGCCAGCGGTCAGGCCAGGCATGGCGTAGTTTTCGTTCAGCAGCGTCAGGTAGTAGAAGACGTTGTCTTGCTTCTCGACCATGCGCTTCAAACCGTGGTGCAGGATGACGCCGACTTCGTGTGCGAAGGTGGGGTCATACGACACGCAGTTGGGAATGGTGTTGGCCATGATGTGGCTGTGACCATCTTCGTGCTGCAAGCCTTCGCCGTTCAGCGTAGTGCGGCCCGATGTGCCGCCCAACAAGAAGCCGCGTGCTTGCATATCGCCTGCGGCCCATGCCAAGTCGCCAATGCGCTGGAAGCCGAACATCGAGTAGTACACGTAGAACGGCACCATGATGCGGTTGCTGGTGGAGTAGCTGGTGGCCGCAGCGATCCAGCTGGACATACCGCCGGCTTCGTTGATGCCTTCCTGCAGGATCTGACCAGCTTTGTCTTCCTTGTAGTACATGACCTGGTCTTTGTCGACCGGGGTGTACTGCTGGCCAGCGGGGTTGTAGATACCGATCTGACGGAACAGACCTTCCATACCAAAGGTACGGGCTTCGTCCACCAAAATCGGCACCACGCGTGGGCCCAGGGCCTGGTCGCGCAGCAGCTGCGTCAGGAAACGCACATACGCCTGGGTGGTGGAGATTTCACGGCCTTCGGCAGTGGGCTCCATCACCGACTTGAAGATGTCGAGCGATGGGACGGTGAAGTTTTCTTCGGCCTTGGTGCGGCGGTGCGGCAGGTAGCCGCCCAAGGCCTTGCGGCGCTCGTGCAGATACTTCATTTCTGGGGTGTCATCCGCAGGCTTGTAGAACGGCACGTTGGCCAATTCGCTGTCCGGCACGGGAATGTTGAAGCGGTCACGCATGTACTTGATGTCTTCATCCGTGAGCTTCTTGGTTTGGTGCACGTTGTTCTTGCCCTCACCCGCCTTGCCCATGCCAAAACCTTTGACGGTTTTGATCAGCAACACAGTGGGTTGACCTTTGGTGTTGACGGCTTCATGGTAGGCCGCATACACCTTTTGGGGGTCATGGCCGCCACGCTTCAAGGCCCAGATTTCGTCGTCGCTCATGTGCGCGACCATTTCGAGCGTGCGAGGATCGCGACCGAAGAAGTGCTTGCGCACATAAGCGCCATCATTGGCTTTGAACGCTTGGTAGTCACCGTCCAATGTGTCCATCATCAACTTGCGCAAGGCGCCGTCTTTGTCGCGGGCCAAGAGCTTGTCCCACTCGCTGCCCCACAAGAGCTTGATGACGTTCCAGCCGGAGCCACGGAATTCGCCTTCGAGTTCTTGCACGATCTTGCCGTTGCCGCGCACGGGGCCGTCCAAACGTTGCAAGTTGCAGTTGACCACGAAGATCAAGTTGTCGAGTTTTTCGCGGGCAGCCAAACCGATGGCGCCCAAAGATTCCACTTCGTCCATCTCACCGTCGCCGCAGAACACCCAGACCTTGCGGTTTTCGGTGTTGGCGATGCCGCGTGCGTGCAAGTACTTCAAGAAGCGCGCTTGGTAAATCGCCATCAATGGGCCGAGGCCCATCGACACGGTGGGGAACTGCCAGAACTCGGGCATGAGTTTGGGATGGGGGTAGCTGGACAAACCTTTGCCATCCACCTCTTGGCGGAAGTTGAGCAACTGCTCTTCGGTCAAGCGGCCTTCAAGGTAAGCACGTGCATAAACGCCGGGTGACACGTGACCTTGGATGTACAAGCAATCGCCACCGTGGTTTTCGTTTTCAGCGTGCCAGAAGTGGTTAAAACCGGCACCAAACATGTGGGCCAGCGAAGCGAAAGAGCCAATGTGGCCACCGAGGTCGCCACCGTCTTCGGGGTTGTGGCGGTTGGCCTTAACCACCATCGCCATCGCGTTCCAACGCATGTAGGCGCGCAGGCGTTCTTCAATTTCAATGTTGCCGGGGCAATGGGCTTCTTGATCAGGTTCGATCGTGTTGATGTAGCCGGTATTGGCCGAAAACGGCATGTCAATGCTGTGCTGGCGGGCTTCTTCAAGCAGTTCTTCCAGCAAAAAGTGCGCGCGCTCGGGGCCCGCTTTTTCGATCACGGCGGACAGCGCGTCCATCCATTCACGTGTTTCTTGCGAATCCAGATCCGGCTTCGACTGTTGAGGGTTTGCCGCTGTCATGCGTGTCTCCTGGTTGTTGTGGGTTAAATGATGCCCGCAAGTTTCTCATAATTTTTCAAATATTTCAAATGGCGCAGAATGATTTCTTATTGTGAAATTTTGATGGATTTCTTTGAAATTTCAAACCCGTCATCCGGGTAGATACGCAAGGGTTGTCACCTAAACTCAAGCCATGGAATTGAACAAAGCAGCATCGGTGGTCAAAGAGGTCGGCCCTTGGGCTTGGTGGCGCACGTGGTGGGGCCGCCAGTCGCCCAACCGGCAAGATCGATTTGCCAATTTGGCGCCGGTTGCAGCAGTTTTGTTGTTTTTAGCCGCCATCGCCAGTGCGTTCTGGTACCTGCGCGTCGAAGAGGTGGAACGCGAACAGGAAGCCATCAAACGCGATGTCGAATACGCCCAGCAGCGATTGCGTCTGCGCTTGATCGAGCGCCAGGAACAGGTCATGCGCCTGGCCCGCGATGTGTCGAATCACGAAATCAAGCCGGACCAATTTCTGTCACGCGCAGAAGCCCTGGTGCAGCAGTACCCGGAATACCAATCGCTGACCTGGATCGACGATCGACGCCGCATCATTTCAAGCCAAAGCGTCTCCAGTCTGTTGCCCAGCCAACACCTGCGCGCCGGTGGTGTCCTGAAGGTGGGCGAAACCGAAGCCAACTACAGCCTGGCCCGTGATTTGATGCAACCCATCTATGGCCGTGTCGATGTGGATGACGACAAGGACAACAACAACACGGTGCTGCAACTGCATTCACCACTGAGCGACGACCAAGGCCGTTTCAGCGGCGTGATCCTGGCCGAATACACCATGGAAGGTCTGCTGCGCTACGGCATTCCAACCGAAGTGCTGGCCAAGTACGCGGTGGCCTTGCAAGACAGCAAGGGCCATTTGCTGGCGGGCCAAACCATTCCCAAACGTGTGCACCTGCTGAATTTGTTGCCCGGCACCGATCGGCTGGACAACGATTACGACATTCCGGTGCCACCGGTGGGCAATGACCTCATCCTGCGTGCCCAGGCCTGGCGCACGTCGCAGGGTCTGGTGGGCAGTGGCTTGTTCTGGCTGGTGAGCGTCTTGAGCGTGATGACGGCCTGGATGTTGATTGGCAACTGGCGCCACACCCGCAGGCGCTTGCAGGCCCAAAAGGCCCTGGTGGCCGAAACCAATTTCCGCCGTGCCATGGAAAACTCCATGCTCACGGGCATGCGCGCACTCGACTTGCATGGCCGCATCACTTATGTGAACCCGGCGTTTTGCCAAATGACCGGCTGGAACGAAGCCGAATTGGTGGGTGCCACCGCCCCCTTTCCCTATTGGCCAGATCAGGACCGCGAGCAGCTGACCAAGCGTCTCGAAGAAGAAATCAGCGGCCAGCACTCGGCCGGTGGCTTTCAGGTGCGGGTCAAGCGCAAAGACAGCAGCTTGTTTGATGCACGCATGTATGTGTCGCCATTGATCGATGCTGCGGGCAAGCACACCGGCTGGATGACCTCAATGACCGACATCACCGAACCCAACCGCATCCGTGAACAACTGGCCAGCTCGCACGAGCGCTTCACCATCGTGCTCGAAGCCCTGGACGCCTCGGTGTCGGTGGCCCCCTTGGGCAGCGAAGAGCTGCTGTTTGCCAACAAGCTCTACCGCTTGTGGTTCGGGCAAAACACCCAGGGCCATTTGCGCCTGGTGGCCCAGGCCGGTGCCTACGAAAGTGCCGAAGAGTCCGAAGACGTTGACGATCTGGTGGGCTTGCCCACCGAAAGCCTGACGGTGGCCACATCGGAGAACGCCGAGATCTTCGTGGCCGAACTGGGCAAATGGCTGGAAGTGCGCTCGCGCTACATCAACTGGGCCGATGGCCGCCTTGCACAGATGGTGATTGCCACCGACATCACGCCGCGCCGCCAGGCCGAAGAGCTGGCCGACCAGCAAGCCGAACGCGCCCAGACCGCCAGCCGCCTGATCACCATGGGCGAGATGGCTTCGAGCGTCGCTCACGAACTGAACCAGCCGCTGACCGCGATCAGCAATTACTGCAGCGGCATGATCTCGCGCATCAAGTCCAAGCAGGTCGAGGAAAAAGACCTGCTGTGGGCCCTGGACAAAACGGCGCACCAAGCCCAGCGGGCGGGCCAGATCATCTTGCGCATTCGCAGTTTTGTGAAGCGCAGCGAACCCAACCGGGCCTTGTCGGATGTGACCGCCATGGTCAACGAATCGCTGGAACTGGCCGAGATTGAACTGCGCCGCCGCCACGTGCGCCTGAGCCACTATGTGGCAGCGCGATTGCCGCAGCTGATGGTGGACCCGATCCTGATCGAGCAGGTGCTGATCAACCTCATGAAAAACGCGGCCGAATCCATTGACAACGCCAATCGCCCGACCAGCCAAAGGCATGTAGAACTGCGTGTGGTGCCGGGCAAAGTCGAGGGCAAACCGGTTGTGGAGTTTTCCGTCACCGACACCGGCCAGGGCTTGCCACCCGAGGCCATCGACCGGGTGTATGAAGCCTTTTTCTCGACCAAGGTCGAAGGCATGGGCATTGGCCTGAATTTGTGCCGCAGCATCATCGAATCCCACCAGGGCAGGATCACCGCCGAGAACCTCTACAATGCCGACGAGGTGACGGGTTGCCGGTTTTCCTTCTGGATCCCGGTCGAGACCACTTTGACCACGCAACAACCCACTGGGGTAAATGAATGAGTTTGATTCCGAAAAAAGGTACGGTTTATGTCGTGGACGACGACGAAGCCGTGCGAGATTCCCTGCAGTGGTTGCTCGAAGGCAAAGACTACCGCGTGCGTTGCTTTGACAGTGCCGAGTCGTTCATCAGCCGCTATGACCCGCGTGAAGTGGCCTGCCTGATCGCCGACATACGCATGGGCGGCATGACCGGGCTGGAGCTGCAAGACCGCCTGATCGAACGCAAATCGCCGCTGCCCATCGTGTTCATCACCGGCCACGGCGACGTGCCCATGGCGGTGAACACCATGAAAAAAGGCGCCATGGATTTCATCCAGAAGCCCTTCAAGGAAGAAGACCTGCTGGGCCTGGTTGAACGCATGCTGGATGAAGCCCGCGAAGCTTTTGCAGGCCACCAGCAAGCGGCCAGCCGCGACGCCTTGCTGTCCAAACTGACAGGCCGCGAAGCCCAGGTGCTCGAACGCATCGTGGCCGGGCGCCTGAACAAGCAAATTGCCGACGACTTGGGCATCAGCATCAAAACGGTGGAGGCGCACCGCGCCAACATCATGGAAAAGCTCAATGCCAACACCGTGGCCGATCTGCTCAAGATTGCGCTGGGGCAAAACGCGCCCAAGGCCTGAGCCTCAAGCCCTCCTCCAAACGCCCGCACCCGTCGGGCGTTTTGCATTTTTTCCCTGACCTTTTCGAGTTTCAGATATGACCGCCCAACTGATCGATGGCAACGCCCTGTCCAAACAACTGCGCACCGAAGTCGCCACCCGCGCACAAGCCTTGAAGGCCAAGGGCATCACGCCCGGCTTGGCCGTGGTCCTGGTGGGCGACAACCCGGCCAGCCAGGTCTATGTGCGCAACAAAGTCAAGGCTTGCGAAGACAGTGGCCTGCACTCCGTGCTCGAAAAATACGAAGCCAACATGACCGAAGCCGACTTGTTGGCCCGCGTCGAAGCGCTCAACAACGACCCGACCATCCACGGCATCCTGGTGCAACTGCCCTTGCCCGCGCACATTGACGCGCAAAAGGTGATTGAAGCCATCAGCCCCGCCAAAGACGTGGACGGTTTTCACATCGCCAGCGCTGGCGCCCTGATGACCGGCATGCCTGGCTTTTGGCCCTGCACGCCGTATGGCTGCATGAAGATGCTGGAGAGCATCGGCTATGACCTCAAAGGCAAGCACGCGGTGGTGATCGGCCGCAGCAACATCGTGGGCAAGCCCATGGCGCTCATGCTGCTGCAAAAGGACGCCACCGTGACGGTGGCGCACTCGCGCACCCAAAACCTCAAAGCGCTGACCTTGCAGGCCGATGTGATCGTGGCCGCTGTGGGCAAGCGCAACGTGCTGACTGCCGACATGGTCAAGCCCGGCGCGGTGGTGCTGGACGTGGGCATGAACCGCAACGACGAAGGCAAGCTGTGCGGCGACGTGGACTTTGCAGGCGTCAAGGAAGTCGCTGGCTACATCACCCCCGTGCCCGGTGGCGTTGGCCCCATGACCATCACCATGCTGCTGGTCAACACCCTTGAAGCGGCAGAACGCGTCGCCAAGTAATGTGTCACCCCGGGCTTGACCCGGGGCCCATCCCCCAAGACCCCAGACTTTGACCAGCAAGCCCGAAAAACCCATGACCAACCCTCTGCTTGACACCTCCGGCCTGCCCTTGTTTGACCGCATTGCCCCAGAGCATGTGGCCCCGGCCATGGCAGAACTGCTGGCCACAGCCAACCAGGCACTCGAGACGGTGACCGCCGCCGATTTCCCGGCGCAATGGACAGCGATTGCCAAAGTGCTGGACGTGAGCACCGAGCGCCTGGGTTCGGCCTGGGGTGCCGTGAGCCACCTCAACAGCGTGGCCGACACCCCCGAGCTGCGCGCCGCCTACAACGCGGCCCTGCCCCTGGTCACAGAGTTCTGGACACGCCTGGGCAGCGACGAGCGCCTGTATGCCAAATACAAGGCCATCGACACCGCCACCTTGAATGCCGAGCAAAAGCAGGCGCACCACAATGCCCTGCGTGGCTTTGTACTGGGCGGCGCCGAACTGCAAGGCGAAGCCAAAGCGCGTTATGTCAGCATTCAAGAGCGCCTGGCCGAGTTGACCCAAAAGTTCAGCGAAAACACGCTGGATGCGACCGACCGTTTTGCCCTGTACGTGAGCGAAGACCGCCTGGCCGGTGTGCCCGCCGATGTGGTGCAAGCCACCCGCGCTGCGGCCCAGCAAGAGGGCCGTGAAGGCTGCCGCTTGACCCTGAAAATGCCGGTCTACCTGCCCGTGATGCAATTCGCCCACGATGCGGCATTGCGCGAGCAGCTGTACAAAGCGCATGTGACCCGTGCATCGGACCAGGCGCCAGAAGACAGCCGCCAATTCGACAACACCGCCTTGATGCAGGAAATCCTGGTCTTACGTCAGGAAGAGTCTCAACTCTTGGGCTACGGCAACTACGCGCAAGTGTCGGTGGTGCCCAAGATGGCCGAATCCCCTGAGAAAGTGATCGGCTTTTTGCGCGATCTGGCCGTGCGCGCCCGCCCCTTTGCCGAAAAAGACCTGGCCGACTTGCGCGATTTTGCGGCCAAGGAACTTGGCCAAACGGGCCCATTGAATGCCTGGGACGTGCCCTACATCAGTGAAAAGCTCAAGGAAGCGCGCTACAGCTTCAGCGAGCAAGACGTCAAGCAATACTTCACCGCCCCCAAGGTGCTGGGTGGTCTGTTCAAGATCATTGAAACCTTGTTCGAGGTCAGCATCCGAGCTGATCAGGCGCCCGTCTGGCACCCGGCGGTGCAGTTTTTCCGCATCGAGCGCGATGGCCAGCTGATCGGTCAGTTCTACCTCGATCAACCCGCCCGTGCTGGCAAGCGCGGCGGTGCCTGGATGGACGATGTGCGCGGCCGCTGGCAGCGCCCCGACACCGGCGTGTTGCAAACGCCGGTGGCGCACCTGGTGTGCAATTTCGCCGAAGGCGTCAACGGCCAACCCGCGCTGCTGACGCACGACGATGTGATCACCCTCTTCCACGAATTTGGCCACGGCCTGCACCACATGCTCACGCAAGTGAACGAGCGCGATGTCTCGGGCATCAGCGGTGTGGAGTGGGACGCGGTCGAGCTGCCCAGCCAGTTCATGGAAAACTTCTGCTGGGAATGGTCGGTGCTCAGCCACATGACAGCGCATGTCGAAACTGGCAAGCCCCTGCCCCGTGAACTGTTCGACAAAATGCTGGCCGCCAAGAACTTCCAAAGCGGCTTGCAAACCCTGCGCCAGATCGAGTTCTCGCTGTTCGACATGCTGGTGCATGCCGAACACGATCCCTCACAAGATTTCATGCCGCTCTTGCAAGAAGTGCGCGACGAAGTGGCCGTGATGCAGCCGCCCACCTTCAACCGCATGGCCCACACCTTCAGCCACATCTTTGCCGGTGGTTATGCTGCGGGTTACTACAGCTACAAATGGGCCGAAGTGTTGAGCGCAGACGCCTACGCCGCCTTTGAAGAAAGCGCTGCAGCTGACGGCAGTCCCAGCCTGGAAACTGGCCGCCGCTATCGCCAGGCGATTCTGGAAGCTGGCGGCAGCCGTCCGGCACTGGACTCGTTCAAAGCCTTCCGTGGCCGCGAACCCAGCCTGGACGCGTTGCTGCGGCACCAGGGCATGGTCAGCGCCTGAAAGCATGAAGGAGCTTCGGCTCCTTTTTACATCTGCGGCAAAAACGAAAAAGCCCGGTAAATCTGTGATTTACCGGGCTTTTAAACCTACCAAATTTGGTAGGCGCGATTGGACTCGAACCAACGACCCCCACCATGTCAAGGTGGTGCTCTAACCAGCTGAGCTACGCGCCTGTTGAAGCTTCGAATTATAGCAGCAAAAATCAGCGTCTTCGCGCAGAACGAACACCTTTTACGTTTCGCACGCTGCCCAGCACTTTATTCAAGCCTGCGGCATCGCTGATTTCTACCGTGAAGGTCATCCAAGCCGTGCCCTTGACCGATTGGGTTTGCACACCGATCACGTTCATTTTTTCCTTGGCGAAGACTTCCGAAATATCCCTGAGCAAACCTTGGCGATCAAAGGCCTCGACCGTGACGTCGATCGGGTAAACCGCCGCATCCGCGCCCTTGCGGTCACCCCATCGCACATCGATGACACGCTCGCCGTGACGCGCTGCCAGTTCGCGGAAATTACTGCAATCTTGGCGGTGGATGCTCACACCTTTGCCACGGGTGACAAAGCCACTGATCACATCGGGCGGCGCAGGCTTGCAGCAACGCGACAACTGGGTCAGCAGCGAATCCACCCCCACCACCAGCACGCCCGATGGGGATTTGCGCGCCACAGCGCCTTTGAATTTCTTTTGCAGGTATTCATCGGGCAGCAAGGCAGGCTCGGGCGGGTTAAGCAAGACCTCGATGTTGCGCAGCGAATACTCGTCCTTGCCCACGACCTCGAACAAGCCCTCAGCCGATTTGAAACCCAGCTGGCTGGCCAGCTCTTCCAGCTTGGTGGACGTGCGCCCAAGCCGCTGTAAAAGTTTTTCGACCGACTCACGGCCGCGAGCGATGGTCTCCTGGCTGATCTGCGCATTGAACCAGGCCCGCACTTTGGCCCGCGCCCGATTGCTGACCAAATAGCCCAGCTCGGGGTTGAGCCAATCGCGCGAGGGGCCGCCCTCTTTGATCGCTGTGACCTCAACCGTCTGGCCATTGGCCAGGGGCGTGTTGAGCGGCACCATGGCCCCGTCCACCTTGGCCCCACGGCAGCGGTGCCCCAGATTGGTGTGCACGGTGTAAGCGAAGTCCACGGGTGTGGCGCCTTGCGGCAGCTCGACCACGGCCGCATCGGGCGTGAGCACGTAGATGCGGTCATCGAACAAGCCTTCGCCCTGCCCCGCCCCAGACAAATCGCGCTCCCACGCCAGCAGTTGGCGCAAGACCGCGATCTTGGCGTCGTATTCGCTGCTGGCCGAAACGCCTGCATAGCCTTTGGCTCCGGCCTCTTTGTACGCCCAGTGGGCTGCCACACCATGCTCGGCATGGTCGTGCATGGCCTGGGTGCGGATCTGGATTTCGATCGGCCGGCCATCCACATCGCGCACCACGGTGTGCAAGGACTGGTAGCCGTTGGGTTTGGGCTTGGCGATGTAGTCGTCAAACTCCTGGGCAATCGGTGCAAAGTGCTCGTGCACCCAGCTGAGCACCTGATAACAATCGGCCACAGCGGGCACCACCACACGCAAGGCCCGGATGTCGAACACCCGATCAAACGAAAGCGACTTGCCACGCATCTTGCGCACGATGCTGTAGATGTGTTTGGGGCGGCCATCCACTTGTGCCTTAACGCCCTGAGCGGCCAGCGCCTGCTGCATCCGATCACGCAGGTCCTCCATGTACCGCTCACGCTCCACCCGCTTTTGATCGAGCAGACCGGCGATTTCCTTGTAAGTCACCGGCTCCAGAAAACGGAAAGACAAGTCTTCCATCTCCCATTTGATCTGCCAAATGCCCAAGCGGTTCGCCAAGGGTGCAAAGACCTGCAAGGACTCCCGGGCCAAAGCAGCAGGCACCGGCAGCTTGGTGGCCGCGTAATGGCGCAAGGTCTGCAAACGCGAGGCCAGGCGCAGCATGACCACGCGCAAGTCACGGCTGAACGCCAGCAGCATCTTGCGCACGTTTTCCGTCTGCAGCTTGGGGTCATCAACCCGCTGGGCATTGGTTTCAGCCGCTCGCGACAAGCGTTGCACATGCACCAGGTGATTGGTCTGCAGGGCCAGTTGCGCCAGATGAGCGCCAAAGGCTTTGGTGATCACCTCTTCGGGCTTGTTCAGGTGCGGACAGGCATAGACCAAGTAACTGGCCGCCTGCATCTGGACCGAGCCCCCGATGCTGGCCAGGATGGCCGCCACCGCATCGGCATGCGTGAGGATGTTTTCTCCGGTGTCCAGACTTTCGCCTGCAATCAAAGGCTCTGCAAACGCACGGGCACGGGCCAGGGTTTCGGCTTGATCGGCCACATCGGCTGTTGCCAGCATGACGGGCGGCACCGCCGCATGCAGATGCGTGGACACACGTGTCGGACTGGCGGCGTGGCTGGTGTTGGGACTGACCATGGTCTTAAGCCCCAAGCAAGAAATTGGCCACCACCTCAATTTGCGCATCGCTGGTGATGGTGGGCGCATGGCCACAATTGGCCCACGTATCCAATCGGGCCTTGGGGCCTCGCTCGGTCATGGCCAAAGCGGTTTCTGGCGTGAGCAAATCAGAATCTGCACCACGAATGAGCAGGGTTTGTGCCCGGATCTGGTCATACATCGCCCACAGTGCGGCTTCGCCAGCCACAGCGGCGTCAGGCGTCAAAGCCCGCACCGGCGTGCCGATGGCCGGGTCGTAATGCAATGTGACCGCGCCGTCCGTGCCGGGCCGGATCATGTGCGAGGACATCTCGCGCCAGACATCGGCGGGCACCGGCCCGAACCCCTGCGACAGCGCCCACATGGCTGCCGCGGCCTCGTCCAAATCGCGGAACTGGCCATACTGGCCCACATAGATCTGCATCTGTTGTACCGAGGACCAGGTGATGGCAGGCCCCACATCGTTGAGCACCAAACGGCGAACAGGCGCTGGCATGGGCAAACCCGGCTGCCCGGCCAGCACCATGCCCATCAGCCCACCCATGCTGGTGCCCACCCAATCGAGCGTCTCGATGCCCGAGCCCGTTGAAGCACCGACCTGGCCCAGCAAGGCCAACATGTCGGCGGCATATTGCGGGATCTGATAGCCCATGGGGTCGGTCAACCACTCGCTGCGCCCGCGCCCCACCACGTCAGGACAAATCACCTGCAAGGGCTCGGCACTGCGGGTCACCAGGGCTTGCGCCAGGCGGTCAAAGTCGCGCCCCTGACGGGTCAGGCCGTGGACACACACCACCACGCGGCGCGCCTTGGCGTCACCCCAGCGCCAATAGGCCATGCGGTGCTGCCCCTCTGGATGAGGGCAGGACACAAATTCGAGTTGAGGCTGGGCAATGCTGGCGTTCATGACAATCGGACACAATCAGATCAGACGCCACCGCAAACGGTCCTCGGGCAGCGCGATAATGGACTTTTAAGCATCCTAATTCATCTGGAGTGGAAATCATGTTGCAAGGTAAAACAGCTTTGGTCACGGGTTCAACCAGCGGCATCGGTCTGGGCATTGCCAAGTCATTGGCCAAACAAGGCGCCAATATCGTTCTGAACGGTTTTGGCGATGCCGAAGGCCCTCAAAAGGAAATCGCAGCGCTGGGTGTGAAGGTGGCCTACCACGGCGCCGACATGAGCAAAGCCAGTGAAATCGAAGCCATGATGAAGTTCGCCGCCGACACCTTTGGCCGCGTGGACATCCTGGTCAACAACGCAGGCATTCAGCATGTGGCCAAGATCGAAGACTTTCCTGTCGAGCGCTGGGACGCCATCATCGCCATCAACCTGAGCAGCGCGTTCCACGCCACACGCCTGGCCTTGCCCGCCATGAAAGCGGCCAACTGGGGCCGCATCATCAACGTGGCTTCCATCCATGGTTTGGTAGGCTCGGCAGAAAAATCGGCTTATGTGGCCGCCAAACATGGTGTGGTCGGCCTGACCAAAGTCACCGCTCTTGAAAACGCCACCACCGGCGTGACCTGCAACGCCATTTGCCCTGGCTGGGTGCTGACCCCGCTGGTGCAAAAACAGGTGGACGCCAAAGCAGCGGCGATGGGCCTGTCCAACGAAGAAGCCAAAAAGCTGCTCCTCCAGGAAAAAGAGCCCTCCATGCAATTCACCACCCCCGAAGAACTGGGTGATCTGGCCGTGTTCTTCTGCTCGCCCGCAGGCAACAACGTGCGTGGCGTGGCCTGGAACATGGATGGTGGCTGGACTGCTCAGTAAACGCATTCAATGACGATTTTCAAAAAAGCTCCACATGACTGCTTCCACATCCCGTCTGGACAAGATCGTCATCGTCGATGACGATGCCCGCATTCGCGATCTGCTTCGCCGCTTCCTGTCGCAAGAAAGTTTTGACGTTTTGCTGGCCGAAGACGGACGTGCGCTGGACCGCATCCTTCAGCGCGAAACCATCGACCTGATCGTGCTGGACCTCATGCTGCCCGGTGAAGATGGCTTGAGCATCTGCAAGCGCTTGCGTGGTGCAGGCACCAAAATCCCGGTGATCATGCTGACGGCCAAAGGCGAAGATGTGGACCGCATCAACGGCCTGGAAATCGGTGCAGACGATTACCTGGGCAAGCCGTTCAACCCACGCGAATTGCTGGCCCGCATCCACGCCGTCTTGCGCCGCAGACCACAGGCGGAAGTCCCTGGGGCTCCTGCCAACGACAAGGAAGTCATCACATTTGGTGAGTTCAAGCTGGATCTGGGCGTGCGTGCGCTCAGCAAAAATGGGCAAGACATCCCACTGACCACGGGCGAATTTGCCATGCTCAAAGCGCTGGTGCGCCATCCGCGTCAAGCCCTGAGCCGCGACAAATTGGCGCAACTGGCGCGCGGGAGGGAGTTTGAACCCTTTGACCGCAGCCTGGATGTGCAAGTCTCGCGTTTGCGCAAAATGATCGAGACCGACCCCGCATCGCCCAAGATCATCCAGACGGTCTGGGGTGTGGGGTATGTCTTTGTGCCCGATGGTCAGTCGTGAACAGCATCGAAACATTTCTGGCTGAATCCACCCCGCCCAAAGAGGCGCCTCCCAGATTCAAGTTGAGTCTGTTCTGGCGCACCTTCGTTTTGCTGGCGATGCTGATGTTGTTCAGCAGCCTCGCCTGGCTGCAATTGTTCCGCACGCAAGAGTACGAACCACGCATATTGCGCAACGCCCACCAGATCGCCACGGTGGTGAACTTGACCCGCACCGCCTTGGCACATGCCGACGCCATCGCGCGCGTGTCCTTGCTCAAGGCGCTGGCCGATGAAGAAGATGTGAGCATCCAGACTCGCGAACCCATCGACCGCATCACGACTTTTGGTGAAACCACGATAGAAAAACAACTGGTCCAGGAGATGGTCAAGCGCCTGGGTGAAGGCACCGTGATCGCCGCCAGCGTCAACGGTCGCCCCGGTTTGTGGATTGGCTTTGCCATCGAAAACGACAGCTACTGGTTGCAGATGGACCCGGAACGCCTGCGTCCTTTGGGCGGCAAAGCCTGGCTCACCTGGCTGAGTGTGACCACAGCACTGTCGCTGGCCGGAGCGGCCATCATGGCAGGTCTCATCAACCGACCGCTCAAGCGCCTGTCGTATGCCGCCAGTCAGGTGCGGGAAGGCCATTTCAATACATCCACGCTGGATGAGCATGCCGCCACCAGCGAAATTCGGGAGGTCAACATCGGCTTCAACCGGATGGCCGAGCGTCTGGCCAAGATCGAGGCCGAACGAGCCCTCATGCTGGCGGGCATTTCGCATGACTTGCGCACGCCACTGGCCCGCTTGCGACTGGAAACCGAATTGAGTGTGTCCGATGCCCAAACACGCGAATTGATGGCAGCAGACATCGCACAGCTGGACGAAATCATTGACAAATTTCTCGACTATGCACGTCCCGAGCCCACCCATTTGGGGCCCGTGTTGCTGTCCGGGGTCATCAGCCGCTGCATTGCGCCGTGGCGGCATAACCCACGGTTTGAGATCAAGGTCGATGTGGCTGAAGACCTGCAGGTCAGCGCTGAAACTGTCGAGTTGGGCCGCGTTTTGTCCAACCTTCTGGAAAACGCCCGCCGCTACGGTCAAAGCCCCAGCGATGGTGTGACCCGCGTCGAGATTGTGGCCCGTGTGCACGATGGCTGGGTGCTCTTGCGGGTGCGCGACCAAGGCCCCGGCGTGTCTGAAGAAACCCTGAAAAACCTGACCCAGCCGTTTTACCGGGGCGACACCGCACGCACATCGGCCACAGGTTCAGGTTTGGGGCTGGCGATTGTGGAGCGCTCGGTACAGCGCATGGGCGGCACGTTCTCGGTGTTCAACAACAGCGCAGGCGGCCTGATGGCTTTGATGAAGTTCCGGCAGGCTCAAGCGGTCTGAGCCCCAGCGCAATGGCAGCGGCTCAACGCTTGGCCAACAAGGCCACGGCCCGCGCCTCGATGCTTTGCCCCATGCCCACCGGGCCCAGCTTCTCCGCTGTTTTGGCTTTGACATTGACCTGATCAGCCTGCCCCCCCAAAGCCTGAGCCACTGAAGCGTTGATCGCAGCCATGTGCGGGGCCAGCTTGGGAGCCTGGGCCACGATGGTGCTGTCCACATTCACCAACTCGTAGCCAGTCGCTCGCACGCGGCGCATGGCTTCGACCAGCAAGACCGATGAATCCGCACCTTTGAATTGCGCATCGGTGTCCGGAAAGTGGCGACCGATGTCGCCCAGACCTGCGGCGCCCAGCACCGCATCGGTGATGGCGTGCAGCAGCACGTCGGCATCCGAGTGGCCTAGCAAGCCCGCCGTGTGTGCAATCTCCACGCCACCCAGGATCAGCTTGCGCCCGGGCACCAAGGCGTGAACGTCCCAGCCTTCACCTATTCTAAAGTTCATACCCGTGCTCATGTTCTGCTCCTGAGGATCGCTTCGGCCAAAGCAAAGTCGGCCGGGTAAGTGACTTTGAAATTTTGCGCCGAGCCTTCGACCAGCCTGGGCCGCAAACCCAGTCGTTCGATGGCGCTGGCTTCGTCGGTGATGCCTGCAAAGCCGCTGTCTGCCACCACCGCCAACGCATCGTGCAGCACCTGAAGACGAAACATCTGGGGCGTTTGTGCCAGCCATTTGTGTTCGCGAGGCACGGTGGCCACCACACGCCCGCCCTCCTCGCTTTTGAGCGTATCGGGCAGAGGCAAGGCCAGCAGACCACCCACCGCATCGTGCTGGCAGGTTTCGATCAGGCGGCTCACCGACTCGGGCGAGACCAGGCAACGCGCCGCATCGTGCACCAGCACCCAATCATCGCCACCCACACCCGAAGACAACATGGCTTGCAGGCCATTGAACACGCTCTCGGCACGGCTTGCGCCACCGCAGGTGAGGCGTTGAAAATGTACTGGCCACCCTTGTTCGGCCCAAACGTGCGCATCGTCGGGCGATAAAACCACCCGGCCACTGATCAGTTGAGGTACCTGCGCCAAGGCCTGCACCGTGTGCATGACCATGGTTTGTCCCGCCACCATTTGGTATTGCTTGGGCAAAGCCGTGCCCGCACGGCTGCCCGTCCCGGCACAAGGGATGAGTGCATGAAAACGGGCCAAGGTGATGCGTTCAGTCATAGGCTGACATTGTAGTTTTGTAGGTCGGTGGCTTTAGCCCCAACAAATGCATGCGGCACCGCAAGCGCTGTCGGGCCCCAAACCGCCGCCCTGCGATCACCGTACTGACCGCGCACCTCCGACCTGACCAACGCCACTTAGCCTCTAAAATCAAGGCTCAACGACTTTGACACCCCCCTCCTTTTTGGCGGGGGGTGTTTTGCTTTACCCATCGCCCACACCATGCAACTGCCTGTCCTGAATGCCGGTAAACGCTTCACCCTCCCCCGCCCGGTCGGCTCGGCCGATGCCGTGCTGCTGGCCCGGCTGGCCGAACGCGAAAAGGCCGCCGGCAAGCTCACCGCCATCGTGGCCGCCGACACCGCCGATGCCCAGCGCCTCATGGACGAGATGGTGTTTTTTGCGCCCGGCCTGCGCTGCGTGATGTTCCCGGACTGGGAAACGCTGCCTTACGACACGTTTTCGCCGCACCAGGACTTGATCAGCGAGCGGCTGGCCACGCTCTGGCGCATCAAGCAGCGCAACCACCCTGAAAGCGCCGACGTGGTGCTGGTGCCCGCCACCACCGCGCTGTACCGCTTGGCGCCGCCGGCCTTTCTGGCGGGCTACACCTTCGAGTTCAAAACCAAACAGAAGCTGGACGAAGCCCAGCTGAAAGCGCAGCTCACGCTGGCCGGCTACAACCATGTGAGCCAGGTGGTCAGCCCCGGCGAATACGCGGTGCGCGGCGGACTGATCGACCTCTTTCCCATGGGCTCGCCCGTGCCTTACCGGGTGGACCTGTTCGACGACGAGATCGACTCCATCCGCACTTTTGACCCCGACAGCCAGCGCAGCCTCTACCCCGTGCCCGAGGTGCGGTTGCTGCCCGGGCGCGAGTTCCCGATGGACGAAGCGGCGCGTGCCCGCTTTCGCAGCCGCTGGCGCGAACTGCTCGAAGGCGACCCGACCAAGAGCCGCATCTACAAGGACATGGGCAACGGCGTGGCCACGGCGGGCATCGAGTACTACCTGCCGCTGTTTTTTGGAGAAACGGCCACCGTGTTCGACTACCTGGACGTGGCAGGCCACGCCGCCACGCTGGTGCTGCACGGCGATCTGGAGCCTTCGTTCCAGCGCTTTTGGCAAGACACCCGCGACCGCCACCGCCTGGTGCAGGGCGACCCCGAACGCCCAGTGCTGCCGCCCGAAGCGCTGTTTTTGAGCGCCGAGCAGTTCTACACCCACGCCAACGCACACGCGCAACTGGCCTTGCGCCCCGGCACGCAAGACGTGGCCGACAACGCCCTCGCCCAGCCCTTGCCCGAACTCACCGTGGTGCGCGGCGCGGACGACCCGCTCTCGCGCCTGCACGCCCACCTGAAATCCAGCCCGCACCGCCTGCTGATCCTGGCCGAAAGCGATGGCCGCCGCGAAAGCCTGCTCGACTTCGTGCGCTCCAGCGGCCTCGCGCCGCCGGTGTTCGACAGCCTGGAAGAGTTCCTGACCAGCCACGAAAAAGTCGGCATGGCCACCGCCGCGCTGGCCAGTGGCTTCCACTGGTTCGAGCACGGCATCGACCTGGTGACCGAAACCGAACTCTTTGCCGCCGGAGCCACCACCCGCCGCCGCAAAAAGCAGGAGCAAGTCAGCGACGTTGAAGCGCTGATCAAGGATTTGAGCGAGCTGAACGTGGGCGACCCGGTGGTGCACAGCGCACACGGCATCGGCCGTTACCGGGGTCTGGTGAACATGGATCTGGGCGAGAAAAACCCCGACGGCACGCCCGCGCTGCAGGAGTTTTTGCACCTCGAATACGCCGACAAG
>Ga0228702_1000945_pt1 | contig 20056 bp, 22 predicted proteins | sample McNCre217_Aug_MG_2_FD_178018 | JGI IMG/M metagenome (GOLD analysis project Ga0228702, IMG submission 178018) | Freshwater microbial communities from McNutts Creek, Athens, Georgia, United States - 20-17_Aug_MG | ecosystem: Environmental > Aquatic > Freshwater > Creek | place: USA: Georgia...
AAAACCTGCCAATTCGGACCATCTCAGCCGGATCGCTGGTCATGCGATGAACAGCAGAATCTGTCCAAAATAAAAGCCAAATGCAATAAAAAAAAGTGAGCGCAAAAATATACCCGCAACGAAGTGGGTAAAACTTATCCACCAACTTATTGGGGCCTGCGCCCCAATCTTGAATCAACGCCTCCAGCTCTGCGGCACTGACGAGTGGCTTCTGTTTGTCTGACATCGATGTTATTGGTTGTGAACGATGCCAGTTTATACATGGATCCCAAGCATCTACGCATGGTGTTTACAACTACGACAACAATGGCCAGCCAGCACTCAAGCCACCATCGTCAAGCATTCAGGTGAATCTCAAGACCGGTACAGCCTCAAAAGAAAAAACCGTTGCCCCTTTCGGAGACAACGGTTTTTGTTTGGTGGCCTGGGGCGGAATCGAACCACCGACACGCGGATTTTCAACGCTGTTTTGAAACTAAAAGTATTATTAATTTCAAAGCTGTTTAGCGTCGCGTGAAAGTGGTGTGCATCGTTCTGCTTTCGTAGAACAACGCTTCTGCACTGAGCCAACAACCGTATTGTAATCACTTTTCGAAGCCGTTTCGCAGCTTGACCGACGCAATTTCCATCGCGGCATCAAGTTCCCCTGCCAAAACTGCTTCTTTGATGACTTCGAGCGTGGGCACAAGCTCCTTTTCGGAGGCTAGTTCCACTGCGAACTTGCCCTTTGCCAGCTCCAGCAGCCGTGCGCCGTAACGCACACTGAGCGCCAACTTGCCGCTGTCGGTCGTGAACCACCACTGCTTGACCCGCTTGTTCACCTCAACTTGCTTGCGCAAGCCAGTGTCGTTTTCCACGACAGTGCGGAACTTGGTGGTCGTGAACTGTGTGCCAGTTTGCTGGGCTTTCGCCAGTTCCGTTTGCTCCCACAGTCGCTTGGCCAGCTTGTTGCGGCGTTGCTGCACTGCGGGCATATGTGTGGGCTTGACTGCTGCGGACAGTTTGAGGGTTGCGAGGGTTGCCACGTGCTTTTCCTTTCGAATGTTGTTAAAGCACAGACAAGTATGTTTTCGGCTGGCGTGGGTGGACAACCGGAGTCCGTCCACTTTGGCGGGTCATTGGCGCAGATGTCGTGTTAAACGACAACTGCAGGTTCTCAAATGTGTAAGATTTCAGCATCCACATCAAGCCCATCGCAGACCCTATGCAGAACAAATTAAAAATCGTCGTCGGTGCTTTGCTGGCCCTCGCGTTGGGTATTGGCGCTCATTGGTACTACTCGCCATACATAGCGATGAACAGCATGGTCAGTGCCGCCAAATCGAAAGACGCCGACAAGTTCAATGGCTATGTGGACTACCCGAGTTTGCGCGAGAGCTTTAAGGGGCAGTTCTCCACAAAGTTAGCTGATGTGATGGAAAGCAAATCCAGCAATGCATACAGTGCATTGGGTGCCATGCTCGGCGTGACGATGATTAACCAGATGGTTGATGCACTTGTTAGGCCTGAGCTAGTGATGAAGATGATGGAAGAAGGTAAGGCCCAGCAACCGATCAAATCCGCAATTGGCAAGCAAACTGCTGACGAGTCCAGCTCCAAAGAGCCGAAGTGGGACATAGAGCGTAAGGGAACTGATTTGGTACTGGCAACGCCAGTTCAACAGGGTTCAAACCACAGCCAACCAGTTTTCGTATTTCGCAGGATTGGCTATGTCGATTGGAAACTGACGGAAGTCCGCATACCGGCGTTGAACCAATAGGCACAAGTGCTTGAACCTTAGGCAGATGAAGTATTACATCTACGCTCACTATCGAAATGACACGAATGAAGTGTTTTACATAGGTAAGGGCGAGGGCAACAGGCACAAGTCAAAACAAGGACGAAATCCGTACTGGGAAAATATAGTTAATGCACATGGCTACAAGGCTGAAATTCTTCAGCGGTTTGAGACAGAAGATGAAGCATTTCAAGCCGAGCAAGCACTGATCGCAGAACTTGGCCGTAAGGACTTGGGGCAAGGACTCTTAGTCAATATGTCGGACGGTGGGGAGGGTGCAAGTGGCGCCGTCCGCACACCAGAGCAACGTCAGCGGTACTCAGAAACCACATGGATGCGTACAGAGGCGGGTAAAGCTTCCATGCGGGGTGAGCTGAATCCGGCCAAACGCGATGATGTGCGTGCTGTACTTTCTGAGCGAAACGCTCATCGAGATCCCGCAATCAGAGCTAAAGGTGCGGCAACCTTTAGAGCGATGGGGGATGCCCATCCATCAAAAAGCGAGAAACATCGCGCAATGATGCGTGAAAGGAATCCCGCAAAAGATCCGGCAGTTCGAGCAAGGATTGCCGAATCGCGAACTAGTCAAACTTCGTGGAATGCCGGACTGACATTAGGTCCAATGAGCGAAGAGCAGAAAGAGAAGATTGGTAAAAGTAGTAAGCGAGCTTGGGATGCCAAAAAGGCTTCTGGCCAAAATCTTTTCAGCGACGAGGGGCTTGCAAGAATTAAAGAGGCTACTAGGCTTCGATCACTTCGACAATCAAAGGGCACCTACACAACGCCGCAAGGTGCCTTTGTTCTGATATCCGAAGCGGCGGAAGCTAATGGCGTCACATCCGCTACGATAACTAAGAATTGTTGTGGGTATTCCCGAAATGGAAAAGAATACCCGCCGAAGGATGGCTGGAGTTTTGCCCCAAAGTGAGTATTAAGAGCGAGAACTAAAGCACAGAGAAGTGTGTTTCCGATGGGCGCGGCTGGGCAACCGGAATCATTCATCTTTGCCGGGTCAGCGGCGCAGAGATCGTTTTAAGTGACAAACGCAAATTGTGGGTCGGCTTCTGCACCGATGCGTGCAGAATCAAGAATATGGGAACGTCTCGAATCCGTAAACAACAGTTTTTTGCCAAGCACCCTAACTGCATTTTTTGCGGGGGAGCAGAGCCTGCCACGACGATTGAACATTGCCCGCCGAGATCTATGTTTGATGATCGCATTGCTCCGGAAGGCTATGAATTTGCATCCTGTACCACGTGCAATTGCGGGACAAGCGATCAAGACCTGATCGTTGCGTGGATGGCGAGAATTGACTACACAGACTTGTCGGCAGAGGGTGACAAGCGAACAACGGGTTTGTTGAAGGCCGTCCATCGCCAGCACCCGAAACTGATAAAACAACTTCTGCCATCAGCCGTAGAAGCAAAGCGCACAAACCGTGAGTTGGGAATAACTCCAGCGCCGGGCAAAACTCACGCCGAAACAGGCGTTGTGAACATCACCTCAGAAATGACAGATGCAGTCCATACGTTCAGCAAGAAGTTGGCTAAAAGCGTCTACCACCTGCACACCCAAAAAATCTTCCCGGCTGATGGCTGTCTAATGCTTGGGTGGTTTACGAATGTCGAATTTGTCCGGAAATCCGGGTTCATACCATTCCATGTCCTTAACGACATAGCTGGCGAAACTCCTGCAATTGAGCGGAGCGGGAAGTCGCTGGACAACCGGTTCCGCTATAAATTTTCAGTAACTAACGATTCAAAATTGTTTGCACTCCAAGCCATGTTTGGAAATGCATTTGGATTGATTGTTTTTGGCTGTACCCAAGCCGGTCAACTTGAGGGCATCATTAACAAGGTACGCATGAGTACTGACAGTGTGACAGGTGCGTTAACTGTTTTGCAGTCAAGCATTCTTGCTGAAGGCTGATTGTTGCTTCTGCGCCTTCGCCATCTTCTGCCGTTGACGCTCTGCCTGTAGTGCAATGGCCGCACGTTCCTTTGCGGCCTTCAATCCCTCAATGCGTGCCTGCTCTGGCAGGTGACCAGATTACTAATACTTCAGCGGGTCATCGGCGCAGTTGTCGTGTAACACGACACACTAGCGCTAGCTAGCGCAGTGCCCACAGATAGGAGCATGCCCTTGAAAATGTCGTATAAAAACGATTACTTTCAGTGAAAGGCATCGTATGAACAAGCGCCAGTTCCTGTTTGCAACCATGGGTTTGGGGTCATCGTTGCTGCCCTTTTCAACTTGGGCACAAGATAGGTGGGGCGAGTCCAGAGGATTTCCAACAGGTTGGGGGCTACCGGGGCAACAGCAAAAGTGGGAAGGCTACACCGAGTACCACGTTGGGAATTTCTCCGGCGGCATTGAGTCCATGCTGGCTCATCAAAAAATTCGTGCCAGTAACCAGCCATTGTTGTTCAAGGAAGCCAAGAGAAAAATCAAGCTCAACTTGTTCATGGATGCGTCTGATTTCGCAGCCAAGTACAACCGTTCGGGGCTACTGATTGCCCGCAATGGCGAAATTTGGCACGAGGAATACCGCTTCAAGCGCACCGCTGAGATGCGATTCTTTGGATGGTCCATGACCAAAAGCATTGTTGGCTTGCTCACTGGCATTGCATTGGAGCAAAGGAAGCTGGAATCCGTCGATGACCGGCTCGACAAATATGTACCGCAACTAGTAGGACACCCGTTTGCGGACATCACCCTGCGGAATTTGTTGAACATGTCCAGCGGCATCAACATTTGCGAGTCATTCTGCAGTCCCAACAATGGCTTCGAACGCTATGGCTTTTCACAAATCGGCTACTCACCAAGGCGCGGTGAAGGTACGGACCAAATCAAGGCGCTCCTTGACTTCAAATGGGGACGAAGTGAGCCACAGGGCACGAAATTCAACTACACCGACATCAATCCAGTTCTGGTGGCTTGGGTCTTGGAGACCGTCTATCAACAACCTTTGGCACTCATCGCTGAACAGCAACTTTGGCAACCCATGGGGGCTGCAGCAGACGCCACATGGCTGACAGATGCCAAGGGCTTCACTTTCAGTGGCGCTGGCGTTTCAGCCACGCTGCAAGACTGGGCGCGCGTGGGGATGCTTGTGGCTAATGATGGCTATTTGAACGGGCGGCAAATCGTCCCCAAAGCATGGATTGAGGACACCGCCAAGCATACGGACAAAGACCAAGCATCGCGCTTCAATGTTGCACGTCCCGGACGTGCTTACAAGAACTTCTTTTGGCACCACACAGCGGATGGGGGCATGCTGAGAATGGCTGGAGCCATCTCGCAAAACGTCCTCATCGACCGCAAATCAAAGACGGTATTGGTTCAGACAGGGGTTAGCAATGAAGATGGCGCGGATGAAATGATGCGGACACTTTTTGCATCTGCTTGCGACCAAAGCTGACCGACTATTACTTGCCGTCACCACCACGGTAGACGCTCATCAATTTCACAGAAATTGCCTGTTAAACCGTGCATTCGCGTCACGTTCGTATAAATACTTTATACGAACAAGATGAAGGTTGCTCGCCGATTGAATTGAGCTGCTAAACCCGTTCTGATGTGTGACGGTAAAGAAGGCGTAGCTTGTTGCGCTGATTCATTGCACTACCCCGCTGCTGTGACGGCGGGATGCTTTAAACGCCGCCCCTTTGTGGCTGTACCGTTTGCAATGTCTTAATAGTTGCCATCAAGCTAAACACGCTTGAGCAAAGTGAGTGGGAGGCCACGCTCGTAAGAGTACCCCACATGGCACGAACAATGGCTGCTGCATAAGTCGTTCGTTGCTAGCGTAAGGACACGCACCTAAAAGGATGATCGCAAAACCTGCCTTTTCCAGTTCAGTCTGGTTGTGCATATGCAGTATGAATCACCTCAGTGAATGTCGCCGCGCTGCAAGGCGTGGCATATGGATTCCTAGTGAATGTCTCTATCAAATTAGTTCATCTTAAGAATTCATCTGAAGTAAAAATAAATGCAGTTGAAATGAAGCGAAGGCTATGCCTGAAGCGCAATGAGAACTGCGGTTCGCAGAGCGAACCATAGAAGTGAAGGAGTATCAAATGAATTTCACAAATCAAATTTATGCACATCTGAGTGCATCTATGCCTTGCATGACAGCAAGAAAATTTAGCGCGTATTGCGGCATGAGTGAAGGCTACTTTGGGAGTATCACGGCACAGGGACTCGAGATGTCCACAAATGCGCTGTTCCATCTTGCTGAAGTGATTGAGCAGAAAAATAAATTAGCCCCATCAGCCGAGTTGCATCACTCAATTGACATCATGACCGCTGAGATTGCTCGACGTATGAATGACATGCCGTCAGCGAGTTATGTCATCAGAAAGCAGGTGATTGGTGCACTGGGTCGGGCTTATGCGAAGCGAGAACTAGAGTTCTTTGCGCCAGCGGTGCTAGTTGGTTGAGGAGGGACATGATGAAAATTCATGAAATAGTGGGCACTAAGCCACTAAAGCCGTTAACCCCGGCAGAGGCTCAAGTTGATGCGCTCAAAAAACAAGAGAAGCAACTTGCTACGACAGTCAAGTTGACTCGCACACGCAATGCAATTGCAAAAAAGCGCCAGCAGCTCGCAAAGCTTTTGCGCCCTACATAGCAAGGGGCTCAAAAAAGCCCTACAAGCAGCAATTCTCCCTGCTCAGCACCCCAAGTAGCTGGCCCCCCGATAAAACGCTTGTGCGCTGTTTTGTGCCCCGCAGTCAAATTCTGTCGTCTTGATCCCACAGAGCTAGGGCTGCGGGGATAAATATCTGCACCAAATAAAACAGCACTTTTATTTGGCGATGACGTAAGTCATTGATTCTTGGAGTCTTTTTTATCCCGCCGGTTTTGCAGGGCACCGGTCGCCCAAAAACGTCAAAGAAAACACACTTACAGGAACGAATTCATTTAATGCACACAGCACAAAACATGAGCCAAGCAAAGACACTCACGCCAGCAGAAATTGAGCACATGCTCGTCTACATCGCACAACGCAGCTTTGCACTGCGCAACCGCGTGATGCTGTTGACAGGGCTGTGGTCCGGCATGCGCGTGGGGGAAATCGCCAGTCTTTGCGTGGGCGATGTGATGAACACAGATGGCAGCATCAAAGCAGAGGTGCGGCTAACTGCCGAACAGACCAAGGGGCGCCAGCCTCGCACCGTGTTTTTGCCTCAAAAGTTACGGGATGAGTTGGCTGCGTACATGGCAATCAGAAAAGGGGCTGCAGCTAGTCACCCTCTGTTCATCACTGCAGGGCGCAAGAGCTTCAGTGCCAATGTGATGGCGCAGCACTTTCACTACCTGTTCAAGAGCGCGGGCATCGCTGGTGCATCTAGTCACAGCATGCGCCGCACATTCATCACCAATCTGGCCACCAAGGGCATTGGCGTCCGCGTACTTGCCAGCCTTGCTGGTCATAGGTCAATTGCCGTCACCCAGCGCTACATAGACGTAAACGACGAGATGAAACGCAATGCCGTAGAGCTTGTCTGATAGCAGGTGTCGTGCAAAACGACATCACGACAGCAAGTCACTTTCGCCAGAAATGAATTTCGGTAGCCTTGAAATCAATTTCGGATTCACAGCAGACACACCTTCAATTCGATTTTTTTCTTTGATGCGCCTTACCAACCGTGAGTGGTACTCACCGTGCAACCATTGTTGCCAAGCTGATGGTTCAGCAACTGTTCCCCGTGTGGCAACTAGATACTCCATATGATGCCGCTCGCCAAACGGCATAGCATCAACTGCGATAGGCTTGAAATTGGGAAAACTTGCCTGCTCAGCATTTACCACAGTTCGCTGAGCTTTATAAAGAAATCTTCCCACAGTGCTTTGCGCTCTTGAAATAGGTGAGGATCTTCCTTCATACCGTCCGTGATCCAAATTGCGTAGCTTCAGCCCAGGTGATATTTGCAATCGGTCTCCAATGCGCCACGCCGCTATGTCCGGATACAGCAAGCGATAGACGAGGACCCAGAACTGGTTTTCAAGGGCATTAAGGTTGTACCGTTTTGTGTGTAAGCGCCAGATGGCGTTGCTGTGCTCCAGTACATCCACACGCTGATTGCCATGCGTTTGTGCCAACAACGCCTTGAACTGCTTGACTAGCGTGCGTGACGTTACCGTCAGCGGCACTTCCACCAGCATGCTTTTGCCAGTCGGGTAGAACACATGTTCGCCTGTTTCATGTTCATCAACGCGACGTAGCTGTAAGGGGCGTCTTGCTTCTTCAAACAGCACGGAGCCTGTGGCTCGCCACCAACGACTGAAGCGTTCTTCACTGATTCGCCCTGCTTGCTCACATACCTCTGCCACTTTGGGGTCAATTGGCCGCACGCCAGCGTGCTTGGCGTACCAAATTACTGGGCTCAAGCGCAGGAACTCCCACCACCATTCGTAGACACCGTGCTCGGCTGCTTCGTACAAAAGTTCCTCATTCGCACGCTTAAAACCGGTGATTCCTTTGTAAAAGCCTGATCTTTCATTCCTCATATGTACAACTATAACAACTTAATTCATATTGATAAATGAACTGTTATGAAGAATGTAATACAGATATTGGAAATGCAAATGACATGTCGTCACAAGCCTCTGCCAATAGCTCTTCTGAAAGGAATCATCATGAGCAACTTCGTAACTACATCCGTTTCTGCTACTTCTGCCCAAGAACTGGCCTCTGACATTGCAACCACTGTCGTGCAAAACGACACTGCAGTGATTGATGCTGTGCCTGCCACTGTGCAAGTGCGCAATCATTTCGAGCAACTTGCCATTGAGCGCGAAGCTTGGGAAAACACGGCCTATCGCACTAGCAATGAACAGTTGTATGCCCTGTTGCAAAAGTGCTATCAAACCTACAAGGCCATGGCCGGCACTGGCGACGATGCAATCAATTTGCGCTCTGGATTGACCGACTACATCAACACCAAAGGCTACAAGTTCAACTCAAGCACCCACACGCTTGTGAAAATTGTTAAGTGTGTATTCGGAACGGACCGCCGACGTGTAAGTGCATATGGCATCGTGTTGCGATCTGCACTGGCAAAGAACATCTCGGTTCTTGACATCCCTGACTTCATCCGCAACGGTGGTGGTGTTGAAGAAATCCGTCTTGCAAAAGCGCCCAACGCTATGAGTGCGAAACAAAAGGCGCTTGCAGGAGCGGAAGCAGTGCATATCTCAAATCTGGGCGTTTTCAGTAGCGAAGCGCTGGGACGCACTCTTGACGCGGGCAACATCGGCAAAGCGGTTGTACTTCTTGGCACATGGCAAGCTGACGGCAGTGTCATCGTGCGCTCTGTCGTGAAAAACGACACCGCAGTGAACGCTGCACTGGCAAGCCATTACAGCGCAAACAAGGATGCCGTAAAAGAGGCCGACCGCCAGCAAAAGGCTGCAAACGACGAGCAAATCAAGCGGGACGCTATTGCCGCTGTCGCTCAGTCTGCTGTGCTCACTGTCTGATTACCACGGGCGGCAAATCTCGCCGCCCGATTTATTCAAAACTGAACTATCCCTAGAAAGGATTACCCTATGTGGACCCCTAAAGAATTTGAGAAAGCTTATTCCCCAAAATCATTGGATGAAATTGTGTTCCCCAATGAACAATCGAAAAATCTATTAGGACAACTTATCTCCGGTGCCAGACCATTTCCCATTGCGGCAGGCAAATGTGGCATCCTGCTTCACGGCATTCCTGGCACGGGGAAAAGTTCACTTGCAAAATTGATACCCGATGCAATGGAATTTCATCGAAGTGGTCATGATGCTCAATCAGATACTCATTATCGAGCTATCCAACCAGGTAGCAACGGACTCACTCTTCTGCAGAATATTGAGAGAACCTCAAACTGCTACCCATGGAGCGCCACTTATCATTATTTTATCTTGGATGAAATTGACAACCTAAATCCTCAAGCCATGAAAATGCTTAAGTCTGTGATGGATCGCCCAGGTTGTGTATTCATCATGACAACAAACAATTTCAGTGCCATTGAGGCTGGCGTAGTTAGCCGCTGTCATTGCATTGCTATGAATGCAGCACCTTCAAGCAATTGGCTTCCAATTTCGAAGCGAATTCTGAGCGATTCCGGATTAACAGGCATTAGTGATGACCAGTTGCTCTCCGTCATTGATACTGGTAAGGGCTCTGCTCGCGAAATATTAGATGCTGTTGTTGAGACAACAATTGAAGCCAGAAACAAGTAAATTTCTTGAGTGAAACAAAAAGCCCGCAATTTGCGGGCTTTTTTACGTCGCGTACCCCTATCAATCGGCTCTAATTTTCGTACTAAAAACTGACTTCCTCGTTAATCGCCCATCCATCATCTGTCCGACTAACGATGCATCGACTTTGATCAGAATTACGCTTGCATTCGGACTCAAAAAAATATTTTTGCCCATCGTAGATGACACCGATGATGTCTTCTTCCAGGCCATCCAGCAAGTCGTTCTGGTAAGTTAGTGATGACAATTCAGTTTCGCAATCCATGCTGCACACCAGCAACGATAGTTTGCTTCTATCAAATTGGCGTGCAAGAACAGGAAGCGTAAGCTGCAGGGCGATGTTTTTCCATGAGATTGAGTCCAAGAAAACGTGGCTGAAATTGCTCAAGTCGAAAACTGCACCAAGTTGCTCTGGCTCTTCGCTGTTGTATCCAATACATGGAGTTGATGTTGGCAAATTGCGTGCTTTGAGTTCATCAGACAAACTTAGCCCGTCATAAAGACTGATGACCTTGAGTTCTTCTGAAGCCCCCGCCACATCTAATGTGACAGTGCAATCGCCCGATGCATCTATTCCCCAGCAAACCAACTGCCCTGCTTTGTACTCGTGCATGATGAAATCGACTGGGTCATCATCTCCGCTGTCTTGAGAGATGCGGTCATATGTCTCATTGCTGATTGCATACGCCCAAACATTGGTGCCATAGCCTGTTACTTTTATGGACACGAAATCAGTGCTTGGATTTTTCTTAGAGGTTCCGAGGGTCATATCAAATCCTAGGGGAGCTACTGGACAATTTTCATTTTAAGCACAGCGGGGCAACGAAATGTCGTGTCACACGACACTTACATGCATGCCACCCGCAGCAAGTGTAGACACTGCGCTAGCTAGCGCACTTGTCGTGTAACACGACATCAAGCGGCACTCAAATCCCCTGCACAGTACGTTGCATGCCAGCGCCTTTAACGGAACGGTACTGGCGCAGGTTCTCCACCGCTTGTAAGGCTTGCAGCAGGAAACCCACCAAAGTGGACGGACTCTGGTCGCCCAAATCTTCAATCGAAAACACACTGTGTCCATAGCAACCAACAAAGGACACAGCGATGGACACCAATTACGACCTTTCCCGGCTATGCCTGTTCACAGGGACAGTGCACTACCACCGACTCAACCGCAAATGCCTGCTGACCGATGGAGCCAAATATCTTGCAGAAGGCGCAGGAGCGTTTTGGCTAATGGATGCGGCAGCCAGCTATCTACTTGAGCTTGGCACAGATGACTGGTTTGTGCAGGTCAGGCTTGTGGTTACTGGCTCAAGTGCCGTACTAACACTAGAAGATGGCAATGGCGGTGTTCATGCGCGCCAAGAAATCCCGTACACAGATTTCCCCATTCCACACTACACCCTCTATGCCTGCTGGAATGGCGAGGACTGGGTGCTGATGCTGCCGGGGGAGTATTGAGGTGTTGTGTAACACGACACCACCAAGCGTTTGCGGACTATCAACGCCAAAAACCATGTTGAGCTCAAAACGCTCTGAGGCTCATTTTTTCTATGGGTAGCAACGCGGGCTAGTGGTAACAGGTGTTCTGCTTGAATGGCACTGACGACCCTAAGCGGAAATTGACGACTTGGGAAGGCGGACGTTCCGAACCGTGTATGTCACCGGTGTTGAGCAGCTTTATCGCGTAGCGTCCGCTTAACCGCAGGATTATGCAGTGACTCTGACATCGAGGACATTTTCGAGCGTAAGCGAAAGCTCTTGCTCTAAGGCGCGTGCCCCAGGAACTGTGTTTTCATACTCAATCCGTCGAATGTGCGACAAGTCGAACGGAAACTTGATTTCTTCCGCTGAGCGTTGGTAGAGCAAGATCGTCTCTTTCCCGAGCGTATGAGCAATGCCTAGTTCATACATCACATTGGGATTGAGGTTTGTCATGTCTGCGATGATGACTCGTGCTTCACATATCGATTTCCAAATATCTTGAATAATGGCACGGTTCGACTTGATGTCATCGGCCCTCCTACACACAAGGCCAAATCGTGGATTTTCGACTGTTGGCTTTATCAACGTCTGATAGATTTCTGTCAGCGAATCGGTGAATGGCATCAGGACGAAGGCAAGCCTTACATCCACCTTATATTGTGCAGGACCAAATATTGGGTTTATCTGGATGGTATTCATTTCCGCATTTACCCTTTGGAGTTCAGATTCGACGTGGCTTTTAGAAATGGCCTCAAGTGCAAGTTTGCGTTCTTCTGTGAGTTGGTCAAGCAAGGGAGCAGGGAAAGCGACAACGAACGGATCGTCAAACCCGAATTCCCACTTCGCCGCAGCAAATATTTCTTCTATCGGAAATTTTTGCTGGCGAAAATCGAGTGTGTTTGTTGACGGCATACCCGTTTGCTTCTGCGCCGCGACCCATAGCGTTGTCGCATCAAGAACGACCACTAAGCTACATGGAAGCATAGAACGGACAACAGCACTCCGTAGCTGTCTGGCACGAACCTCTGAATTTGTATATTCGAGGAATTCATCCAACAACGCATTGACCCTGGTTGTCAAATCGCCCGGAAGGTTGCCACCAACCATTCTGGCTCCACCTTTATGAAACATGCGATTCCCTCAATGCATAACAGTTATTGAACGTTCCTGTTGCGTCCGTTCATGAATTGATATCGATAAAGTCATTATGACCCCGGAATCGACAGTAGGCAGGGAGGTCCGCTATCGGGATAAATTCTCAATGACCGGTTGTAGCCGACTACTGTCTCAAAATTCAAGAAGGGTCTGATAACGGTACATCTGTCGTGTGAAACGACATCTTTATAGCCCGCCTCTTGCGGGCTTTTAACGTCAGCTGCGACAGCTGGCGTACTTGTTGGTAAGAGTTTTTAGAAATCTTGCTATTCACGACACTTGCTGCAGACTGCTGGACAACTCGAGCCGCCACCAACCCCCTCATAGCAAGGGCCACCCACTCCCTTGTAACACGGTCCACCAACTCCGTCATATGCTGGGCCTCCAACACCTTTGTAGCAGGCTCCTCCTACACCGTCGTATCTTGGACCGCCAACACCGCTGTAGTTGGGACCACCAACGCCCGCATAACAAGGACCGCCAACGCCTCTGTAACATGCCCCACCAACTCCGTCATATGCTGGACTACCAACACCCTTGTATGCAGGCCCGCCCACGCCTGCATAACAAGGCCCACCAACTCCTGCATACCCGATACAGTTACAAATCGCGGGACATGATTGAGCAAACGCAGCATGATAAGAAAAGACGATGTAAGTACTGACAATTAATTTGATTATGTTCAGCATGCTTAGAGGTTGATGATTATTTAAAGTTAAAAATTATTCGTAATGAATGTGTGTGCCCATTTTTTGTGAAACGACAGTCATCTTGAGGATCAGATTGCTGAATTAAGCTTCTTTGCTTCCGCCAAGTCAATCCTGAACGTATAGCCATACTTCTGTAGCAATCCAAGGAGTTCCTCGCCATTTAACAAGGTGATTGGCTTGTCCTTTGCAAACCCATATGCGTCTGGACCGTAGTGACTGGTAGTCACCAAGATGCCCTTGGTGGCACCTTCATTAATCACCGCTCCGTACAGGTCTCGGACAGCGGATACATCAACTGTATTTGTATATCGCTTGGCCTGGACAACTATCTTTCCACCTCGGATAACATCGGGATCGAAAATTACAGCATCTACCCCTTGATCTCGGCTAGCTTGCGTGACCTTGACTTCTGCTCCTGAACCAGCAAATGCTTTTTCAAACAGTTGCCTGCATAGATGCTCGAAGTCTTCCCAATCCATTGCAGCAAGGTTTTCACCTTGCGCCATGTTCGCAAGCACTTCTTTAGCATCCACAAATCGCTTGTCTTCAGTATTCAATCGCAGAATAGGTGCGATGGGCGTCAGCTCAAGACTTCTGGCGGCAACCCCTTTCAGAGCAGCAAAAGCTGCGAGCGGATCAGCAGCAGATAGATTGATTCCCAGCAACTGTGCTTTTGTGGCGAACAGACTTGCGCAATAGGCCCTTTTGACTTGACCCGTGCTTTTCTCTGTATAGTTCGACCAACCGTTTACGACTACCGCCTCAAGCAAGTTTGTTGTATCAAGTCTCGCAACCTCGCATGCCAGTCGGAGGCAAAGCGCGGGGTACAGCAATATCGCCGCTTCCTTTGCCTCTTTTTGATTGGCAGGCTTTACGGTCAGTCCGCTCTTCAAACTTACTAGCTTGATCAAGCGAACGCTACCTACATCTGGGAACTCATGCTCAAGAATCAGGATTCTTGATGTCTCATCCATTCGAATGGCGAATTCAGATGGAACAAATGCTGGGAATCTCTCCAGCATCAGCGTTTGCTCAACTCGTGCAATCAGCCCATCTGGACCGTCAGACTTTGCTGCTGTCACCAAGCTTTCTAGTTTTTGCTTTTCTTTTTTGTAAGCACCGAAGAATGCATCGACTCGGGCCTTGTCTCTTGCCTGCGTATCTGCCCATGCTTCATGCTGTTTTTCTTTCGCTCTCTCGTACTTAATTGAAGCAGCCTGGTAGAGCTGGTCTACTTCAATGTTCCGTTGCTTTGCTTTTTCGATCGCGGACGACTGCCGTGAGCGGAGACTTTCAACTCTATCAATTGGCTTTTTAAAACTTCGCTGCACGAAGTAGTTCAACGGCTTGAGCACCCCACGGTAGACTGGAAGCACTATGTCGTATTCGTTCTCTTTACATCCCCACTTTGTCCACTCGCAAGGTGGTGAAACGGGACTTGGGTCTGGCAGCGCGGGGGAAGGGAATTTGGGTGGCGGCTCTTCGTTTACAACTGTCAGTAGCTCAAAAGCGGGGATGGGGCTAAGAGTTGTGAGTCCTCGAACTTCTTCGATATTGATATCTGTTGAAGCAACCGCTGTCTCTCTCTTGAATAGCTTTGGCAATTCTTCAATGTACTTTACGTCTTCCAGTGGTCCATGTTCGTAGACTGATGGCGCATACCGTATTAGTTGGTCCTTCTCCAGATCTTCAGTTGTCAGTTTGCCTTCCAAGTCAAGCAAGTCTTGAGGCGGCTCATATAACCTCATCAAGCGTTTCTTTCCCAACAAATCCAAAACGCTCGTAGCCCCCAACTCAGCTGTGTCTGCTGCGCCTTTGAGAACCACGCCCACAACTCCCAGCACCCACCCAGCTGCAAGAACGACCAAGCAGATGGCACCGCCAATTAAAACTAACCACAAGACTACATTCATTTGTGCTTCTTAGATCTTCTCAGGGTTTGACATAGGCTGTGTTTGTAGTATGTTAGCCCACGATCATTGAATTGAGAACAAAGACAAACTGATGCAGCTCCCGAATAAAACCCACTCAAGGCAAGTATGAAAAAATTAGCCCCACAAGATCAATCCTTGATTCACCACTTCAGTTCGAGCAGGAGATCTGCATGGACATCCTGATCGCAATTGCAGCTATGTTGGTCATAGCTCTCGCAGCAATTCACCTCGTGAGAATGTGGAAAACAGCGGTAATGAAACGAGATGTCGCAGAGGCATTAAAGCCAGGGGCTGGATGCAGTTTGAGCGACAAGAAGCCATCTGCTTTCTGGTTCCTGTTCAAGTAACTCTAACGAACTCACTCGCTGTCTATGCATGCCCAATGCAAGAAGACATAGGTGTCGTTTTACACGACACTTCATGCATAGCACGGAACGCTCTGTCGGTCATTTTTTATGTGGGCGGCAACACGGGCTTGTATCAGAGATAAGGAACGGATTTGCCAACTCGAACGTGCTTGAGCGCATCCATGAACTGACTGTCGGAAAACTCGCACTACTTCACTTTGAAATTCTCTTCGAAAAATCTCTACTGCTAAGCCGGTTGGTTTCTTGGGGGGATTCCCCTGAGCATGAATTCAGTCTTCGTCCGGATACTCGAAGTAAGTCTTGCAGCTCGCGCACTTGCACTTCGCGTGTTTAGGTTCCGCAGGCAATGACTTTAGGTGACCTATGGCCAAGCTATCGTAAAAACACTTGGGGCACGGTAGAGGATCACCACCACTTGCAAGAGCTGCTCGCCATCGGACTTCCCATGCATCTAGTTGTGCATTGGTGGCACCGTACGATTTCAATTGTTTGAGCAATTCATCGTGCATGTATTCAAGAGCCATATCACCTCCACTTTTCAAAACAATGCCTACAGTATGGCGAAGGTTTTTGCTTGCCACAACTCAATGTAGATCATTCGCTCTGCCACCACCGTCCCCAGCCCAATCAATGCCATGGCGTAGTAGCTGCTCCACTTGTAGCGAGCAGGTTTGCCGTGTCAACACGACTTTCCTCCCCTCGTGCTGTTGCATGACGATCAATAGGTCGTTGAGAACACCAGCATGGTGAAGTTCCGAGTTGAACAAGGCACAAGTGGAGCATCTGCTTCCCTTTTTTATTGCTCGACGGTTGCATCCCTCGTTCGCCACTGACGACACGCTGATCGCCTCGGGGCGACGCTAGACACATGATGCAGGCTTCACTTGCTAAATTACAAAGTCACAAATACAATATATATAAGCACGATATGAAAAAACTTATTTTTTCACTATTCACTTCCATTGCTTTGGTGCCAATTGCCAACAGTGAAGTTGCGCCTGACTCGATCGAGAAAAAGGCAGCAGATCAGCGCCGCACTGAAAATCTTAAATTAATGCAAGGATTAGCCGGATTTAAATCAAAACAAATTACATCTTCGCCCGATACAGTCTCTGACTGTGAAGCCGGAAAATATATTTCAGAAAAAATTGATTATCCAATTCAATCCATTAAAAATAGAGAATTTGGAAAAGTACAATTAGAGCTTATTTTAAATAAATCAGGTTGCGTCACCTCTGCCAGAATTCTTCAGTCCTCCAATTTCGAAGATCTTGACAATGCAGCCTTAACTGGCATTCTTCGCATGAAATTCGCCGCCAGATACAATAGCATTGACAACTACATTTCCAAATTTTCATATAATTTTAAAATTGATGAAAATGAAATGCAATGCATTACTAGCTATAAGCAAAAAAATTCCGAGATTTTCAAAAATTTAACCTTTCTTGATGCTCACACCCTTTCGGTAGAATATTGTAAATTTCAACAAATTAAAAATTTACAGCCTACTACAGAAGCATCGCCCAACCAGTCCAAATCAACCTTAGACATTATTAAAAGCATTGTAGGTGGTGAACGTCAACCACCCACAAACACCAGTTCACAGACAAACGATTTTTCCAATCCACTGAACATCAATCCTCCAGCAAATTACGCAGAAAAAATTGTCAGAAGAATTCGTCCAAACATAACATATCCAGGTGACTTGCCTAGCGGTGTACCTTCTTGTGAAGTTGAGATTAAAGTCAAGCCTGACGGAGAAATATATTCACGAAAAATTTTAAAATCAAGTGGTTATCAACTCTGGGATGCAGCAATCATAAGAGCAATTGACAGAACAGAAAGATTACCCTTAGATACTGATGGAAAGGCTCCATCAGTGCTGATTATTAATTTCAAGCCATAATGAAAAAAATTTCATATTTACTTGTGGCTATTTTTGCTCTTTCCTTGATTGCTGGATGCGTCTCTATTCCTGATAAAAAAAACACCGCTCAATATTCGGATGGAAAAATTACAACAATCGTCGAAAAAGGCAAGTGTGAAATATATTTGAATGGCGGGATATCTTCAGATTTGCCAAATTATATTGAATCCGAAATCAACAATATCAAAAGCCAAAACTGTCAGAAAAAAACGTTGGTAATTAATTCTCATGGAGGGATATCTAGTGCTGCTCAGAAAGTTGGGCGTTTGGTTAGATTAAATAATTTTGACACCGCCATCAGATACGAAAATCAATGTTCATCTGCTTGTGGTTTGATATTTATTTCCGGCGTCAATAGAATAATTTGGAAACCGAATTTTTTATATGTAAAGGAACCACGCATTGGCTTTCATACACCGGCCGTAAAAAATGATGGGAGTTGCATGAATATTGATCGCATCAATCAAGACAAAAGAATCAAGGCGACAGTTATCAATATTTTTAATTATGCGGAAAGTATGCTAGGTCGAAATTCGGCTCTTCAGTTTACTACCAACATGTTTGATACTGATTGTAAAGAATTAAAACTTTTTTCAGTGGACAAACTCTTAGAGCAAGGAATAGCGACCAGAGTAGGAACTTTGAGCGAGTGAGCACTATGTGTCAGCGATCAGCATCAATGAGGCGTTATTAGCTTGCAGTTAATCTCAAGTCCTCCATCATCCATCAGTTACACGATAGCACTGCACCCAGCACCAGCTAGCGCAGTCCTGCGGATGCCCATCGTCCCGTTGCTAGACGATCAGAAGATCGTTGTGCAACGTCTGCATGTGTAGCAAGAATGTTTCGAATTGAACAAGCCACCCCAGCGTCTCCCCTTCCCACGCACGCACGGTGCTGAACGGAAAGTTGATAGCAGCAAGCTTCAGAACTGTCGTGTAAAACGACAGTCCATCAAGCCAACCTGTCAGCAGCCATAGTCGCCGTCAACTTGCTGTAGTGCCGCTCAATCATTGCCGCTGAGTTACCCATCTGCTTGCTGAGTGTGTGTATGTCCGCACCACCCTCCAGCAACGCCAGCGTGGCATAGGTATGCCGTAGGCTGTAAAGCGTTCGCGTTTGCCCCGCACTATCCAGCAGCAGCCCACTATCCCGCATCAACTTGCGGAATGTGCCCACAAGGCTGTGAGGCTGGTGACCGTCGCTGAACCTGAACAAGAGGTGCGGCACACGCTCCGTCAATGTCGTTTCAAACGACATTTCACATATGTCACGCTGTCGTGCGTGTAGCCTACGCAGCACATCCACTGCCTTGTGCTTGGCTATGAGCCAGCGTCCGCCTGTTTTGCCATCAACCCACACACGCAAATACCGCACACCATCCTTTGTGTGCCACTCCAAATCACGCCACCGTATGCCCATAGCCTCAGTGCCGTGCCGCATACCCGTGTAAAGCAACATCTCCACATAGTCACGCAGCAGGGGGCGTATCTCGCGTTCCACCGCCAGCCTGCCACCGTGCTGCCACTGCTCCATAAACACAAGCAGCGTGTCTATCTCCTCTTTGCTGAACGCTGGGCGTGTCTTGCCTTTCTGCCCCCTACTCGTCAGTTTGGGCACGGGCACACGCTCTGAGATGTAGCCCAGTTCTACGGCTGTGGCAACCAGCCTGCTCCACGCACTGGTGAAATTGTTGAGGGTGCTGGTTTTGGGCTTGCGTGTCAGCCGCCTATCCCGCCACATCTCAAACTCACGCACATCCGTGTGCGTCAATGTCTCCAACTGCCGCTCGCCAAAGTAGGGCACGAAATAGCGTTCAATGATGCTGACATAGTCATTCAACGCCGTTTTCTTCCCCTTCGCGTCAATCTGCTGCCGCAACGCAGCACAGCAAACGGCGGCGATTTGTGCGACAGAGTGTGTGCGGTGTGCTAAACCCAGCCGCTGTCTATACCGTGCCTCGTCGTATATGTCGCAAGCACGGGCAATGGCGTGTTCCAGTGCTGCTTTACCCGTCGTCTGCCTCGTCCAAGTCCCATCAGCCAAACGGTAGCGACATTGGAACAAGAGGCTACGGCTGCGGCGATAGACGACAAGTTCCCCGTCCCGCAAGTAGATGGGCTGGGGCTGGACTGGGTTTAGGGCTGTGAGGAACGAACGGAAGGTTGCTTTTGACTGAGCAGATTTTTTCCCATCCGTGTGTCGCTCGTTGCCTGAATACTGGGCTGGCTGCGGTGGCTGCGTCATTTAGCAAGCCCCACAACGGCAGGAAAGTAGCAGCAGCGTGTGAGCATCGTGCTTGACGCTGTGCCAGAAAGTGAAAAACCGTTGCCCCTTTCGGAGACAACGGTTTTTGTTTGGTGGCCTGGGACGGAATCGAACCATCGACACGCGGATTTTCAATCCGCTGCTCTACCAACTGAGCTACCGGGCCGGTAAGCTGCAAA
>Ga0228702_1000949_pt1 | contig 19995 bp, 13 predicted proteins | sample McNCre217_Aug_MG_2_FD_178018 | JGI IMG/M metagenome (GOLD analysis project Ga0228702, IMG submission 178018) | Freshwater microbial communities from McNutts Creek, Athens, Georgia, United States - 20-17_Aug_MG | ecosystem: Environmental > Aquatic > Freshwater > Creek | place: USA: Georgia...
GGCACACATGGGCATTCAACTTGACGACATCGATTACTTTCTGGCGGTCGCCGAAGAAGGCCAGGTGCGCAAGGCGGCCCAGCGGCTGGGCATTTCGCAACCGGCGGTGACCAAGGCCCTGCAGCGGCTGGAAAAGGCGCTGGGCTTCGAGCTGTTCGAGCGCAGCGTCAAAGGCATGACGCTGACCCGGGTGGCCGAGCAGTTCCGCCAGCGCACCAGCAACCTGCGTGGGGCGCTGCGCGATGCCGTGAAAGAGGCCACCGATCTGCATCTGGGCGCGCTGGGCTTGCTGCGGGTGGGCGTGTCGCCCTTGTATGCGCAAAAGCTGTTCGTGCCCGCCTTTGTGCAGCTGCACCGGCAACGCCCGGCGGCCACGGTGCGCGCATCGGTGCACCTGAACGACGAGCTGTGGCGTTTGCTGCGCCAGGGCGAGCTGGATCTGACCATCAGTTCTTTGCCGACACTGGTTCCGGACGACCTGCACACCATCGAGTTGATACACGACGATATCTGCATGGTGGTGCGCGCAGGCCATCCCTTGCTGGCGCGCAGGCGCTTGAAGTTCGCCGACCTGGCCGATGTGCAGTGGATGCTGCCTGGCCCCGATGTGGCGGCACGCCGCCATGTGGAGGCCCGGCTGGCGCAAGCCGGATTGCCGCCACCGCGGATTGCGCTGGAGGTGAGCAACACGGCCGGGCAGATGCGGCAAATTTTGCGCGAGACGGACCTGGTGTCGCTCATGAGCGAGTCGATGCTGGCAGGCGAAACCGGGGCCGGGTTGGAGGTGTTGCCCTTGGCGCAGGCACGCGTGCAGCGGGCGGTGGGCATCACCTTGCTCAAGCAAGCCAGACTGCAACCCTTGACAGCGCGGTTTGTGGAATTGCTGACCCAGACAGCCACTTCACCCACAGGGCCAGCGCAGGTGGGGGCCATCTAAAATCACAGGCCATGACGCAGTTTCACGCTTTGATCCCCTGTGCCGGTACGGGCAGCCGTGCGGGCACCGCCCAGCCCAAGCAGTACCAGATGGTGGCGGGTCGGCCCATGGTCATGCACACGGTGCAGGCTCTGGCGCAGGTGCCGCAGCTGGGCAGTGGCTGGGTGGTGGTCTCGCCCGATGATGCCTATGCTTGGCCTGAGCAGGGCTGGCCCGGGCACTTCAGGCGGGTGGCATGCGGTGGCACCAGCCGTGCCGAGAGCGTGTTCAATGGCCTGCAAGCCATGCTGTCTTCGGGGGTGGGTGGCGATGATTGGGTGCTGGTGCATGATGCGGCGCGTTGCCTGGTCTCGCCCGGATCGGTGAGTCGCCTGATCGACATCTGCCAGCACGATGCGGTGGGTGGATTGCTCGCCTTGCCTTTGCCCGATACGCTCAAAAGCGAGGAGGGCGGGCGTGTCGTGGCCACCGTACCACGAGAGCACAAGTGGTTGGCCCAGACGCCCCAGATGTTTCGCTTGCAAGCCTTGCATAAAGCCTTGGCGGCGGTGGCGGACACGGGGTTTGCAGGCATCACCGACGAAGCCAGCGCCATGGAGCGGTTGGGCCTCAGGCCGCGTCTGGTTGAAGGCTCGGCGCAAAATTTCAAAGTGACTTATTCGGCCGATTTCGCTTTGGCCGAGGCGATCATCAGGAGCAGAGCATGAGTTTCAGAATCGGAGAAGGCTGGGACGTTCACGCCTTGGTGCCCGGGCGCAAGCTGATCCTGGGTGGCGTGGAGATTGCACACACCGCTGGCCTGCTGGGCCACTCGGATGCCGATGTGCTTTTGCACGCCATCACCGATGCCGTGCTGGGCGCTGCAGGTCTGGGCGACATCGGTCGTCACTTTCCGGACACAGACGCGCAGTTCAAGGGCGCCGATTCGGCCGTGTTGCTGGCCGAGGCCATGCGCCGCGTGCGTGAGCGCGGCTGGGAGTTGGTGAATGTGGACTGCACCATCGTGGCCCAGGCCCCCAAGCTGGCCCCGCACATGGCAGCAATCAACGCTTCAGTGGCCCAAGCTTTGGGGGGGCAGGCTGATCAGGTGAATGTGAAAGCCAAAACAGCCGAGAAACTGGGTCCGGTGGGCATGGGGCAGAGCATGGAAGCCCGCGCTGTGGCGCTGCTGAAAAAAGCCTGATACGTCAGACCAATTTGAATTTCATCAGGGCCATGAGGCCCCCATCGCGCTGGTTCAACACTGAGAAGCTGCCGCCCATGCGCTGGACGGCGCGCTCCACAATGGCCAGACCCAGCCCCGATCCGGTGGCCGAGGTTCGCGCTTCGTCACCCCTGAAGAAAGGCTCTGTCAAATGCTGCAGGGCTTGCTCGGAGACGCCTGGGCCTTGATCACTCAGGCTGAGCAAAACAGACCCGTCCTGTACCTGCGCCCGAATGCTCACCCGTGTGATGCCGTCGCGGGTGCTTTGCCCATAGCGCCGGGCGTTCTCCAGCAAATTGGAGATCACACGGCCCAGCTCCACGGCATCGGCCAGCACCTGCAGGTCTTCAGGCAGGCTGACTTCGATCTTCATGCGCGGCTGGCTTTTGAAAGGTGCGATGCAGCGGCTGATCACGCCAGCCAGCAGCACAGGACTCATGTCGGTGTGGTCGGGGCGGGCATAGTCGAGGAATTTGTCAATGATGTCGTCCAGTTGCGCAATGTCGGCCACCATGGCTTCCTGTGCCGTGGCATCTGGAACGCTCAACTCGGCTTCCAGCCTCAGGCGTGCCAGGGGCGTGCGCAAGTCGTGCGAGATGCCCGCCAGCATCAGTCGGCGTTCCTGCTCCACTTTGGCCAGGCGTTCGGCCATGCGGTTGAAGCCCACGTTGACTTCGCGAATTTCATGGGTGCTGACTTCTTCGTCCAGTGCCTGCGTCGGAAATTGTCCTTCCCGCAACTGGGATGCCGCCAGCGAAAGCATTTTGAGTGGCTGATTGATCAAACCCGCGAGCAGTGCCGCCCCGGTCATGGACAAGACCATGGCCAGGCCCAGCCAGACCATCCAGGTGCTGTTGTCCATGGGGCGCAAACGTTCCGGGTCCATTTGCAGCCAGTAGCTGTCACGCTCGATCTGGAAGCCAACCCAGAGTCCGGTTTCCTGGTTGACGCTGGATGCGACCACCGTGCCCGGACCCAGGCGCTCAACGAGTGCACTGGCCAATCGGGTTTCCAGTGCGCTCTCACCAAAGGGGCGGACCTGGTCGCCCGGTTCACGGATGACCAGCTTGACATCTTCCTCCTCGGCCAGGTCCTTGAGCAGGGACACGCGCGCAATGGCATCTGTGTGGATCAGGGCACTGCGGGTCAGGTTGACCACGGTGGCAATCTGGTGGGCATTGCGCAGGATGCGGGGTTCGTATTCTTGAGTGCGAAACAACTGCAGCCAGGCGGCGGTGCTGCAAAGGATCAGCAGGCTCAGCAGGATGAAGGTGCGCCAAAACAGGCTCAGCCCACGACGGGGCTGAGCATCAGGGGGGGCCTGCTGTGTCTCGCTCATGCGCGGATCAGGCCGATGAACCGTCCGGCACGAACACATAGCCCACGCCCCAGACGGTCTGGATGATGCGTGGGTGTGCCGCGTCGGTTTCGATCATCTTGCGCAAGCGAGACACCTGCACATCGAGGCTGCGGTCAAACGGTTCGAACTCGCGACCACGGGCCAGCTGGGCAAGTTTGTCACGGCTCAGGGCCTGACGGGGATGCCGTGCCAAAGCCTTGAGCATGGCGAATTCGCCGCTGGTGAGCGCAATGTCCTGCCCGTTTTTTTGCAGCGAACGGGCACCCAGGTCAAACACAAAGTCCCCAAAAGTGATGACTTCCTGCTCTGCGCTGGGGGCCCCTGGCGACTCTGCCACCGGGCGGCGGCGCAGTACGGCCTGGATGCGGGCCAGCAGCTCGCGCGGGTTGAAGGGTTTGCCGAGATAGTCGTCTGCGCCGATTTCCAGACCGGTGATGCGGTCGGTGTCCTCGCCTTTGGCGGTGAGCATGATGATGGGCGTGCGTACACCCTCGGCGCGCAGCCGTTTGCAGATGCTCAGGCCATCTTCGCCGGGCAGCATGATGTCGAGCACCAGCAGGTCCACGGTTTCGCGCTGCATGATGCGCTGCAGGGCTCGGGCATCTTCGGCCAGCAGCACATCGAAACCTTGCTGCGACAGGTAGCGCCGCAGCAAATCGCGGATGCGCGTGTCGTCATCCACGACGACGATCTTGTCCAGGCGGGATGAGGGTGAGGTCATCGGCAGGTCCTGTGTTTGGCGGTAGGACGGTTCTTACTGCGCGGCCCAGCCGCCATCCATGTTCCAGGCCACACCGCGCACATTGTTGGCGGCAGGCGAGCAAAAGAACACAGCCAGTGCACCCAGTTCGTCGGGCGTGGTGAATTGCATGGAGGGCTCTTTCTCGCCCAGCAGTACTTTTTTGGCTTCTTCGTTGGACAAGCCCATGGCTTGGGCTTTGGCGTCCACCTGTTTTTGCACGAGGGGGGTCAGCACCCAGCCTGGGCAAATCGCGTTGCAGGTGATGCCTGTAGTGGCGTTTTCGAGGGCGGTGACCTTGGTCAGGCCCACCACACCGTGCTTGGCTGCCACGTAGGCCGATTTCTCGGCGGAAGCCACCAGGCCATGGACCGATGCCACGTTGATGATGCGGCCCCAGTTGGCTTGCTTCATGGCGGGCAGGGCCAGGCGTGTGGCGTGGAAGGCGCTGGTCAGGTTGATGGCGATGATCGAATCCCAGCGCTCGACCGGGAAGTCTTCGATGCGGGCCACGTGCTGGATGCCTGCGTTGTTCACCAGGATGTCCACACGGCCGAAAGTGTCGGCGGCAAATTTCATCATCGCCTCGATCTCGGTGGCTTTGCTCATGTCGGCACCGTGGTAGGCCACTTTGACGCCCAGTGCCGCGATTTCCGCCTTGGGGCCTTCGGCATCGCCAAAACCGTTGAGCACGACGTTGGCTCCTTGCTCGGCCAGTGCCTTGGCAATGCCCAGACCGATGCCGCTGGTGGAACCTGTGACCAGGGCGGTTTTACCTTTCAGCATTTTTGTTTCTCCGGATGATTTACGATGATGAAAAACCCATTATGACCCGTCCAAATGGCCGTCTTGCTGACGGTACCCGGTGATTGTTTCTGATTGTGAAGTGCGCCATGCAGCAGCCCCGTCTTGAATTCGTGAACTGTCCTCATCCCGAGGGCCAGCACCGCATGGCGTACTGGTCCTGGGGCGACCCCACTGCGACACAGGTGGTGCTGTGCGTGCACGGCCTGACCCGCCAGGGGCGCGATTTTGACCGACTGGCGCAAGCGCTGGTGGCGCGTTCGGCCCTTCCGCTGCGTGTGGTGTGTCCGGATGTGGCCGGGCGCGGCCAAAGCGAATGGCTGCCTGCCGGCGCGATGTACCAGATTCCTCAGTATGTCTCGGACATGCTGGCTTTGATGGGGCAGTTGCATTTGACCGCGCCCATGGCTCAACTCGATTGGGTGGGCACAAGCATGGGGGGCCTGATTGGCATGGTGATGGCGGGCCAGCCCGGTTTGCCTCTGCCGGTGGCTTTGCGACGTTTGGTGCTCAACGATGTGGGACCGGCCATCAGCTGGTCTTCAGTGGCCTATATGCAGCAATACGTGGGCCGTTACGGCCAATACAAAGACCTGAGCGAGGCGGCTGCTGCGATGCGCATCTTGTCGCGGGGCTTTGGCCCTGTGCCCGATGATGTCTGGCTGGAGATGTCTTCGCACATGGTGCGCGAGCTGCCCAACGGCGCTGTCACGCTGCATTACGATCCGGCCATTGGCGAGCCTGTTCGTGCCTTGTCGGCCGAAGCGGCGCAGGCAGGCGAGACGGTCATGTGGTCGCTGTATGACCAGATTCAGGCCGACACGCTCTTGATTCGGGGGGCTGAGTCCGATCTGTTGCTGCCCGAGACGGCACAGGCCATGACTGAACGGGGCCCTCGGGCACGGTTGTTGGAGTGGCCGGGTATTGGCCATGCACCGACACTCACGGCGCCTGATCAGGTCAATGCTCTGGCCGGATTTTTGCTGGAGTGATGGCTTGATGGTGATGTCCAGCTCTTCCAGCCCTCCAGCAGGCGTGCAAATTTTGATGCCGCCTGTGCTTCAGGCTACTTCGGCCGCCTCGTCCAGTGCTGATGTCTTGCCCCGTGCTCGGGCGCTTGCCCAGCCCTTGATCGATGGCGAGATGCTCGACACGGGTGAAAGCGTCTGGCAGCATGCCCAGGCGTCGGCTGCCATCCTGGCCGACATTGGCGGCTCCGAAGACATGCAGGCAGCCACCTTCCTGGTGTATGCCTGCCCGCACTTGAACAAGCCCGAAGAGGTGCTGACCAAGGCCTTTGGCACCGAGCTGGCTCAGCTGGCGATGCAGACCAACCAGCTGGTGCATTTGCAGCGCATGTCCCGTGCAGCGGCCAGCACCGCCATGCCGGGAGATGACCCCAAACTGCAGACCGAGAACGTGCGCAAGATGCTGCTGGCCTTCAGCCGCGATTTGCGGGTGGTGATGCTTCGCCTGGCTTCGCGCCTGCAGACTTTGCGCCATTACGCGGCCAGCAAATTGCCGGTACCGCCTGCGCTGGCACATGAGTCGCTGCATGTGTTTGCACCGCTGAGCAACCGGCTGGGCATCTGGCAGATCAAGTGGGAGATGGAGGACTTGTCTTTCCGTTTTCTGGAGCCGGACACCTACAAACAGATTGCCCGCCTGCTCGATCAAAAGCGGATGGAGCGAGAGTCCTACATGACCGCGCTCGGCCAACGCCTGCAAAGCGAGCTGTTGGCTGAAGGGGTGCGTGCACAGGTACAGGGGCGACCCAAGCACATCTACAGCATTGTCAAGAAGATGCGAGGCAAATCCTTGCCATTCGAGCGTGTGTTTGACATCCGGGCCTTGCGTGTGGTGGTGCCTCAGGTGGTTGATTGCTACCAGGCCTTGAGTTGGGTGCATGAGCATTTCACCCCCATCACGGAAGAATTTGACGACTACATCGCGAAACCCAAAGCGAACGGTTACCAGTCGTTGCACACGGTGGTGCGCGACGTCGATGGCCGCCCGATCGAGATCCAGATCCGCACGCAGGCCATGCACGACCACGCCGAAAACGGGGTCGCAGCACATTGGGCCTACAAGGAGGCGGGCACCAAAGGCTATGCCGGTGTCAGCGCCACCAGTGCCTACGACGCCAAGATCGCGGTGCTGCGCCAGTTGCTGGCCTGGGAGCGTGATCTCTCGGGATCAGTGCAGGACAAGGGGCTGTTTGACGACCGCATTTATGTACTTACCCCCGATGCCGCCATCGTCGAATTGCCGCAGGGAGCCACCCCCATCGACTTTGCCTACACGGTCCACACCAATCTGGGGCACCGCTGCCGTGGTGCCAAAGTTGATGGCGCCATGGTGCCGCTCAACACGCCATTGGCCAATGGCCAGACGGTGGAAATCACCGCGATCAAGGAGGGTGGTCCATCGCGAGACTGGTTGAATCTGGAATTGGGCTTTTTGGCCAGTTCACGTGCGCGGGCCAAAGTCCGCGCCTGGTTCAACGCCCAGATCAGCAGCGAGAACATCGCTCGTGGACGCGAAGCTGTTGAAAAACTGCTGCAGCGGGAAGGGCGCACCGCCATGCGGCTGGAAGATCTGGCGGCGCAGCTGGGTTTCAAGTCAGCGGATGGCCTGTTCGAGGTGGTGGGCAAGGACGAGTATTCCTTGCGCAACATCGAGGTCTTGCTCAATCCACCAGAGCCTGCGCTCACGCCCGATGAAATCGTGCTGCAGCGCAAGTCGCGCGGTAGCCGCAACCCCAAGACGCCATCCGGCGTGCTGGTGGTGGGGGTGGATTCCTTGCTGACGCAGTTGTCGCGCTGCTGCAAGCCTGCGCCACCGGATGCGATCAGTGGTTTTGTGACCCGAGGCAAAGGGGTGAGCATCCATCGACAGGACTGCAGCAATTTCCGTGAACTGAATTCACGCAATCCCGAACGCGTGATCGATGTCCGCTGGGGTGAGCGCAAGGCAGGCCCCGAAGCGGCGGTGTATCCGGTCGATGTTGCGGTGGAAGCCATTGATCGCCAGGGCTTGTTGCGAGACATTTCCGAGGTTTTTTCCAAAGAAAAGATGAATGTCATCGGCGTGCAAACCCAATCGATCAAGGGCATGGCCTGGATGACGTTCACTGTCGAGATCGCCGACTCGGCGGTGCTCAATCGCGTGCTGGGCAGTGTGAAAACCGTCAAAGGCGTTCGCAATGCCCGGCGGCGGTAGTTTTGCTGCTATAATTCAAGTCTCTCAGGCGCGTAGCTCAGTTGGTTAGAGCACCACCTTGACATGGTGGGGGTCGCTAGTTCGAATCTAGTCGCGCCTACCAAATTTGGTAGGAAAATAAAGCACTTGGCGGTAACGCCAGGTGCTTTTTTCATGGGGCCTTCAGGTCCTTTTGCTCATGTCCGAAGGGCGGTTCTGTTGACTGTGTTCCGTTTCCTGAAGTTGTTTTGGCACTGGCTGGCATGGCCTTGCCTGCTTTGGCTTGCTGCAGGGGCCGCATATGCCGATGGCCTGATACACCATGGCCCCAAACTGGAGATTCAGATTCAGCGTGGGTCGGATCGTTTGCCGATTCATCAGGTCAACCGACTGCATGAGGGCGACAAGCTGCTGGTCAAGCCGGTTCTGGGCTCGCTGGCCAAAGGCGATTGGGTGCTCATGCTGGGGCGCATCTCGCCAGCTGGAAATGAGGTGGCCACAAAAGCGTTTGACCTGACCCTGCTGGACGGGGTTGCTGAGCTGGAGATGACCGCCAGCGATCAGGTCCCGGTGATCCTGCTGGCCCCCCAATTGCGCAATATGTTTGGGCTCTACACCAGTTTTCTGGAGTCTGAGCTGTTGCTCAAGGAAGTGATTCAGTCCGATCCCCAGCGTTTTTATGACTTGCAGAAAGTCGATCAGGTCAACCAGGCCATCACCACCTTGAGTCAGAGCCTGGACCTGCAAGTGCTCAACCGCAATCCTGAACAGGCTGTGGCCTTGGCCAAAGCAATGGCGGGCCGATTTGGCGTGCATCAAATCGATCCGGACTGTTTCAAAGGCAATGCCGTCAATACCCAATGCGTGGCCATGAGCATGGTGGCCAACAAGGATTTTGTGTTGCCAACATCCAGTGATCTGGGTGTCCTGGTGGGCAGCAAAGGGGCTGCCGATCTGACCAAGTTCCTGACGGACAAATTGGGTGTTTTTTCAGACGCCAGTGATTTCCTGAGTCACAAGTTCCGGGATCAATATGATTTCGCGACCACATTCGGTCGGCCTCTCGACGGGGTGCCACAGACCGAGCTGTTTTCACTGGCACGGTTTCGCAACGGCCATGTCAAAACGGCGTATGTGTATGTGCCGGCCTGGTTCAAGGCCGATGCCCCCGCCTTGTCGGCCGACTTGACCCGCTCGGGCTGTCTCATGGACAAGGAGTTCCGGGTTCAGGCTGCAGGGCGTTTGCCTGTGGCCAATTACTGGCATTCCTGGATTCTGGAAGTGCTGCAGCCTGGCAGCAATACGCCTTTGCTGGAAATGACCGATGTGTCTTTCCGCCCGGAACAGGGCTTGTTCCGCTTCAAGCTGCCTTCGCCATGGCCAGAGCCACTGGCATCGCTGAGTTCTGTGCAGGTGCAGTTGCGTGGCCGATTCGGTTTTGATGCTGTGGCCTTGCCGAGTTTTTCCATGGCCTTGCCGGGATCGGGTGATGTTCGTCGCTGGTTGCAAGGCGAGAGCAGTCTGGTCGCCGGTGAGCATGCGCAATTGCTTCTGGCCATGCCGCAAGGTCATGCTTGCGTGCAAGGCATGACCTTGCGCATGGGAGATGGCGTGTCGGTGAGCAGCACGCCAGAGACTCCCGACAAACTGGCGATGGATCTGACCAACGCCATGCCGGGTGCGGTCAGCCTGAGCGTCAGCATGAAGGGCGCTCCAACCCAATCCATCACCTTGAAAGTGCTGCAACGGCGGGCCCATGTGCAAACGGTGGAGCATGCCGATCTGGACGAATTCATCCAGGTGACAGGCCTGCAACTCGACAGGATTGCCTCGTTGCAGTGGGAAGGGGCCACATGCGAGCCTCGCGAAATACGCATGTTGGCAGACGCTGCGCAACGGCTTTCGATGGCCTGCAATGTGGATGTACGCAGCAATGCCAGCTTGCCCGCCATGGTGGTCTTGCACCACATGAATGGTGAACCTGAACCATTGCGCATGCGCTTGCAAAAAAATGCGGCAGCGCCACGCGTTGCACTTTCCACAGCGCCCAATGCCTTGCTTGTTCGCCCTTCGCCCAAGGCTTTGCAATGGGGCTTGCAGCCACAGGAGGAGTTTTTGTCAGACGACTCGGGTCTGAGTGTGCTGCTGCAGGCTGTCGACGGCTACGCCATTGGCAAAGGGACTTACTCCTTGCAGCTGCGGTTTCTGGACGATCCGGCCACGGCCCGAAAACCCATCCAGATGATGTTGATGACCGATGCGGCGCGCAAGGAATTGCGTACCCGGCAGGCTGTGCGTTTTAAAGGCGTGGAGCTGCCCAGTGTGGTCAATCCACTGGAGTACCGCGTTGTTCACGATGCCAGTGGCTTGGTGAGTCGCTGGATGGCTTTGGGTCGGTCGGTTCTGATGCTGCCGGACATCACCGCCTTGAGTTGCGCGCCCCAGGCTGGGCGGTTGTGGTTGCACGGAAGCCAACTTGACTTGATTGATCGCGCCCAATTCACGGATGGGGCCACGTCTGGAGGATTGGATCCGGTGATTCTGGAGCCTTGTCCGGATGGGCTGTGCCTGTCCCTGCTTTCACCAGCCCGCCATCAGACGCTCCATGTGTCGCTGGGTTGGGTGAATCAGCGCATTTTCCCTGTGGACGTCGGTGCAGCAGGGGAGTGCAAGGCCCCCTAAGGGGCTTTGCACTGTGCGCAGTCAGGCCGAAGCCGGATTGTGCTTGAGCTGGGCGACCAGTTTGCCCATGCTGCCTGTGGAGATCAGGTGGGCGTAGATCAGGCCCAGCCAGCCACGCTCGTGGAACTTTTGCAGGGTTTCTGTTGGCAGTTGACGGAACTTGGGTTCGTCCACAATTTGAAAGCCTGAGAGGTTTTGCGTTTGCCCATCGGGCAGGGTGATGCTCGCTTGCTGGTCGATCAGCAAGTCTGCGGCTTTCAGGGCTTCGCAGAATTCGCGGGTCTGTTGCAACTGAATGTGGAAGTTCTTGCAAAACTCCAGGCCTTGCTGTGTCAGTTGAGACGCGGCTTTGTTGTCATCGAAGAAAGGCACACCGTTACCCTTGGTCACGGATGCAGCGTCAACGTCAACGCACAGTGCCAGCTCGTCCGAGCCTTCGGTCTCGGAGAAAATGAAAGGGTATCGGCGCACATAGGCTGGGATGTAGGTGTCGGCTGCCCATTCGCCTTTGGCATTCACATAGGCGTTATGGGTCTGGTTGACACCCAGCACCACCAAAGGCATGGGCAAATCGCCAGTCGAAAAAACAAGCACATAGTCTCTGCAAGCGGCACCGAACTCTTCAATCACCAGAGGCACCGAGTTGGTCTCGCGGGCGAAGCCAAAGCCGGTTTCCAGGTTCAGGGTCAATCCATCATGTTGTTCTGGGTTGAGTGGCTGAGGATTCTTGTAGAGCAGGGGCATGAAATCTGCAGTCATGGTGTGTATATTGGGTTGAGGATTGGAAAAGAATAACAGGACTCGGATGGGCCAAGTTACAAGCTGGTTTCACGGAGTTCAGACCATGCCCTGATGGCGCAAAAGTGCATCGAGATTCGGTTCTCGGCCACGGAATGCCTTGAACGACTCCAGGGCCGGTCGACTGCCTCCGGCTTCCAGGATTTCCCGTCTGTAGCGACGCCCGGTATCCAGGCTGTGGCTGCCGTCTGCTGCAGCGCTTTCTTCAAAGGCCGCATAAGCGTCAGCGCTGAGCACTTCAGCCCACTTGTAGCTGTAGTAACCCGCCGCATAGCCGCCCGAGAAGATGTGGCTGAAGGTGTGGGCCATGCGGTTGAAGCTTGGCGGCTGCAGCACCGCGACTTCTGCACGCACCTCTTGAAGCAGCGGCATGAAGTCCAGGGCCGGGTCGTGCTCGGCGTGCAGACGCATGTCGAACAGGGCGAACTCGATCTGGCGCAGGGTCTGCAGGCCGCTCTGGAAGTTCTTGGCGGCCAGCATCTTGTCGAACAGGGCGCGAGGGAGTGGCTCACCGGTGTCGACATGCTGGGTCATGTGCTCCAGCACCGACCATTCCCAGCAGAAGTTTTCCATGAACTGGCTGGGCAGCTCCACCGCATCCCATTCGACACCGCTGATGCCTGACACATCACGCTCGTTGACCTGTGTGAGCATGTGGTGCAGGCCGTGGCCAAATTCGTGGAAGAGGGTGATCACATCGTCGTGGGTGAGCAAGGGCGGTTTGCCGTTCACGCCTTCGGCGAAGTTGCAGACCAGGTGCGCCACCGGAGTCTGCAGTGTGTCGGTGTCAGGGCGCAGCCAGCGGCCGACCACATCGTCCATCCAGGCGCCGCCGCGTTTACCGGTGCGGGCAGGTTGGTCCAGGTAGAACTGGCCCACAAGCTGACCGCCCCGTTCAATGCGGTAGAACTCGACTGCGGGGTGCCAGACGGGCGTCTCGTCCTTGCGGATGCTGACTTCGAACAAGGTTTCGATGATCCTGAACAGACCGGCCAGCACCTTGGGTGCCGTGAAGTACTGTTTGACTTCCTGCTCGCTGAAGCTGTAGCGCGCTTCCTTGAGTTTTTCGCTCAGATAGGGGATGTCCCAGGCGTTCAGTTCGCCCGTAAGACCGAGTTCGGTTTGTGCAAAGGCGCGCAGGTCAGCCAGGTCCTTTTCGGCAAAAGGCTTGGCTTTGGTCGCCAGATCGCGCAGAAAGTCAATGACCTTTTCGGGAGATTCCGCCATCTTGGGCACGACCGAAACCTGGGCGAAGTTGGCGTAGCCCAGCAATTGGGCTTCTTCCTGGCGCAGGGCCAGGATCTCGCTCATCAGGGCGGAGTTGTCGTATTGCTTGGCATTGCCCTCAGCCTGGTCGGAGGCGCGGGTGGTATAGGCCTTGTAGAGCTTTTCGCGCAGGGCGCTGCTCTGGGCGAACTGCATGACCGGCAGGTAGCAGGGCATCTTGAGCGTGAGCTTGACCTGACCGGTTTGGCTGTCTTTCTCAGCGGCAGCCAGACCTGTGTCGATCACATCCTGCGGTACGCCTGCCAGTTCGGCGGGGGCCACATACAGGGCAAAGCTGTCGGTTGCGTCCAGTGCGTTCTCGCTGAATTTTTGCGAAACCTCGGCTTGACGCTCCTGAATGGCCGCGTAGCGCTCCTTGGCCGTGCCCTGCAGCTCGGCACCGCCCAGAACGAAGCCCCGCAACGCATTGCTGTGGGCCTGGCGCTGTTCTGCGTTCAGGCGGGTCGGATCGATGGCCTTGTATTTGGCGTACAGCTGTTCGTTGCTGCCCAGGCGCGTCCAAAACTCGGTCACGAGCGGCAGAGCCGCGTTGTAGGCGGCACGCAGCTCGGGCGTATCGGCCACGCTGTTGAGGTGGCTGACGGCACCCCAGGAGCGGCCCAGGTGTTCGGTGGCCACGTCCAAAACTTTGGCGATCTCGGTCCAGCTGGCTGGAAAGTCGTCAGCGGTGACGCGGGTAAGGGCTGCATCGGCATCATGCAGCAGCACGTCCATGGCGGGCGCTACGTGTTCGGGCGCAATGCGGTCAAACAGCGGCAGGCCGGTGGTGTGGAGCAGGGGGTTGTTCATGTTGAGTCTTGATCAGTCGGGGACAGAGCTGAAGAACTGCCCCCAAAGCTTTCATCGGTTGGGGACAGAGCTGAAGATCTGTCCCCAAAGTCATTAGTTTGCGGTGCGTTCGGCAGCTTCAAGGGTGTTGACCAGCAGCATGGTGATGGTCATGGGGCCCACGCCACCAGGCACGGGGGTGATGTATCCCGCGACTTCCTTGACGCCAGCAAAGTCCACGTCGCCGCAAAGCTTGCCTTCATCGTTGCGGTTCATGCCCACATCCAGCACCACGGCACCGGGTTTGACCATGTCGGCGGTCAGCACATTGCGTTTGCCCACGGCGGCCACGATCACATCGGCCTGCAGGGTCTGGGCTTTCAGGTCTTTTGTGCGCGAATGGCAGACGGTGACGGTAGCGTCCTTTTGCAGCAGCATCAGCGCCATGGGCTTGCCCACGATGTTGCTGCGCCCGATCACCACCGCGTGTTTGCCGCGCAGGTCGTAGCCAATGCTTTCCAGCATCTTCATGCAGCCGTAGGGTGTGCAAGGCCAGAAACCGGGCATGCCGGTCATCAAGGCGCCGGCGCTGGCGATGTGAAACCCGTCCACGTCCTTGGCGGGGCTGATGGCTTCGATCACTTTTTGCGCGTCGATGTGGTCGGGCAGCGGCAACTGCACCAGGATGCCGTGGATGGCCGGGTCATTGTTGAGTGCTTCGACGCGGGCCAGCAGGGCGGCTTCGCTCATGTTGGCGTCGTATTTTTCGAGCACCGAATGCAGGCCGCTGTCTTCGCAAGCCTTGACCTTGTTACGCACATAGACCTGGCTGGCAGGGTTGTCACCCACCAGCACCACAGCCAAGCCGGGGGTGATGCCTTTGGCCTTGAGGGCCTGGGCCCGGGTGGCGACTTCGGTGCGCAGTTGTTTGGACAGGGCGTTGCCGTCGATGGGTTGTGCTGTCATGGGGCGGTCTCGTTCGATTTTCTGAAGGTGCGTAACAAATGCAAAACGCCCGGCAGGTGCGGGCGTTTTCGGGGTGTGGGGCGGATCAGGCTTTCACGGCGTCCTTGCCGAGCGCGATCTTGAGCAGGTCGGCCACGGTGTTGGCGTTGAGCTTTTCCATGATGTTGGCGCGATGCGCCTCCACCGTCTTGATGCTGATGCCCAGATCGTCGGCGATCTGTTTGTTCAGACGGCCGGCCACGATACGCTCGAGTACCTGGGCTTCACGCCCCGTCAATTTGGACAACAGCGCATCGCGACTGGCGGCACTTTGGTATTCGGCGAAGGCATCACGGGCCTGGTCCAGCATGCGTTCGACCAGGCCCAGCAGCTCTTCTTCCTTGAAGGGCTTCTGGATGAAGTCCATCGCGCCTTTTTTCATGGTGTTCACGGCCATGGGTACATCACCGTGGCCGGTGATGAACACGATGGGCAGAGGCGATTTGCGTTCAATCAGGCGGTCTTGCAACTCCAGACCGGTCATGCCGCCCATGCGAATGTCAGCGATCAGGCAGGCCACTTCACGGGGATCGTAGCGGCTGATGAACGATTCGGCGGAGTCATAGCAGCGCACACGGTAGTCTTTGCCTTCGAGCAGCCACTGCAGTGAGTCACGCACCGCTTCGTCGTCATCGACCACGTAAACGGTGCCTTTTTTCGGTATCAAACTCATTCATCTACCCCGCGGGTTGTTGGGTGTTCATGCGTGCTGAACCGGTATCCAGAAGGAGAATCGGCAGCCGATGACTTCGTCGGCATTGTAGAGGTTCTGGGCCGTGATCCGGCCTTGGTGCGATTCAATGATGCTTCGGCACAGGTTCAGACCAATGCCCATGCCTTCGGCCTTGGTCGAGAAAAAGGCCTCGTAAACCCGCTCAATGGCCTCTGGCGGGAGGCCCTTGCCGGTGTCGGTGACGGAAAACTCGACCACGTCCTGGTCCTCGACCTTGCTGGGCAAGACCCGCAACTCCACATGCCGCTGACCGACCGGGCGGTTCGCGTTGTCAATTGATTCAGCCGCGTTTTTCATCAGGTTAATCAACACCTGCTCGATCAGGATCGGGTCCACCATCAGCTGGGGCAAACGCGCTGCGATGTAGTGGCTGAGGCGGACATTGCGCCTGCGCAACTCGATTTCAGCCAATTCCAGCGATTCGCCGACCATGGCGGAGACATCGGAAAGGGAGCGGTTGGGTTCGCTGCGTTTCACAAAGCTGCGAATGCGCAGGATGATCTGACCGGCCCTTTGTGCTTGGTGTGCTGTTTTTTCCAATGCCCAAAGCAGGTCTTCTTCGTCGACCTGCTGGTTCTTGATGCGCGAGACCATGCCGCTGCAGTAATTGCTGATGGCCGTGAGTGGCTGGTTCAGCTCGTGTGCCACGCTGGAGGCCATTTCACCCATGGTGATCAGTCGGCTGGCGGTTTGTGCGCGTTCGGCTTGCTGGGCCGCCAGCTCCTCGGCTTGTCTACGGGGTGTGATGTCGGTGGCGATCACCATTTGGGCCAGTCGCCCATCGGCCCAGTTGATGTAGCGAGAGCGCACTTCCAGCCATTTACCCAATTCAGAGACAAAGATCTCGGCGTTTTCGGAAATAGCCACGGTAAGGGACTCGGTAGGCAGACCCGCCAGATCATCCACATCGTCCATGGCCGTTTCATTCTCGTAATAAGCGCCAGCCTGCTCCACCAGCTTCAAGTGCCCCTCTGTGTCCTGACCGAACCATTGACGGTAAAGCTTGTTGGCAAAGAGCAGCTCCTTGCTGCCCAGGGGGGCTACCGACACCGATGCGTCCAGTGCTTCCAGCACAATCGTGAAACGTTCATGTGAGTTGGCCAATTGCTCCCGGATCCGGTTGGGCTCCGTGATGTCAGTCATCGACGTCATCCATCCGGTTTGCTTTCCTTTGGCGTCGATCAAAGGCGAAACATACATGCGGGCATCGAACAAGCTGCCACTCTTGCGTTTGACCCGCACCTGAAAGCCTGCGGGTGTGTGACGACCCGAGATTTCGTCCTCCAGCCGAGCCATCAAAGAGTCATGGTCCTGATCTGGCCAGTAGGGAAAGGGAGCCACCGCGCCAACCAGCTCAGCCTCGCTCCAGCCGGTCATTTCGCAAAAGGCGGTGTTGACATAGGTGATGCGGCCGTGGAGGTCAAGTGCCCGCATGCCCGTGAGCATGGAGTTTTCCATGGCCCGCCGAAAGTTGGTTTCAGCCACCAGGGCTTTTTGTGCCTGCAGTCTCCTGCGGGAGTGGCGCCAGTTGGCAATCAGCATCCAGGCCGTCATGACGCTGAGCACGCTGACGAGCCAGAACAGGCCGCTGCCCACCAGACCTTGGGAGGTCCTCCAGGCTTGGGCTTTCAAAATCAGGCCGTTGCCCACAGGAGAGACCGGCACCTCGTATTCGTTGTCGTCGGGGTTGATCAGAGGCAGCATGGACAAAAACCGTGCACGCTGTGGAATGGTTTGGCCCGCCATCAAATCGCCTTCACCATTGACCAACGAGATCGCGTATTTGGCCAGAATTTCAGTGGGCACACCGTAGCGAAGCAAGCCCTCCATGGAGTACTCGGCCAGCAGCACCCCATTGAATTTGCCTTTGTCGTCACTCAACGGGGTCAGCAATTGCAGCAGCGCACCGTTCAGATCGGTGTGCTCCTTGGGGTCCAGCTGACCATAGATGGGCTGCATCAAGTCGCGTGCCAGGCTGTAATGTGTTTCGGTTTCACCCACAGGCAAGGTGTTGCCTGGCTCCAGCCGTTCGCTGCGCATGATGCTGGAGACACTTTGGTTGGCAACCACTTTGCGGCGTCCGTCCAACCAGGTCAGTGAATGGTATTCCGGGTACTGCTGCACCAGGGTCTCTGCCCGGAGCATGAACTGATCCTGTCTGACATCCTTGTTGGAAATGTCCCTGGCCAGGCGCATGACTTGCTCTTGCCGCTCGATGAGCCGCAGCCGCAGGCGCTGCTGTGCGTACTCCACATCCCGTTTGACGGCTTCCTGTTCCCGCTCTGCCTCTTCCGCACGCAAGTACCAGAAGGCACTGGCAATCGCGGCCAGGAAAAGAATCACCGCCGCGACGGGAGTGAGGTTGGCATACCGGTCTTGGCGATTTGGCGATTGCTTGTTCCACCACGCATGCCACCAATCCCAGGGCCCTGGTGTTTGGCTTGTTTGGGCTTGCGTTTGATTTTCCATGCGGGCGAGTTTAGGGGAGAAGCCAGAGGCTGATGCTTGAACCTTGTCTTTGATTTCACAATATAAAAACACAAAGCACAATTTGAAATCAAATGAAAATTGTGAGAAACTTCTGCCATCATTCAGGCATAAACAACAAAGGAGACTTCGAATGACTGCCGTCAATCCGAATCAGCCAGTCCAAGACATGGACGCACAAGAAACCCGTGAGTGGATGGACGCCCTGTCCGCCGTGATCGACAAAGCCGGCCCCGAGCGTGCGCACTTCTTGCTGGAAGAGTTGCTCGAAGAGGCCCGCCAGCACAGCATTGACCTCCCGTTCTCGGCCAACACCGGCTATGTGAACAGCATCGAGCCCACCCAGGAAGCCCGTTGCCCCGGCAACATCGAGATCGAAGAACGTTTGCGCGCCTACATGCGCTGGAACGCCATGGCCATGGTGGTCAAAGCCAACCGCCACAACCCCGAAGATGGCGGTGACCTGGGCGGTCACATCGGCTCGTTTGCTTCGCTGGCCCACATGTTTGGTGCCGGCTTCAACCACTTCTGGCACGCCGAGAGCGAAAACCATGGCGGCGACTGCCTCTACATCCAGGGCCACGTGGCCCCCGGCGTGTATGCCCGCGCCTACCTCGAAGGCCGTCTGACCGAAGAGCAGCTGCTCAACTTCCGCCAGGAAGTGGACGGCAAGGGCCTGTCGAGCTACCCGCACCCCAAGCTGATGCCCGAGTTCTGGCAGTTCCCCACCGTCTCGATGGGCCTGGGCCCATTGATGGCCATCTACCAGGCCCGCTTTTTGAAGTACCTGCATGCCCGTGGCATTGCCAACACCGAAAACCGCAAGGTCTGGGTGTTCTGCGGCGACGGCGAGATGGACGAAGTCGAATCGCTGGGTGCGATCGGCCTGGCTGCCCGTGAAAAACTGGACAACCTGATCTTTGTCGTTAACTGCAACTTGCAGCGCCTGGACGGCCCAGTGCGCGGCAACGGCAAAATCGTTCAGGAGCTCGAAGGCGAGTTCCGTGGCTCCGGCTGGAACGTCATCAAGTGCCTGTGGGGCAGCGAGTGGGACGATCTGCTGGCCCGCGACAAGGACGGCGCCTTGCGCAAGCTGATGATGGACACCCTCGACGGTGACTACCAGGCCTTCAAGGCCAACGATGGCGCTTATGTCCGCAAGCATTTCTTTGGCCGCGACCCCCGCACGTTGGAAATGGTGGCCCACCTGTCGGACGACGACATCTGGAACCTCAAGCGCGGTGGCCATGACCCTCAAAAGGTCTATGCCGCGTACCACGAGGCGGTCAACACCAAGGGCCAGCCCACCGTGCTGCTGATCAAGACCGTCAAGGGCTATGGCATGGGCAAGGCCGGTGAGGGCAAGAACACCGTCCACCAGACCAAGAAGCTGACGGACGAAGACATCAAGTACATGCGCGATCGCTTCAACCTGCCGATCCCTGACAGCGAGTTGTCCAAAATTCCGTTCTACAAGCCCGCAGACGACACGCCTGAAATGCGTTACTTGCACGAGCGCCGCAAAGCGCTGGGTGGCTACCTACCGCACCGCCGCACCAAGGCCGAAGAAAGCTTCACCGTGCCGTCGCTGGACACCTTCAAGGCCGTGATGGAGCCCACAGCTGAAGGCCGTGAAATCTCCACCACCCAGGCGTATGTGCGCTTCCTGACCCAGCTGCTGCGTGACCAGGCCCTGGGCCCACGCGTGGTGCCGATTTTGGTGGACGAGGCCCGTACCTTTGGTATGGAAGGCCTGTTCCGTCAGATCGGTATCTACAACCCCGCTGGCCAGCAGTACACCCCGGTCGACAAAGACCAGGTCATGTACTACAAGGAAGACAAGGCCGGTCAGATCCTGCAGGAAGGCATCAACGAAGCCGGCGGCATGTCCAGCTGGATCGCTGCGGCCACCAGCTACTCCACCAGCAACCGCATCATGGTGCCGTTCTACGTGTACTACTCGATGTTCGGCTTCCAGCGCATTGGCGAC
>Ga0228702_1000952_pt1 | contig 19936 bp, 16 predicted proteins | sample McNCre217_Aug_MG_2_FD_178018 | JGI IMG/M metagenome (GOLD analysis project Ga0228702, IMG submission 178018) | Freshwater microbial communities from McNutts Creek, Athens, Georgia, United States - 20-17_Aug_MG | ecosystem: Environmental > Aquatic > Freshwater > Creek | place: USA: Georgia...
GGTTTTGGGCGATTAACTCTTCCCCAATTTCCCCAACGCTCTGAGCGAAATCCGCCAAGGTACAATGGTTTTTGCCCGACTTTTCGGGTTATGCCTTCGTAGCTCAGTGGATAGAGCAAGAGCCTTCACGGCTCTAGGTCTTCAACGTCAAATCCGCAATACTATAAGGATATTCTCGACTAGACACAACCTCGTGCAACAAACGTGCAACTAGTATTCGAATTGCATGACTTTTTGGGTTAATGATTGGGGGGATCTGTGGGGCGTAAGGCAACGTGGCAAAAGCAGCTTGACGTGTCCAGGGCAGAGGCGATACTCGCCGTAAAGCTCTTTAACGACCCAACTGAAGTCCGCCCATTTGAGAGTTTTATTGTCCACATGCAAATGGCGTATCTCTACCTCATGATCTCCGACGCAACAAACAAGGGGATAGAAGTACGAGTTCCTGACAATAAAACTCAAGGTAAGTTTCTGAAGGCGGATGGCGAATACAAAACGAAGAGCCTGGGTGACCTTGTAAGAGTTCTGCACCCCAATGCGGAACCGCTGAGAATGAACATTGAGTTTTTCATCGGATTAAGAAACAAAATAGAACATCGAGCACCGCTATCCCGGGATGCCAGCGAGTTATTTCCAGAGGTAATCGCTGGCGAGATCCAGGCATACCTTGTCAATTACGAGCGACTGCTCACTGAAGTGGGAGGACCTGAATACTCTCTTGCCAGAAAACTTCGTTTCCCATTATTCGTTGGCGGATTCACCGAGGAGGCTAAAGCACATTTGGCGAGCCTAACCCGTGCTCTGCCTGGTGATCTCAGAAGATTTATGGCTAACTACAAGAGAGGTCTTGCAGAAGAAGTAACTTCGGACCCTCGGTACTCGATGGCGCTAGACGTTACATTGAGTAAAAAACAGAGAAATGCGCACTTGAATTTGAATTTCATATCTGACGAGGCAAATTTATTTGGAGGGCCGAAACCCACAGACGGATATTTAATAGCTCAGTACAGAACAATTCAGGTTGATGGTGTCGGGCTTTTCAAACCCGGCGAGGCAACAAAGAAAATTGCTGGGCTAATTCCTTTTGTATTCAATGCTGCTCACTTCACATCAAGCTGGCAACGCAATGGTGTTAGGCCCTTGACCGGTGCAGAGAATCCGTCTTTCACCCAGGTGGAGTTCTGCACTTACAGTCAAACTTTTCGTCAGTACACGTATACACAGGCTTACATTGACAGAGTAGTTAGCGAATGTCAGACCGATACCGGTTTTCGAGAATGCACTGGACGCGAAGCAAAACCTATTTAGTCGATCGCGGTTCTAAGTGCGCAAATGCCTAATTTGCGGACTCCAACAACGCCTTGATGCTCTTCATTTCAAAATATCTAAACTTTTGAATTGCATCATTCATTTGTGCCTCATTGAATACACCAAGTTTGTTAAGCTTCCTAAAGCCACTGAGGCTCAAGCCAGTTGACCTTACAAAGAGTTCGGTATCAAACGATTCAATAACGTCGCGAAGGCGTTCTTCTCTAAAGTCTGTCAAATACATGAATACGAGAACTTTGGCACTTACTTTCTTTAGCTTGTCACGTATCTTCTTCCGTTTATTAACAAGATCTTTCTTCGGTTTTGCCATGGTGGCATTTGGTTGAGATTCCCTTTGGGCTTTGCGGATTTTGTCGGTGTTTGAGACGATCTTCTCTGCCAGTACTTTAATGTCCCGAAAATCTTCAATCTGCTCTAGTTCTGCGAGCAACTCGGCATCTTGAAGCATTGCCCCCATCGTGGCACCAGAAAGGTTGTACAAGTCGTTTGAGCGCCATTTTCGGGCAAGCGAGTTTGAGTTGATTCCGCCATGTGCCCATTCGAGAATCGAATCGGTGTTGAGTCTCTGAAGTTCACCACTGTCAACCGCAAAAATGGGAAGGTAATCGATTAGTTCGCCCAATACGGATGCTTGTGTCGTACCTTGGTTTGGTGAATTATTAGCTAGTTCCGTGCCATAGAGTGCGAGTAATCCAAGTGCACGATTCGGGTCAAAGTCGAATACATAGCACGTCTCTTTTTTTATAACCCCATTTTCAACCCATGGGGATTGAACCCTAAAAGCTGCCTGGAAATATGATTCAGGAGCTTTGAGCGACTGAAGCATGAATATGGACGTCCAAGGCGCTACCGTCACACCGGTCATAAGTTTTCCGCAAGAAAGCGTTATAGAGCCAGAAGTTCCTTGCCTCTTGCCTTCATTGATTGCCAGCTTCAGCGGGGGAAGCGCTGAAGCTCCAACACCCGCTTTTGTTCCCGCGGCAACGTAGATTGTGTATTTGCCGAAAAATGGATGCTCGCGTAATAGTGAAGCCATTGCTTCACAAGCCGATATGTCTTGCATGAACCAGATTGAGTTCGTTACTGCACTGGTGAAGTAATCCGAACCGTAGGGGAATGGTGCTGATTTTCCGTTCTCCACTCGACGCTTGTGGTCTTTCTTACCAAGAATCAAATCCAGAAACCCAAGAACATCGTCTGGTCGTTCGAACGTTGACCTATCGCCATCAGTTTTTGCTTTGAAAAAGGTATTTAAATCGAAACCATAATGCTCTGTTTCGTCAGCGATTTCTCGAGCTAAGTCGCCCAAAGCATACGTGTACATTTCCATACTTGGCAAGGAGTTGTAAGGATTATTCTCGCGACTACTTGGCCAGTTTCTCTTCTCACGTTGCTCGTCGATGTAGGTCCAGTTGAAGATTTGGTCTTCCGAATAATCTCCATTTGCGATCGCTTTAAATGGTGTTCCAGAAAGGTGTAGATGAAATTTGGTTGAAAGTCCGAAATCCGGTGAATCTTCAATAACAAGATCGGAGTCATCGTAGCTTTCAGATGCTTTGTTTAAGAACTTGGCATATGCGGCAAGATCCTTATCTTGCGGGTCGTAAAGCTCTTTGGCGGTAGCTGTACTAGCTCCAAAATGGAATTCATCGATGACAATGCAGTCCCACCGCGTTTCGTGTATCGCTTGATTCTTCTCCTTTATGTTCCCGCTTGCATCCCGCCCTGTCACGTCCTGGAAAGATGCAAACCAAATTAGAGGATCAGATTTTGCTAAAGTTTCTTGCGCCTCGGATTGTGGCACGGCTGCATCAATAAATCGCCAATCAACGAAGTCAACGTGATTCAGAAGGTCATCTCGCCAGGCACTTCTCACCGCAGGCTTGTATGTCAGTACCAGTACGCGTTTCCAGCCCATTCGCTCGGCAAGTTTGTAGGTGGTAAAAGTTTTTCCAAAGCGCATCTTTGCATTCCAGAGGAACTTGGGCTCGAATTTGGAGGAAGCCGAAAAATAGTTCGCTGTCTTCTCAATCGCACTCTCTTGCTCGAGTCTCAGCCTAAAGTTCTGCGTTCTAGTTGCGCTATAAGGATTACCAGTCTGGAGGCTAACTACAGCCCCTCTGACCTCTTCTGGGGTGGCCTCAAACCATTCTCCCTTGACATGTGCAATGCCAGCGCTCTTGAGGGCGGCGTGCACGTCATGATCAGTAAATGTTGAACCGTCTGGGCGTACTGCTTCTTCGGAATGAAACAAGACTGTTACGCCATCGAGACCGGGGAACGCTGTAATAACTTGTTGTTTCACCCGGTCTAAGCCAATGTGTTTTGTTTGCCCAACCTTGATCCAGAAGTCTCCCTTCTGGCCATCCGTACGAGCCCAGCTGAAGTTATTTCCCCTGTGTGTATACGCGTAGATGTAATTGGTCATTAGTCATCCGAATCGTCTTCGTCGGATTCATCAGGAACAACTTCTCCCGGTCGATACTTTCTTCCACCAGGGAGGTGCGTTTCGGGCGCTGGTGATTCCAGCGAATCGATCCAGTCTCTGTCCGAAATAGTCTTGTCAATATAAGCGGTCTCTTCGATCGACAAATCATAAAGTTTGTACAGATCATCGTCAGACCACTCCCTCGACATATCGAGCAGAGGCGCAAATGCAAAGCGGCTTTGAGTAAGGTCCTGAGATACCTTGCGTTGAAGGACAAGGAAGCGCACAAACTTTGTAGTCAGATACTTGGCAAAATTAGCAGCTTCGAGTGCGCTCTGAAAAGTCCCAGCCACAAGATAACTCTGTGTGCATGCCGAACCAGGCGGTAGTGCGATTGGTTCACCTAAAATACTTAGATTTTCGTTCCCACCCCTACCGTCACTGGCTTTGGGGATGAGCACTTTGAATGTATCAACCCAGCTGTGATTTCTTTCAAGCTGGCTTTGGTTTATGTACCCAACTTTGTTCCAAAAGATGAGCGGGATTGAACCTTCGAATGGTTCGGGCTGTGCATCCCTGTAGTTTGTCCTAATTCCCGGTCCAAATGGGTCACGAGTAGAGACAAGGGTTGCGAGTGATGGTGTGCCCAGAGATTTACTTTGGACCTTTTGAACAATTTGGGCAGCAAAATTATCTCGAATTACGACGCCATCACCTGTTCTTAGATCACGAGTAGTTTTACTGATTTGTTTGCCGTCGGCCATTTGGACGAACTCGCAGTCACCCGCGTGGTCGCGGTCCCAAAGGAAGAAAGATACGCCACCTTTGATTTCCACTCCTGGAAAAACTTCCTTGGCGTTTGCATAGTCATGCAGTGCTCGTATGCGACGGTCATTCAACATCCGATCGCGGTATTCATTCAATCCTTTGCCTCCCGAGAACCATCTAGAAGGCGTAATCATCAGAACATACTTTGGGTCCATCCGTATTGCTTTATCCACGAACAGGTTGTACAGAGGGGTAACGTTAGCCGTTCTGTTCCCCTCTGAGTCTTCCATTCCAATCTGGTACGGAGGGTTGCCCAAAATTACATCGAATTTCATGTTGGCCATTTCAGGAGTGGGGTAGGTGTTGTGGATGAATGAGTAGGCAAACGCCTCTCGATTGTCACGGACAAGTTTCGCCGGAGCACGGCATGGTTCGCATTTGCCATTTTTTATAAAATGCGAAGATTCGACGAATGGAATGTTCCCATCCGAGTGATACATTTTTACCAAAATTGGGAAAACCTCCGCGTCACGTAGTTTTGCTCCTGTGGCGTCAGCGCTTTGGTAGACGGTTCTACGTGCCAGTTCTCCACTGAGCGAAGTAATGGCAGCGCCAAAAACCATGTTTTTGAGGATGTGTTCCCGGCGTTTTTGGCCGTTGGGTTCCCACTCCTGCAACCCAACCATTAGACGATTACAGACCTCGCGAAGAAAAACGCCAGACTTTGTAGCTGGATCTAGCCAGCGAAGTTTGGGGTCTTGCCAAATTTCGATGGGCAATAAATCAAGCATTTGCCTTGCGACCGAGGGGGGTGTGAATACCTCATCATTCGGTAGTTGGGCCAACGTCTCCAGCACATCCGAAGTTGGGTGAGAGAACCTTTGAGCGAGGCTCATCACTTCTCTACACCTAACTGCGAGTAAAGAATTTCGGGGAGTTCTACTGGAGGGACGTAGAAAAGATCAATCTCAGGCGGTTCGAGGTGGAAAGGTGTTCGTTTAAAAGTGTGTTTCTTAGTAGGTGCATACTCCACGAAAACTATTTCCGACGCTGAGTTCAATGCATCGCCCAAAACTACGTTAGTTTCAGCGATCGCTCGTGCAGCTTGAACAAAATCTTCGCTAGGCTGCAGCCCCATGAAGGCATGGGCTGCGATGCTCATTTCAACCAAGCGACTTATGGCTTCGTTAACATTCAGCTCACTTATGTCAACGCCATAAATAGAGCTCAACGCATGAAGAATCTCGAATTCAACATCTGCTTGTTCTTTGGATATGGAGGTGGCCTGCACCAGTTTTATCTTCCTGGCAAATATCTCAACGAGGAAATTTCCATCCCCACATGCAGGTTCTAAGAAAGTTGTTTCGATTTCTTGGAATGTCTCAGGAATCAGGTCCAGCATGGCGTCCACTTCACGCTTATGCGTGAACACTTCGCCCAACTCTTGTGCTCTATCGATACTTCGCAAGACCCGCCCCTATTTCTTGTGTTCCAATCTATCTTGCTTGAATCTCGTTAGGTGCGAGGCAAAGCGGCGTGGATTTTCACTCATAAACAACGCCTTGGCTCTTAACACCGCGATCGTGGGCATCGGAATCCATTTTTGGCCCGATGCCCCGAATCACCGAATGCATATCTATTTTCTTAATTGATAGATATTTATTTTTTCTTTTCTTAGCAGCTAAGGAGAAAGGGTATGTATTCGGTGATTCGACTACATTCCTAGACCATAGCGCCTAGGTCAACTGCGCATTTTTTGCAGAAGATGCCGTTGAAAGGTGCCGGTCTGTCGATGACTTTGGCGTCTTCAGTCATTCCAATTGGGATAAGAGGCCCAGAAGTAGTGCCACATTTATAACAACATGGTTCACCCGCGAACTCGACAGCAATGCCGCGTTTAAGCGAGTTATGTAGTCCGGTCGCGAGAGCGTGTCTTTCTCCAATTCCTCGAGTCTTTGTTTGGAAGTGGCGAACGTCTTGCGCCAATAGGACTGCGCTTGGATGTTGGCATGGACACCACATCCTGCCCCAGATGCAAGACCAATTGCCAGTTGGTCGCTTTTCGTGTCGGATAAGAGGATGCCCACAGGCGCAAATGCGTCGATCAGGGTTTTTACGGCCTAATTTTTCGGTGTACTCAGCAAGTTTTTGAGGGTCCAGCCCTAGCTGGTGGAGAGTTGTCTCTCCACCAGCCAAAGCGCCCTGTTCGGGCTTAGACTTGCTCACTGTTGAACTTCGTTGCGATCCAGGCTCCTAGATCCTCGTAATGTGCTGGGAGGTCATCTGGGGCGTTCAAGACGAACTTCATCTTGTAGCCAACAACAAATGGTTTCCCGTTCCAAACGATGCTGGGGACATGTCCAGATCGGATCATCTTGGCAACCGTATTCGGGTGAATGCCCGTCTGCATTGCGAACGAACTTGGCTCGGTAGCCTCAAGAGGCAAGTCAAACTGCAGCCCAGGGAAGGTGCCATCGAAGTCGATGTAGTCGGGGTGTTTTGCGTTGGTTCTTGAATCGGTTGTTTTCTTAAATGTTATTCTGATCATGATTGATTTCCTTAGATGGGGTATTGGTCATTGAACGGTCACCCTGGACGGTGGCCGTTCTGCTTTTTTGTTGGATGTGTTCTCGAACCCACTCATTTAGGTCGGCTCTTTGAACGCGAATGTGGCGAGAGAACTTGTAGGTTTTCGGCCCTCGGCTGGTTTTAATCAAGTGGTACATCGTGCGTTCAGGTATCTGAAGCAAATCTGCCACCTGCTTGACGGACAATAAATCGTCCATTTTTCCTCTTCTCTATTGAGTTGTTATGCCTGCAATTGCGAGCACCATTTAATGGTTACACAGATTTAAAAGGGTGATTTGGAAGGTGTTTTTAAGGCCCGTTCTGGACGTTCAAATGCCTTTGAGGTGTGAGTCGGAAATAGCGGAAAAATGGGAAACCCCGCAACGTTTCCGCTCATATTTGAGCGAACTCCGTTACGGGGTTTGAAATGTAGCAGGTTAAACGTTGACGATAATAACCAGCAGATTATCCAAGCTGCGTGCATCAATCATTAGAACGTGCCCACAGCGCTTATACGCAGTCAGACGGCCCTGGGTGATCCAGTTACGTACGGTGCGAGGTGTGACGCCATACTGTTCGGCAACTTGCTTGGTAGTGAGTAGGTCATTCATGACGACCTCCTTCCAGATGTGAGTTAGGACGCTGGGAGGGAATAGCCAGGTAGGCGTCTTCCTCGTTCGCGTCCTCCTTTCTCTGTAAGGGCCTCCATTGGCGTTCTATTTGGCATTTGGTCGGCTACACGTTGGTACCTAGAGGACTCCCGGGCCTTCTAGTTCGCAAACAGTTGCTATTCAGTTGTAATCATGACGATAGTCGCCCCAAGAGGGGCGGACAAGCCTTGTTCGCCAAAAGCAATAACTAGGCTGCCAAACCGTCCGAATCAAAGGCAGACTCCAGATCGATGACCATCATCTCGACCAGCTTGTCAGCACGGTCGGTTGGGTGAATGTAGCGCATAACTGCAGAAGTAGAAGAGTCGCCAAGCCAAACCTTGAGTTCGGGAATGTTGGCTCCTGCCAAGTGGAGATAGGTACCAGCAAAGTGTCGCAGCCCGTGCGGTGCATACTTGTTGAGCTCGATGCCGGCACGCTTTAATGCTGGACGCCACGAGTTCATGAATACATCGTGGCGCTGGTGCATATCCTTACCGCGAGCGCCAGCATGACCGATCTTGGCAGGAAAGAGCAGTGCTTCGGGTTCGGGGCCTGCTTCGCTGAGAATCTCATCGATTACCGGCGTTAACTTAGAAGTGATCTTGACTAAACGAACACCTGCAGCGCTTTTGGGCTTACCGACCTTGTGAACCTTCTTACCGTCCTTGTCGCGAACCAGGGTTACTGCACGGCTAACCGAAATTTCGAAGGCACGCTTTCCGTCTCGTTCGGTCTCTTTGACGTCTTTGCGACGAAGCTCGGTGATCTCTCCAAAGCGGAACCCTCCATAGGCAGCCAGCATCACGAGCTTCTTGTATCTCGGGTTGATGTGCTTGGTGATTAGAGCAAGGTCTTCTGGTGTGGGGGTGTTGATCTTCTTACCTGTTACCGCGGATGTGGCGCCTTTCACCATGCATGGGTTCATGGGGATGAGCTTTTCGCCTGCTGCACGCTTCAGTACGGCGGAGAGCAGCTTGTATGCCTTGGATGGCTGAGTCTTTTTACCGTCCTTGATTTGCTCGACCCACCACTCAGAAATCATGGAGCTGTCAATGTCTTCCACGTTCAGGTGGCTGAAATCGGCCAGATTCGTCTTAAGGAGGCGCTCGTATAGGTCCTTGGTGCTTTGACGCAGAGTATCGCCGCTGTGGGTCGTTTGAAGCTTGATGTGGCGCTTAGCGTACTGCTCGAAGTTAGTCGGGATGTTCTTCTTGGCCGCAGCAGCTTTGGGGGAGACCCATGTGCCAGCCTGCAGCTTGGTGTATTCGAGTGCGAGCCAGGCGTCGGCGTCGCGTTCCGTCAGGAACGTGTACGGAGCGGTGTAACGGTGTCCGCCCTTTACTGGATAGCTTGCTTGGATGCGACCCGAAGGTAGCTTGCGGGTGTGTCCGAATGAACGGCGCTTTGGCATGGGTGTCATTCCTCTTCTACGTCTTACGGTATTTCCGTGCAATAGACGTGCTATTCAGGATTTGACATCGAAGGTTTTGGGCGATTAACTCTTCCCCAATTTCCCCAACGCTCTGAGCGAAATCCGCCAAGGTACAATGGTTTTTGCCCGACTTTTCGGGTTATGCCTTCGTAGCTCAGTGGATAGAGCAAGAGCCTTCTAATCTCTTGGTCGCAGGTTCGATTCCTGCCGGGGGCGCTCGTCATCTGCACGTTTTCAAAAACCAGCAGGGGGCAAGGGAAGTTCACGTGGCTGTTGCTGGGTGATGCAGTGTATTCCTCCACCACGTGCAAAAAGCGCTCGCGCATCTACAAGCACAATCTCGCGCCCAGGGTAAACGTATTCGAGAATGTCCTTAGCGACGAGGTCATTTGGGTCATCGAAGCTGCAAAGAATTACTCCACCGTTCACTACGTAGTGGTTTACGTATGAGTAGTCAACCCAGCCTTCTTCATCGCGAAGAACTGTTGGCGCTGGAAGCGAAACAATCTTGAACTCGCCAAAGTCTTCAAGGGCCTGACGGACATCACGTGAAACCAAATAATCAGGGTGAGCTTCGTTGGTCTGATCATGCATGAGGATGGTTCGCTCATCCGCAAAACAGGCAACTATGTCAATGTGGCCGCGCGTACCGAATTCTTCATAATCTCTACTTAGCCCGCGCTTGATCCAAATGGCCTCGCTGGTTCCAAGAGTCTTGTGTATTTCGGTTTCTACCTCTTCTTTGCTTTTCGAGGCGTTCCTTCCTTCGCCCAACTGCACAGTCTCGGTTAGTAAAACGCTGCCAGCGCCGTTAACGTGGATTCCGCCACCTTCATTGATAAGCCAGCTGTTGATTACTTCCTTGCCAGCGGCGGTTCCAACGAACTGGGCGATCTTCGAATCGTTTGACCAACTGGCCCATTTCTGGGCTCCCCAACCATTGAAAACCCAGTTGACACCAACCACCTGTCCGGTTTCGCTGTGAACAAAAGTTGGCCCTATATCGCGCATCCACGCATCATCCAATTTTGCCTCGACAAGTGTGACTGAAGGGTGGAGATGATTCCTCGCCCGTGGCAATTCGTCCTGGTTGCAGAGCACAGTGACAGGTTCAAATCTGGCAATTGCATTGGCGACCGACGCCCAGGTCGCCCTAGCCTCCTCTGCTTCAAAGTCGTCGGATCCCATTGCGTAGCCTTGACTCGGCCAAGCCATCCAGGTTCTTTCATGCGGAAACCACTCTGGAGGCATCATGTACTTTGTCATTTCGGGGTGCCTAAAACTCCTGCGATTCCGCCTCCGAGGCCGTCTCCATTTGCCTGGCGAGGATTTGCTACGGGGGCGGTTAGTTCTGCGTAAGTGTCGGGCCTTCTGGTAGCTAGGAAAGGAAACAGATCCAGCCAATCGCGTCGCTGATTGAGGTCGAGATCTGCAACGAGTACCTCATCTCCATCCCTTCCTGCCTTCGCCAGGACCCGCCCGTACGGGTCACAAATGAAGCTGCTTCCGTAAAAGCTGATAGCACCTTCGTTTCCCCAGCGATTGGGAACGACCATAAAAATTCCGTTAGCAATCGCATTGCCAACGATGACCTGACGCCAAAGAGGTTCAGTGTCAAAATCTGGGTGATCGGGTTCGCTACCTATCGCTGTGGGGTAGGCCAATAGGTCGGCCCCGCGGAGGCTGTAGTTTCGGGCGACTTCAGGAAACCATTCATCCCAGCAGGTTGGCAGGCCAACCTTGACTGAGGTTTCGCCGATATCGAGGTTGGTCACCGGATATGGGTCTCCTAAAGCAGGTCCAGGGGAAAAGTAGGAGTCCTCAAAGTAGCCAGCGGTTACTGGGATGTGGAGTTTTCTGGTTCTGGCAACTATGTGTCCTTCTGGAGACACGAGAATCGCAGTGTTGTAACCGCGGCCATCAGGGAGGTCGGCCCGTTCAAAAAGGGAGGCGTGTACGAAGATGCCATACTTACTGGCGGCCTTTGCCGCGAACCTGTGAGTAGGACCGTCCTCGATGTCCTCGGCGGTCTCATCCGGGCTGCCTACTGGGCGAGTATCTGCCGGGTACCTGCTAAGGGTGAGTTCTTGGAGGAACACGATCTTGGCTCCCGCGGTTGCCGCAGCTCCGATTCCGGTGAGCAGTACTTCTTGGTGTTTAGCAGGTTCTGCGTGCCAACTGGTTTGAACTAGCCCCACTCGCAACGGAGCCTGCTCGGCTTTCTTGACTCGACTCAGAGATTTTTGGGACTCCGCGATTGTTAGCTTCATTTGAGCCTTCTAGTTCATTGTGTTTAGGATCTGGACCAGCAATTCGAACGTGGTCTCCGGGTTCACAATTGCAAATCGGGTGTTTGGTTTTCCTCGGTGCGAACTAGGTACCACAAAGGCAAGTTGGCTTTCTAGGAGCCGCGAAGACCAGCGTTCGTAATCTTCAACTTCCCAGCCCAGTCGCTCGAAGACAACTACCGACAGCATTGGCTCACGCACCAGTTTCACATTTGGGCGCGATTTGATTTCTTCGGCGATCCGCTTAGCAAGAGCGATGTTGCTCTCAACAGCCCTGGAATATGAGTTAGTTCCGTGAGTTGCCAGCGAAAACCAAAGGGGGAGCCCTCTTACCCGACGTGTCAGGTTGTAGGCGTAGTCGCTGGGATTCCATTCGTCGCGTGCGGTCAATGTGGCTAGATACTCACCATGCTGAGTATGGGCGACCCGGGCGATTTCAGGGTTTCGGTATACCAGAGCGCAAGCATCGTAGGGTGCATAGAGCCACTTATGGGGATCCACAATGAAGCTGTCGGCTCGTTCGGATCCTCGGAAAAGGTCTCGAGTCGACGGCGCAAGGATGCCAGCTAAGCCGTATGCACCGTCGATGTGGAACCAGAGTCCGAGCTCTTTTGCTACCTCTCCAATCGAATCAAGATCATCCACTATTCCGAAGTTGGTGGTTCCGGCTGTTGCAACTACGGCGAATACTCCGTCTGGGGCAGACTCAATCGCTGACTCCACAGCGGCTCTTGTGAGCCTGCCGTCGTCATCGACCTCGGCCAAAATCATGTCTACGTCCATAACTGCGGCAGCTGCTTTGAGAGATGAATGGCCCTCTGACGAACAAATAAAACTCCAACGGGCAGGCAAGGATATGCCCGCATTTTTACGCGTTCTGCGCGCAGAGTCTCGGGCAGTCACTAGCGCTGAGAGGTTGCCTAGGGTTCCTCCCTGAACGAAAAGTCCACCAGCTGTTGCAGGAAGTCCAACCTCGCCTGCTAGCCACGCAAGTACTTGATTTTCCGCGTAAACCGCTCCTGCACCCTCAAGCCAAGAGCCACCGTAGATAGAGCTAGCTGAAACCACTAGGTCGAAAAGAGTGGCTGCCTCAGTGGGCGCAGTTGGAATGAAGCTCAAATAGCCTGGATGGTCGCTCGACAATGTAGCCGGTGCGAGTACGTCGGCAAAAACACCTAGGGCTCGCATACCTCCAAGTCCTTCGGCAGTTATTGTTTGGCCAGCGTTTTGTAATAGCCAGTTGAGAGACTTGGGGCTATCAAGCGGAGGAATCTCGTAGCCCATTCGCGTGCGGGCATACGTGAGAATGTGCTCACGGAGTGCGGCGGTCTCTACCGTTGGTTTATGCATCTTTGCAGAACCTTCTGCACGCGTCAGTTGGTGAAACGAGGACCCGGCTACTCGGCGGATTTAGTCTATTCCGGGATGGGTTGGTCTCGAACCAGTTCGTCATCCAGAGGCTGAGTTTCCGGCAGATTCGCGAGTGCTGCAATCTGTTCGCCATTCAATCGCAACCCCGATGCACCAATCGCGTCCTGGATCGACGCCAACTTTGTCACTCCGGGAAGCGGAACGATGTTTTGGGAAAGGCTGCGGAGCCAGGCCTGAGCGATGGCAAAGACAGAGGTGCCCGCAGCTTCGGCAACCGAGGCAAACTTTTCATAGGTGGCGGTACCTGCATCGGTGGGGCGTATGCCCTTCATTGGTGACCAAGGCAAGTAGGCCAAGCCAAACTCTTCACAGACCTCAAGAACATCCAGCTGCTGGCGGTAAACCGGGTTGAGCTGGTTCTGAACCGAAATGATGCCACCCTCTGATGGACCACCGATGGTGTCTAGGGCCTGGCGTAGCTGCGCTGCCGAGTAGTTGCTAACTCCAATGTGTCGGATTGGGGCGGTCTCATTCAACTTTTTGAGGTTCGCTAGTTGCTCGCTCAGCGTCAGGTGGAAATCCAGACGGTGGTGCTGCCAAAGTGGAATCTCACTTAGACCAAGTCTCGCCGCAGAAGTTTCAACAGCTTGCATCAGGTAGCCGTAGCTGGCGTCCTTGCTCCAGGCCTCGCCCGCAGCACGAGTAATGCCGCCTTTGGTTGCAATGATCAGGTTGGCTTTGGCGGTGGTTGAGCCGTTCCAGCCCTCAATGGCCTCGCGCAGCAGAACTTCGTTGTGGCCAAAGCTGTCCCAAGTTGGCGCATAGATGTCCGCAGTGTCAAAAAGTGTCACTCCGGCGTCCATGGCGTGCTGCAAGGCTCTCTTGAATTCTTCGCGCGCTAGGCCCGCCTGCAGGGTTGAAGCTCCGCCCCAACTGGCATTCATGAAACCAAAGCCCAGCGGGACCTTTAGCTCGAGGAGTGGGTTAGAAGGCTGCTGCACCAAGGTCAACTCCTAGTAGCTCGGCGATGCAATCGGTAGCCAGTTTGTGGTCATCGCGCTGCGGTAGGCCCGACACGGTGATGGTTGCGACGATGCCCGCACCGGCAACGCGGATTGGGAAGCAACCACCGTGAGCGGTGTGGTCCCTGCGGTCTAGGGCCATGAGGTCGATGATGCTGGTACCGAGCTTCTCGTGAAGTCCAACGGCGTAGCTGGCGATGTGGAGTTTGTTTACGAGGTTGCGCTTGCGTCGAGCCCAGTCGGCGTTCGCAGGGGAAGTGCCCGGATTTGCACCGAAGTAAAGAAGGTCGTCCCCGCGGCGGATGTCCACAATTACTGGCTCATGTCCAGCGTGCTCCATCACGAGATTGCCAAGTGCGCGAGCAGTACGCTCATCAAATTCCTTGAATACCAGCAGTTCGTACTGGGCATCAATGCGGTCGAGATCGGCTTGAATTTCGGCGTTCATGCGTCAAGCCTAACTAGATAGCCAGGGTTGGAATTCCCATCTCAGCGAAGTCTCGGTCGTGGGCAATGAAGATACTGATTCGAGACTCCGAGTCGCGAGCGATGGCCAAGAAGTCAGTCCAGAGCTGGTCGGCTCGCTCACCGTCTACGTTGGCGGTTGGTTCATCAAAAATCAGCACCTGGAAGTTAGCAAGCAAGGCTCGGGCCAGCGCTATTCGCTGGGCTTCGCCGCCACTAACGGAGCTACCACGCTCACCCAGGATTGTGTCTAGTCCCTCACGGTTTTCAAAAGTCTCACGAAGCCCCACCTGCTCAATCGCCTCCCATAGCTCGGCATCCGTGGCGGCGGGTTTACCAATAAGCAGATTGGCCTTGAGGCTGGCGTTGAAAATTGTTGGACTCTGTTCCAGGTAGCCGATTCGAGCACGCAAGGATGCCTCGCTGTACTCGTTGATTGGTCGACCATTGATTGCAACGCTGCCGGCATTGGCTCGGAGGAAGCCAGCCAGGCCGTACGCAAGGGTGGTTTTACCTGCGCCACTCGGTCCAGTTAGTGCTAGGGAATTACCAGCACGCACTGAGAATGTCACTGGTCCAATAGTCATCTTCGAGTCGGGGTAACAGAAGCTTGCATCCGTCAGGTCGATTGACTCCACCTTGCCCAAGTCGGTTGGACCCGCGCTCGGTTCGGCTACGCCTGGAACCACACTTGAAAGCAATGCGTCCACGCGCCTTGCGCTGGGGGAGTAGCGCTGCCCTGAAAACACGGCGGTCTGTAGCTGAGCAAAGATCTCAAAGACTGCCATAGGCAGCAGTGCCAAAACGGCCAACATTCGGCGATCAAGCGTTCCGTCTTCAACGCCGTGTGCACCCGCCAGTGCCAGGTAGCAGACCGCCAGCGTGGAAAAAAGGCTGAAAATAGCAGAGCCAAATCCGGCGGTAAAGGCAAAACGCGACTGAGATCTGGCCAGAGACTTGTCCAGGCTCGTGAAATCGGCAAGTTTCACGGCATCCCAACCGTAGGCCTTGAGCAGGTCCAAGTTCTCCACGTATTCCAGAGTCTGGGCATGAAGTTGCTCGCGGGCATCGATGGCTCTTTTTACCTGTCTGCGATTCCAGAATGCTGATGCAGGCAGGGCAATGGCGGCAGAAGCCAAGAGGGCTTCAAGCAGAATGCGCCAAGCCGCGGTAGTTGGGGCAAGAAGGGCAAGCGCAATCACCGATGCCGCCGAGACGACTAGCGACTGAATCAGCGGTGCGACCACTCGCACGCCAAGGTTTTGGATTTCCTCAACATCGTTGATGACTTGAGAGGACAGATTGCCGCGAGACACACCCTTGAGTCCGGCGGGTGCCAGAGGTGCCACCGCGCTAAAAATGCGCGGTCTCAGCTGGGTCTGCAGGCGGAAGGTGGCGTCGTGTAAAGAGAGACGCTGGGTGTATCTAAAGAATGCTCGTCCAAGTGCGAAACCACGCACCCCCACAATGACCATATTCAGGTAAAGGATTGGCGGTTGTTCGGCGGCTGCGGAGATCAGCCAGGCGCTGCAGGCCAACAGTGCAACCGCTGAGATGCCCTCTAGAGAGGTAAGAAATAGTCCTAGCCCAAAGTTGCCAGAAATCGGAAGTCCCAAGCTGAGGCTTCGTCTAGACATCGGCCACCACCAACTCTCTAACGGGGATGACTAGGGGTTGGTGGGATGCAACAACCACGCGAGCGCCGGCTGAGGCAAAGTTGTGTATCGAGGCCTGAACGGTTTCAGAACGGGCTGGATCCAGCCCACTCAATGGTTCATCCAGCAGCAGCCACTCGGTTTCCAGGGTCAGGCAACGGTAGAAAGCTCGGGCGAGTGTAACTCGCTGCAACTGCCCACCACTCATTGCGTGCCCGGCGTCGGTGATAGCGAGGTCAAGCTCGACGTCATCTAGTGCGGCCAAGAACAACGCCCTGGTGAGGGCATCTTCGTTGAAAGATTCCGCTGGACCCACAATGTTCGAGCGCACAGTGCCGGTCAGTAGTGCGCTTCGCTGCGGCATCCAGGTCACCGATCCCGGTGCCAGTTCGCCGCGAAGGCGATTGATCAGGGTTGTCTTGCCAGACCCGCTTGGCCCAATCAAATGTGTGATCTCGCCGGTAGCAAAATTCTCCGCTAGGCCACTAACTGTTTCTGCAGGTGCCTTGGCTGCATCGATCGCATCCAAAAGTTCACCAGAAGCGGCAATTCCTTCATTGGATGAGTGGAAGTTTGCTCCCACCTGCCGAATTGGTAGGAACGCTTCTGGGGCCAGCAGCAGAGCCATCAAGCCGGGTGCCAACGCGAGGGAGCCGTCAATCAGACGAAGACCAATGGAAACTGCAACTAATGCCACCGCTAGTGATGAGCCAACCTCGAGGGCCAGGCCACTCAGGAATGACATTCTCAAGACCTTCATGGTTCGCTTGCGGAAGTCTTCCGAATTTCTGGCGATGGCCGCAATCTGATATTCCAGTCGGCCAAATACTCGAAGGGTGGTTAGGCCGCGGAGCACATCGGTGAAGTGGCTGGACAGGGTGTTGAGGGCTGAAAGCTGGCGCCTCTGGACTTCTTGAGTAGCCCACCCTATGAAGACCATGAATAGCGGAATCAGTGGCAGCGTGCAAACCACGATGATTCCGCTCCAGAAGTCCTGACCGAAAATCGCTAGTGTCATGAGCGGTGAAACCAATAACGTGCCCACTAGCGACGGCAGGAAGCGCGAGAAGTAAGCATCTAGGGCATCTATGCGGTGAGTTGCTAGCAGCGCCACGTCACTGAGGTTGCGGCTGGCGAGCCATCTTGGTCCCAGCTTATTTACTGCGGCGAGAAATGCCGCTCGAAGCTCGAGCTTGGCGGCGAGTCCGGCCCGCACGGACAGCAGTTCCTGAAGCCAAACCAGGAGGGCCCGAGCACCTCCGAAGAAGAACACAAGCAGGGTTTCGTATCGGCTGCCCAGATAAGGGGCGGCAAACATTCGAGCGATGAAAAGACTCAGATTCCAGGCGAATCCAATTGTGCAGAGTGCGCTTAAAGCCGACAGAGCGACCACGCTGGCGATGAACCAGCGGGCCGCTCTGGCGGTCTTCAGTAGGCGAGGGTCAAGCGGCTTAATGCTCCACTGATCCCTTCTGCTTAGTTGTGAATCGGTTTAGTGTGAGCCGGCAGGAATGCTCTTGCGGCTAACACGCTTGCGGAATACCCAGTAGGTCCAGGTCTGGTAGGCCAGGACAAACGGAATCATGATTGCCGCAACCCAGGTCATTACAGTCAGAGTGTACTGGCTGCTGGACGCGTTCTCGATGGTCAGGCTGTATGCCGCATCGGTGGTTGAAGGCAGAACATTTGGATAGAGCGCCGCGAAAAGTGCGCCTACGGCGGTGATGATGGTGACCACCATGAGCGAGAAGGCCTGACCGTCACGTTTGGCAAAGTTTGCCAGCTGAGCGGCAACCAGTGCCAGCGCTGCAACCACGGTTAGCACAGCACCGATGATGCTGAAGTTTGCGAACAGGGTCCACAGCAGGAAGCTGGCGGCGATTACGGTTGCAGCGTAGCCCACTTTCTTGGCCAGAGCCCGAGCGCGATCCTTGATCTCGCCATCGGTCTTCAGCGTGATGAACACAAGGCCGTGTAGGAAGAACACGGATAGTGTGGTCAGGCCGCCGAGAAGGCCGTAAGGGTTGAGCAGAGTGAACAGAGTTCCGGTGTAGATGTGCTGCGCATTCAGTGGCACGCCCTGAACGATGTTTGCGAAAGCAACACCCCAGAGCAGAGCCGGCAGGGCGGAGCCAAGAACAATCATCCAGTCAAAGGTCTTGCGCCACTTGGCGGTGTCTCCCTTGCCGCGGTATTCAAATGCCACACCTCGGGCAATCAGTGCCGCCAGGATGAGCAGCAAGGCCAGGTAGAAGCCGCTGAACAACGATGCGTACCACTCCGGGAACGATGCGAACAACGAGGCGCCGGCGACGATAACCCAGGTCTCATTTAGGTCCCAGACCGGACCGATGGTGTTGATGAGGACGCGACGGTCGGTGTCGTCCTTGCCCAGGAATGGGAGTGACATGCCAACGCCGAAGTCGAAGCCGTCGAGCACGAAGTACCCGATGAAAAGGAACCCTACGATGAGGAACCAGATGTGATTTAGAGCCATTTTGCTTTTTCTCCTTGGATTCCTAGTAGGCCACGGTCAGCTGGTCGGCATCGGTGTTTTCTTCAGCCACCAAGACGTCTGGACCGGCATCAATGGCCTTGCGCAGAATCTTGAACTCAACCACCGCTAGCACGCCGTAGATGAGGGTGAACACAACGATGGAAATCAGCACGTCTAATGCGGTGATTCCGGGGGAGACGCCGGCTGAAGTCTTCATGAGCGAAAAGACAATCCATGGCTGGCGACCCATCTCGGTGAACAGCCAGCCGATAGAGATCGCGATGACTCCTAGCGGCGCAGCCCAGATGGAAAGGTTCCAGGTCCAGGTTGGTAGGTTGACGCGACCCTTGCGGGTGAGGATGAGGCCAACGACTGCAACCAGCATTGCCAACATTCCTAGGCCGATCATCCAACGGAACGACCAGTAGGTAAGCCAGATGATTGGCATGTAGTTACCTGCTCCGTAGAGGTGAACGTACTGAGCCTGTAGGTCATTGAGGCCCTCGACAGTTCCGTTGAGCGAGTGCGTGCTCAAGAAACTAAGTAGGTAAGGAACGCGCACCGAGAAGATCTCGCTGGTGCCGTCTGGAGTTCCCCAGCTGAAGAGCGAGAACGAGGCGTCATAGCCGGTAGAGGTCTTGTAAAGCGCCTCGGCGGCTGCCATCTTCATGGGCTGGGTCTGAACCATTGCGAGACCGAGTCCGTCACCACTGATGACGGTGCCGATGCCACCGAGCAGCGAGGCCCATAATCCGAATCGCAGTCCGGTATACATGCTGTCCATGTACTGCTTGCGCTTTAGGTGGTAGGCGCTCACTGCAATCATCACACCACCGGCAAACATGATTGACGCGGTGATGGTGTGAGGGAACTGGTTCAGAGCAACAATGTTGGTTAGCACCGCACCGATGTCGGTCAACTCTGCACGGTTCTTAGCTTCGTTGATGTCGAAACCCACCGGGTGCTGCATAAACGCGTTGGCAGCCAAGATGAAGTAAGCACTCAGCCAGACGCCAAGGGTGGTCACCCAAATGGTCATGAGGTGGACCTTCTTGCTGAGGCGACCCCAGCCAAAAATCCAGAGACCAATAAATGTTGCCTCGAAGAAGAACGCGAGCAGGCCCTCCATGGCAAGCGGGGCGCCAAAGACGTCACCAACGAAGCGCGAGTAGTCAGACCAGTTCATACCGAACTGGAACTCCTGCACAATTCCCGTGACTACACCCATGGCGAAGTTGATTAGGAAGAGCTTGCCAAAGAGCTTGGTTAGTTTCAGCCACTTCTCATTGTTGGTGCGAACCCAGGCGGTCTGCATGATTGCCACCAAGAGAACCATTCCGATGGTTAGCGGAACGAATAGGAAGTGGTACACGGTGGTTAGACCGAATTGCCAGCGACTCAGCGTTAGCGGATCCAGCCCCCATAGATTTTGCGCTGCCAGGTGCATGACGCCCTCAAAC
>Ga0228702_1000953_pt1 | contig 19934 bp, 20 predicted proteins | sample McNCre217_Aug_MG_2_FD_178018 | JGI IMG/M metagenome (GOLD analysis project Ga0228702, IMG submission 178018) | Freshwater microbial communities from McNutts Creek, Athens, Georgia, United States - 20-17_Aug_MG | ecosystem: Environmental > Aquatic > Freshwater > Creek | place: USA: Georgia...
TTAAACCTATATTTTATCGGTATTAAGCATATTTATCTGATTCCATTAACCTTTTTTGTGTAGGGAGTTCTCATGTTTGGTGCAATGCCTGACTTCAATCAAAGCTTAGAAATGTTCAAAACAATGTGGGGCAACTCTCCTACACCAGGCGATATGACAGGTTTTGGCGCTGGATTAGGCGGTGGAGCAGCTTTGCCGACCCTTGATATTGATGAATTAGACAAACGAATCCAAGACTTAAAAAGCGTGGAAAATTGGCTAAACCTCAATATGAGCGTGCTCAGAAGCACTATTCAAGGCCTAGAAGTTCAGCGAGCCACCCTAGCAGCCCTACAGAGCTTTAGTGCCGCCATGACCCCAGAAGCGATGGCCGAAGCAGGCAAAGCAGCTCAAAAAGCTGCCGCAGATATGGCTAAAGAGATGACCTCAACTAGCTTTGCTAGCAAAAAAACCGCGTCACCCCGTCCGAAGAAACCTCGCGCCTCAAAATCCCCTCGCGCCACAGGTGGTTAAGGTGCGCAATGGCTTCACCCATGGCAAAGGTCAATTGATGTAAATCCAATTCCCGTTTAAATAAAACGGGAATTAGATCTCTCGCTGTTATTGGCTCTTTTTGGCAAGCTAATTTCGTTTCTGCCAAACGCTCTTGATGATGCTCTTTTAACTGCCCAATGCGATGATGCAGGCCTTTAAATGGCTTGCCATGCGATGGCAAAACCAACGCCTCATGAGGCAGGCACATATAACTTTCCAATGAGCTTAGGTACAAGCCCAGAGGATCCGCATCTGGCTCCGTAGCGAACACACTGACATTAGTAGAAATTCTAGGTAAAACCATGTCACCTGAAATAAATATCTGCTGAGCCTCTGACCATAGACAGGCATGTTCAGGAGAGTGGCCATAACCTGCAAAAACCTCCCAATCATTGCCACCAATCATGAATTGATCACCATCCATAATTCTTCTGAAATCCATGGGAACATCCGGCACCATACGGCTGTAGTAATCAGCCCTGGCACGAATCTTCTCTATGTCAGATGGATCGCACAAGCCATGTTTCAAGAAATGATCTGCTGCACCGCCGCCTCCAGCCATAGATCCCTGACTCGAGCCAGCGGGACTTATTAACCATTTCGCTAAAACATAGTCTGTCATGGTCATCCATAAAGGCGCTTGCCAACGATCACATAACCATGAAGCCAAACCCAAATGATCAGGATGCATATGCGTCACAATCACGCGAACAATGGGTAGGTTATCCAGCTCGTTTTTAAAAATGATTTCCCAAAGGTCTTTCGTGGCAATATTTGCCACCCCACAATCAACCAAGCTCCACCCCTCTCGGCCTTCAAAGCAATCTCTTATTAACCACAAATTAATGTGATCCAAGGCGAAAGGAAGTGGCATTCGCACCCACTTGATACCAGGGGCCAATTCTTTTGTCGCACCTGATGCGGGTAACTCATCAAAGAAGGGATAATCAATTGTTTGCATGTCGATACAAAATAATGAAACTTAAGATACGATACCTCATATCAATTGTTTTATTCGGACAAGATTTCATAACATGGTATCTTTTACAAATATAGATAGAGCGATTTTGAAATATTGCTCAAAATCACTGTAAAAACCTCAAATAAATAACTATGCAAGAATCAAATAATCCATACCTACTATCCAAGCTGCTTGAAAACAACAAAGACTGGGTCGACTCTGTAACGAAAACAGATCCGGAGTACTTTAGCCGTTTGGCACACCAACAAGCACCTGAATATCTTTGGATTGGTTGCTCCGACTCTAGGGTACCCGCAAACCAAATTACAGGTTTGGCGCCAGGTGAGGTATTTGTTCATAGAAATATTGCAAACGTTGTTGTTCATACCGACTTAAATGCTTTATCTGTTATTCAGTTTGCTGTTGACCAAATCAAGGTAAAACATATTATTGTGGTTGGGCATTATGGCTGTTCAGGCGTTCGAGCTGCGCAAATTAAAGCTCGCATTGGTATAGCTGACAACTGGATTAGACATGTGCAAGATGTACAAGATAAGCACGGCAAATACTTAGGAGATATCCTAAAACAAGATGAACAATTTGATAGGCTATGCGAGTTAAATGTCATCGAGCAAGTGATGAATGTTTGCCACACCAGCAGCGTTCAAGATGCTTGGGCAAGAGGTCAAGAAGTTACCGTACATGGGTGGGTATATGGCCTAAAAGATGGCTTAGCCAGAGACTTAGGCATTAGCGTAAAAAGTGCCGCTGAACTAAACAATCGTTACCAGGCTGTTCTAGAAAAAAACTACCCTCAAAAAAATGGGTGACTCCAGTAAAGACAGGCCATTATCTCCATGCATAAATTTATGCCGCATGGATGACGATGATCGTTACTGCCTAGGTTGTTTTAGAACACTAGATGAAATTGCCACTTGGTCAGATCTAGATATTGAAGAAAAAGAGTTGGTCTGGAAAACCTTGGACAAACGTCGTGCCAATAGCCTATGAGTAATCAACTTTTACCCAAGGGTATTGAAGTATTTGAACGGGGCTGGTTATCCGCCAACAATATTTTCATTTGGGGCAATGATGATGTATCTCTTGTAGACACAAGCTATATTAGCCAAGAGAAACTGACGCTCTCATTGGTGCAACACGAACTCTCGAAACACCAATTACCCACATTAACAAAAATTATTAACACGCATCTCCACTCAGATCACTGTGGCGGCAATCGGTTATTGAACGAAACCTTTCACTGCCCCATACTCATTCCAACAGCAGAAGCCTTAGCCGTTAGAGATTGGGATGAAGACCTTTTGAGTTTTAAGGCAACGGGTCAAAGTTGCGCACTATTCAAATATGATGATTTATTAATGCCCGGCGAAATTATTCGCTTAGGTTCTTACGACTGGCGAATTCTTGCTGCACCAGGACATGCAGTTCATGCCATCATGCTATATCAAGAAGAGACCCGTATATTGATATCCGCAGATGCCTTATGGGAAGATGGGTTTGGGGTTGTGTTTCCCGAGTTGACTGGAGAAAGTGGCTTTGAAGAAGTTGCGGAAACAATTGATCTGATTGAAACACTAGATATCCAATTAGTTATTCCAGGTCACGGCAGGCCATTTACCAATATCCCAAAAGCTATTTCAAGCGCTAGATCACGTCTTGATTACTTGGCATCAGATATCACCAGGAACGCACGCCATGCCGCAAAGGTTTTACTGAAATTTAAATTACTTGAATGGCAATCTAAAGAGCTAAGTGTCGTAAATGCTTGGATGCAAAAAACACCTCTATTCACAGCTATAGCAAAACAACTTAATTTAACTCTTGATGAATTAATTCTTTGGCTACCACCCGCTTTATGTAAAGCAGGTGGCGCAAAGCTTATAGGCCAATTGCTGATTAACGTAGATTAATCAGCGTAAATGCCAGCCTTTTTAATAATTGGCGTCCACAAATCAATTTGGGCCTTCAAATGTGCTTTATGTCCTTCTGGGCTGGCGCTTTTCTCATTAGGCACATTGGCACCCAACTCCGTCATCTTTGCCTTATAACCAGCATCGGCAATACCTGCTTTAATTGCCGCCACCAATTTATCTGTAGCAGCTTTCGGTGTGCCCTTAGGCGCATAGACGCCATGCCACACATTAACTTGGAAGTTTTTTAAACCTTGTTCATGTAATGTTGGAATGTCTTTAAACGCCGGGATGCGTTGCAACGTTGTTGCACCATACGCTTTCACCGATTTAGCTTTTAACTGTCCCGATAAATTAGTTGTTTGGTCACACATAAGTTGCACTTGACCACCCATCAAATCCGTCAATGCCGGAGCCGTTCCCTTGTATGGAACAGTCGTCATATCTTGTTGAATAGTGCTCATAAATAATAAGCCGCATAAATGACTTGCAGAACCAACTCCCGCATTGGCATAAGCAATCTTGTTGCCATTTGCTTTGATATAAGCCAATAACTCAGTTAAGTTTTTAGCAGGCAAATCTTTATTACCCACCATGATCATTGGCACATCAGCCACCTGCCCCAAATGCTCATAATCCGTATTTGGATCAAAGCCAAGATTCTTATACAAAGCTGGGGCTGTAGACATGCCAATATGGTGAATCAAAATCGTATAACCATCCTTAGGCGCATTTAAAACTTTTTTGGCTGCAATTGTTCCACCGGCACCAGGTGAGTTATCAACAACCACTTGCTGCTTTAATGTCTTTCCCATTGAAAGAGCTAATTCGCGAGCCACTTTATCCGTAGGGCCACCGGCCGCAAATGGAACAACCAAAGTAACAGGCTTATCATCAGGAAAAGCTGCTTGTGCTGGAAGCGCTACAAAACCAGTTAAAACAGTTACTGCCAACATCATGTGACGAATATTTTTATACATATATTTCTCCTCAAAGTCGTCGCCATAGAAAATAAGCAAATCAACGGTTATATTGTAAGTAATTATTAAGGAAATAAAAGCTTCCCTAAATTAAACATCCCTAGCACTTACCCTAATAAACTATCAGCCAATAACAATATGCCAAATCAATATATCCCTAAAGTTTTACAAGGATTACGCATCCCCGTTATATCCGCCCCAATGTTTACTGTTAGCTACCCAGAGTTAGTAACTGCACAATGTAAATCAGGGATTGTTGGATCATTCCCAGCTTTAAATGCACGCCCTCCAGAATTACTAGACACCTGGCTTTCAGATATCAATGAAAACTTGACTGATTTTCAAAAAAATAATCCAACCACTAAAGTTGGTCCAATTGCAGTCAATCAAATTGTTCACTCATCAAATAGCCGCCTTGAACAAGATGTAAAAACTTGCGTTAAACACCAGGTACCCATCTACATCACCAGCCTTCGTGCTCCTGTTAAAGAAATCATTGATGCTGTTCATAGTTACGGCGGAATCATATTGCACGATGTGATCAATATCAGGCATGCGGAAAAAGCTTTAGAAGCTGGTGTAGATGGATTGATCTTGGTCGCAGCTGGAGCCGGTGGCCACGCAGGAACCATGTCGCCATTTTCTTTGGTTGGTGAAGTTAGAAAAATATTCAAAGGCCCTCTTGCATTATCTGGCTCAATTTCTAATGGCCAATCTATTCTTGCCGCTCAAGCAATGGGCGCTGATTTTGCTTATATGGGCACAAGATTTATTGCTAGCAAAGAAGCTCATGCATCAGAAGCATATAAACAAGCCATCATTCATGCCAATGCATCAGACATTATTTACACTAATTACTTCACGGGCATTCACGGTAACTATATTCAAGAAAGTATTTTGAAGGCGGGACTTGATCCTAAAAATTTACCCGATGCGGATCCGAGCAAAATGGATTTTTCAAAAGCAACCAAACCAGAATCTGGGGCAAAGGCATGGAAAGATATTTGGGGTGCAGGCCAAGGGGTTGGCTTAATTAATGACGCCCCATCTGTTGCTGAAATTGTTGCCAAATTAGAACAAGAATATATTCAAGCAAAAGCAAATTTATTGTGATCGGATGTAATAACTACATCCTCTTTGATAGCTCGTTTGGCAATTTTAAGGACGAGTTTATCTTTGCTTATTAATATGGCCGGCCTTAAGCTATAAGCCAAATTGATAAAAATTTGGTCATCCCGATCTTTACATTTCCAAGGTGCCAATACTAATGAAGCATCATCAAGCAATCTAGACCACTCTTGCCACTGGAGACAAATTTCTTCTTGTTGATGGATGCTCAATTTAAATTGAGGGCGCCCGATAACATCAACAAACTCTTCAATGGTTTTGGCTGTAGCAACCGCATCAATTTTTTTATCAGTTAACGCAGTGCGCAAAGGGTGCGCGCGCTGATCATCAAATACCAGAATGTCCAAAAGGATATTGGTATCTAAAACAACAACGGGCCTCACTCGACAGTAACCGATTTTGCTAAGTTACGAGGTTTATCGACATCTGTGCCACGAGCACATGCTGTGTGATACGCTAACAGCTGCAGAGGTATCGTATGCAAAATTGGAGACAAATCACCATAGTGCTCTGGCATACGAATAACATGTATTCCTTCGCTCGCAACGATGGCGGTATCAGAATCAGCAAATACGTATAACTTGCCTCCACGCGCCTTAACTTCTTGCATATTGGATTTTAATTTTTCCAACAAAGCGTCGTTAGGCGCCACAGTCACAACGGGCATCTGTTCCGTAACCAACGCTAGAGGGCCGTGCTTTAACTCACCTGCAGGGTAAGCTTCAGCGTGAATATATGAAATCTCTTTTAATTTAAGAGCGCCTTCCAATGCTATGGGGTAATGCAACCCACGCCCTAAAAATAAAGCGTTCTCACATTTAGCAAATGCCTCACTCCAGGCAATAATCTGAGGCTCTAGAGCTAATGCAGCATTGATTGCTGCAGGTAAATGTCTTAAACGATTAAGGTTGTCGCGCTCAGCTGTATCAGATAACTTTCCGCGGTGCTTCGCCAACATCAATGTCATTAAATACAAACCAACCAACTGCGTAGTAAATGCTTTAGTAGATGCCACGCCAATTTCTGTGCCAGCATGAGTTAAGAAACGGTATTTTGTTTCTCTAACCATCGCACTAGTCGCCACATTGCATACAGCCAGTGTTTCAGTATGGCCTAATGATTGAGCATGACGTAATGCGGCTAAAGTATCTGCTGTTTCACCAGACTGAGACACCACAACTACTAATGCATTGGGATTAGGTACCGTTTTACGATATCGGTACTCACTAGCAATTTCAACTTGCGTAGCGATTCCTGCAATATCTTCCAACCAATATTTAGCAGTACATGCCGCGTAATAACTAGTGCCGCAAGCCAACATTAAGATGCTGTCAATTTTATTAAGGTCAACGTCTGTGGCACCAAAAACTTGTGGATTAATTTTCTCAATAGGCCCAACAGTATCGCCAATAGCTCTGGGTTGTTCAAAAATTTCTTTTTGCATGTAATGCTGATAAGGGCCTAAATCAACAGCGGCTATTTGCGCCGGCACTGCCTTTTTGGCTCTCTCTTGAGAAACACCTGCGGCATTTGTTACCTTCACGCTATCTACCGTGAGAACCGCAACATCACCCTCCTCTAAATAGGTCATAGACTGCGCATGCTCAGCCACAGCCAAAGCATCAGATGCCAAGAAATTTTCATCTTTACCAAAAGCAACCACCAAAGGAGACCCTGCTCTTGCTCCAACCAAAACACCAGGAGCATCTTTAGCAATGACAGCAATGGCATAAGCGCCATGCAACCTTGGAAGAACTGCTCTTACCGCCTGAGGCAAATCTCGCTGACTCATTTGGGTATAAGTTTGATGAATTAAATGCGCAATAACTTCGGTGTCTGTCTGAGAAACAAATTCATACCCAGCGGCTTTTAACTCATCACGCAAAATCTCGTAATTTTCAATAATGCCGTTATGCACTAAACCAATCAAATCACCCGAAAAATGTGGGTGCGCGTTAACAGTGTCAGGCTTACCATGTGTCGCCCAACGAGTATGAGCAATTCCCAAGTTGCCTGACATTTGTTTGCCTTGTTCGGCCAAATCAGAAACGCGCGCAGTTGTTCTCGCTCGCCTTAAGCCACCTTCCGCTAATAAAGCAAATCCGCAAGAGTCATAGCCGCGATACTCTAATCGCCTTAAACCTTCGACCAAAATATCTACAACATTTCTTTTAGCAACCGCTCCAACAATGCCGCACATGGCTATTTCCTATTTATCTTTAATATGTTTTTCAATAACTTATTTTGGCTTCTTGGTTGGCCGCTGCCAATTAAGAGAAATTTGTTTTGCTCTTGTCACGGTTAACTGTCCAGCGGGAGCATCTTTTGTCAAAGTTGTGCCGGCACCCAAGGTTGCTCCCTTGCCAACAGTCACAGGCGCGACTAACTGCGTATCCGAGCCAATAAATGCTTCATCTTCAATGATCGTACGGTGTTTGTTAACACCATCGTAGTTACAAGTAATTGTGCCAGCACCCACATTGACTTTTGAACCAATGGTTGCATCACCAATATAAGCCAAATGATTCGCTTTACTTTGAGTGGATATCTGACTATTTTTAATCTCAACAAAGTTGCCAATATGAACTTCATCGGCCAACTCTGTTCCCGGACGTAATCTTGCATAAGGACCAATCACGCTCCTTGAACCAACTTTAGCTTGATCGATATGGGTATACGCATGAATGACAGTACCTGCCTCAATAACGGCGTTGCGAATCACGCAATAAGGACCAACACTCACACCAGCGCCCAAAGTAACTTCGCCCTCGAAAACACAACCCACATCAATAACAACATCAGATGCGCACGACAATTGGCCGCGTATATCAATACGCGCGGGATCAGCCAAACTAACCCCCGACTCTAATAACTGACTAGCCAGCTCCAATTGCCAAGTACGTTCAAGAGATGCCAATTGAGCTCTGCTATTAACACCAACAGTCTCCCACTCTGCTTGTGGGTTTGCTGTGTAAATTGGCACACCCTCACTAACAGCCATCTCAATAATGTCTGTTAAATAATATTCGCCCTGCGCATTATTAGACTTAAGCGCCAACAACCAACGCTTGAGATGCTGTGTTGGTACAGCCATTAAACCCGTATTAATTTCGTTAATTAATTTAATTTCTGCGCTGGCATCTTTTTCTTCAACGATAGCAGCAACATTGCCATCTAAATTTCTAACAATTCGACCATAGCCCGTTGGGTTAACCATTTTCTGCGTTAACAAGCCAAGCGCACCTTGAGATGCCAAATTAGCCAATGTCTCAAGTGTTGACGTGCGAATTAACGGGACATCTCCGTAAAGTATCAATGTATTCTGTGAATCATCTAAAAGATCACTGGCTTGAAGCACAGCATGACCGGTACCTTTTTGCTCAGCCTGAAGCACTGTTTTTGCTTGAATATTATTTTTCTCTAAATAATCTTTAACCGCATCACCACCATGCCCAATCACAACAATTGATTGATGTTGGCCTGAAATGGCTTCGGCGCTCGCAATAGCATGAGCAAGCATCGGCTTACCTGCTATTGGGTGCAAGACTTTCGGCAAGGCGGAACGCATACGCTTTCCCTGGCCAGCAGCTAATATAACGATATTCATGATAATAATTATATGTGTTTATTGCGCCACCAATTGAATCTAATAAATCTCAACTGGCAAATACTTACTTTAACTACACACCCTCATCACCCACATTGACTAAAACAGATTTTTCTTTAAGCATCATCTGAACTGGCTGCCAAGAAATTTGCTCTTCTAAATCAGCAGAACCGCTTGTATCTGTTAGGTTTTTAAAGTCAAAAGCGTCACCGTCCATCAAATGAGATGGCACCACATTTTGTAATGAACTAAATAAACTTTCGACACGACCAGGATATTTCTTCTCCCACTCACGCAGCAAGGCCTTCATCGCATTTCTTTGTAGATTTTCCTGACTGCCGCAAAGGTTACAAGGAATAATTGGGAAAGCCATTTGCTCAGCATATCTTTCCAGATAACGCTCAGGGACATACGCTAATGGACGAATGACAATATGCTTACCATCATCGGATTTCAATTTAGGCGGCATACCTTTTAATTTGCCACCATGGAACATATTCATTAAAAGCGTTTCAAGAATATCGTCTCGATGGTGTCCCAAGGCAATCTTAGTAGCCCCAAGCTCACCGGCAACCCTGTACAAAATACCTCTTCGCAACCTAGAGCATAGGCCACAAGTTGTTTTACCTTCAGGCACTACCCGCTTCACAATCCCATAGGTATCTTGCTCTTCAATATGAAAAGGAATGCCCACTTTTTTCAGATAATTAGGCAATACATCCTCTGGAAAACCTGGCTGCTTTTGATCTAGGTTAACAGCCACCAAATCAAAATGAATAGGCGCACGATCACGCAGCTTCATCAAGATATCGAGCATGGCATAACTATCTTTACCACCGGACAGACAAACCATGACCTTATCACCATCTTCAATCATGTTGTAATCAACAATGGCTTGCCCAGTTAGACGACAAAGCTTCTTATCTAACTTATTTTCTTCATAAGCGATTTTGCGAGGATCTTTCATTCTTTAATCAGGAATATTTCTACGCCTACGGCGTCACAGTCTGGATAAACATCCGGCTTAGCAGTTGATACGCGTACAGCACGCACACTTGGGTGCGTCAACATAATTTTGGCAACATCATCACAAAGCGTTTCTTGCAAATGGATATGTCCCTTTGCAACTCTTTGCACAATACTCTGACGCATAAAGTCATAATCGACAACCTCATCTAAGCTATCTTTTTTAGGCGTGTTTTCAGTTAACGGAACAAATAAATCAACATTAATTAATACGCGTTGCTCACCACGTTTTTCGAAATCATGAACGCCAATGTTGATATACACCTCATAGTTACTTAAGAAAAGTCTTCGGCAATCCATCAGGCGCGGGTGGGAAAGTAGGGCTTGCATAATTACTCCGTTAAAAACATCACATCACGATCAGTTGGCAGCAAATGTTGGCCACCATCCACATAAAGTGTTGTTCCTGTAATAGCTTGAGAGTTGGCTAAATAAACAACTGCTCCAGCAATGTCATCAGGCGTGGATGATTTTCCAAGAGGTGTCATGGCATGAGCTTTCATAAATCCATCCTCACTTTGCTCACCAGAAACCATCGTGATACCTGGCGCGACACCAACCACTCTTAAAATTGGGGCGAATGATTGCGCCAACAAGGTTGTGGCTGAATGCAACGCTGATTTAGACAAGGTATAAGACAAAAAATCCGGATTTAAATTTGCCAGTTTTTGATCAAGCAAATTAACAATAACGCCAGAAGGCACATCAGCATCTTCAGCTCGCGCTTTTGCATGCTGACGATACATGTCTCGAGACAAAATCAAGGGAGCTGCAACATTCGTCAACATATGTCGATCTAATGCCGCATAGCTAAAACTTGAAGCGACGTCATATTGAAATAAAGATGCGTTATTAACCAAGCAAACGGGTAAACCTAATGCTTCTGTACAACGCGCAATTAATTTGTTCGCCTCGGACTCTTCCGCCAAATTTGCTTGCAATGCTATACCTCGCTGCCCAGTCGCTTCGATATCTCTAACGGTCTGCTCAGCAGCATCCTTTGAATTTCCATAGTGAATGGCAACATCCCAGCCATTTTTTGCCAAGGCTAGCGCAATGGCTCGCCCCACACGTTTGGCAGCCCCGGTTACTAAGGCAACCTTCTTAGTTTTAATCATTTTTGCAACTTTACGTATAAGAGTTGTAGACTCACAAGGTATGGATATTACCCCTAGCCTAGAAGAAACGTCTCAAAGCCAGCTTTTGGCCCATAAAATTTCTCAAGAAATCAAAGCTCAAGCGGGCAAAATCTCCTTTGCTAAGTATATGGAAATGGCACTATATACGCCAGGGCTAGGCTATTACTCGTTAGGAAAAACCAAGCTGGGCACCGCCGGTGATTTCACCACAGCACCAGAAATTAGCCCTTTATTTGGCTATACCCTTGTAGAGACATTAATCCCTATTTTTAATGAACTAGAAAAGGGCGGGGCACCACTACAAATTTTGGAGTTTGGAGCGGGCTCAGGTGCATTGGCCGAATCTGTTTTAGATGGCCTTCACCAAGCGAGCATCTCCATTGATACATATAACATCCTCGACCTATCTGCTGACCTCTCTAAGCGCCAACAAGAGCGCTTGAGCAATCGCAAAGAAAATATCCATTGGTTAAATCAACTTCCAACTGATTTTGTTGGAATCATATTAGCCAATGAAGTTTTAGATGCTATGCCTATAGATATCGTTACTTTAAAAAATGGGGCCTGGCATTACCGTGATGTCACCATTGATCCATCCTCAACAAAAGATATTCGATTCATGTTTTGCGATGGCGAAAAAATAAAAACTTCGTTATTGCCAGAGTCAGTTCAAAAGCAATCTCTACCAGATGGCTACACAACAGAAATTCATCAAAATGCGCAGGGTTGGATTGCTAGCCTTGCCACATGCCTTAAAAGAGGCGCCTTACTTACCTTTGACTATGGATTTCCTGGGCATGAGTATTACCATCCTCAGAGAACCCAAGGCACATTAATGGGTCACTATCGGCATCATGCGATACAAGACCCTTTTTTCTATCCCGGCATTTGCGACTTAACTGCTCACGTAGAGTGGAGCTCTATAGCCAACTCGGCACACACTGCCGGATTTAATTTATTAGGCTACACCAACCAAGCCAGTTATCTATTGGATGCAGGTATTAGCCAATTAATGCTAGCTCTCGCAGACCCAAATGACACTTTGAAATTTATGCCTATATCAAACGCTCTTCAAAAATTACTTTCAGAAGCTGAAATGGGTGAGCTATTTAAAGTAATGTGCCTAGGAATTGATTTACCATTTTCTGAGGGCGATCTACCTGGCTTTAGAGGCAGGCCTAGAGCACTTTAGGTACCTGGTACTTAGACACCTTGAGCAGGACTCTCTCCTACCCCTATCGCATTAACTCGAGCCTGCTGAATCGCCAACTTAATCATATCGCCCGCACCAGGGCCTGGCTGAACTGATTTGGCAATTTCTGCAACATCAACAGCTCTAGCAAGCTCATAAGCTTTTTGCAATGAAGCTGTTTCACAGGGCACTAACTTCACAACCTCAATTAAGTCCAAAAATCTTTCTGGCTTTCTCCAAACATCTACACGATCTAGTATCGACACAAGTATTTTTGCACTAGGGGATGCTTTGTAACGAGATAAACCATCAACTAATTGATGCGTTAAAACGGCATAGTCTTTACATTCAACCGTGGCACTTAATTTATTTGACAACACTTCAATCAGATCATGACTCAAACCGTGTAATAAAGCAGCATAGCGTTGAGGCAATTTCATTTTCTGCGCAGCAGAAGCATCCACATACTTAAAAAACTTTTCTGAATATCCAGAATCAAAAGCTTTCTGAAATAGTTCGCCATCAGCACCACAAGTCATTAACACCGCAAACATCTTAGATGGTTTCTCGGCATCAAGCCCTTTAACCAACTCTTGCCAAACACGTTCTTTAACTAACGCTTTTAACTCCCCACTAGCGCTAATTTTTTTTAATAAATCCAATGTTTCTTGCGCAATCGAAAAATCAACAAATCTTGCGGCAAATCTCGCTACCCGCAAAACACGTAAAGGATCTTCCACAAAAGCTGGACCAACATGTCTAAAAATTTTATTTTTAAGATCTTCTTGACCCCCATATGGATCAATCACAGGTCCAACCAACTCGCCACGCTCATCAATCTCTTGAGCCATTGCGTTAATTGTTAAATCTCGCCTAGCCAAATCTTGAGTAAGAGTGACAGAAGCATCTGCATGAAAAATAAAACCCTTATAACCTGGGGCTGTTTTTCTTTCCGTTCTTGCTAACGCATATTCATTATTTGTAATGGGGTGTAAAAATACAGGGAAGTCTTGGCCAACCGGCCTAAAACCTTTCTGAATCATTTCCTCAGGAGTCGACCCGACAACAACATAGTCGAAATCTTTGACAGGAAGCCCTAGCAACCTATCTCTAACCGCACCCCCAACAACATAAATGTTCACTTAGCTATATTCCAGTCTGATTACGGCAATTCGGACAAGACTGCAGTCTTGGGAACCACAACACCTAAACGCTGCTTTAAAGATTGCGGTTTAGAACTCGATAACGCAGCATAGTAATTAGCATTCGCTAAAACATTTTTAACGTAACCCCTCGTTTCATTAAACGGGATTGTTTCTGCAAAAATAGCGCCCTCAACAGGTCTAACCAATTTCTCTCGCCAAGCTTTAGGCCTCCCAGGACCCGCGTTATAAGCAGCAGATGCCAAAGCCCAAGAACCATCAAGGTCTTGAAGCACCATATTCAGGTAATTGCTGCCCAAGGTTAAGTTGGTATACATATCACTTAACTGAGTCACTTTAAAATTATTCATGCCAATTTTCTTGGCAACATATTTGGCGGTTGTAGGCATCACTTGCATCAAACCTGATGCGCCAACATTAGATTTAGCCGACATGATGAATCTAGATTCTTGTCGGATTAAACCATATGCCCAATTAACGTCCAACCCTATACCATGTGCAATCGGAGATAAAAAATCTTTAAACGGCGTTGGGTAGCGCAAACTAAAGTCATGCTCAACCTTAGTTCTATCTGCCGTATTAACTGCGCGATCATATAAATTAATTCGCTTAGCATATTCAGCGACAGCAATTAATTGCTTGTCCGTTAACCCTTTTAATTCCCAATTCCACTCTCGATTCCCCTCAAAACGAAGCCCCATATCGTAAAAACGAACCGCCCTCGCAAAACCTTTTTTTGCGGCCATTTGTTTAACGACTGCTTCATCTACAGATTGTTTTTTAGGCACATAAATAGGCAGACCCAATTCTTCTCGAGACAATTGGCCGTAAAAATTAAATTGTTCAGATAATGCTTGGAATGTTTCTTTCGCAAGAGACTCATCCCCTAATTCTTTTTGCGCGCGCGCAAACCAATACGACCATGCTGGATCACGTTTGCGAACACTTGGTGTCATGGTCTCAATGGACTCTTTCACCAACTTCCAATCACCCTCTCTCAAAGCGACACGAACTTTCCATTCTTGAGACTCAGGTGATAAAAGTTGATGATGCCCCTGCTCATGTTGTGAGCGATAAGCCTTGATGGCATCTTTATCTAATTTCTTTGCTAAAAATTGGCCAATGACGCCCCAGGCAGCAGCAGTATTTTCTCGACCAGTACGCCAAGCTTTTTTATCAAAATCTTTAAATGCTTGATTAGGATCTGTTCTAGCTTTACGAACAATATCGGCTATTGAGTCATCACCGCCTGTTTTTTTGGCAAGCGTTTCCAAATTATTTTCTAAAGCAATTCTGCCAATTGCAGCAGCTTCAGATCTAGCAAGCCCGCCGGATTGAACTAATGATTGAACAAGTTCAGGACAAGCCTCTCCAAAATACTGTGGATCCAATAGTGCATTTCTCGCATCTACACCAATTTTTTTAGCATCCTCGCCCTTAGCAAGCCTTGATTGCATGGCATAGCACTTTACTTGCGTATCATCGTCCAATACAAATTGGACATATTCTCGATCAAAGGCACTCCAAGCTTTTCTTTTGCCAAGCGACAATAGCCAATCATTCCTTAATCGATCAGCAATAGCACTACCTGCATGAACTCTTAAAAAACCTTCAACAGCGGCGTCCATTGAAGCATCCGCTTTAATTTGTCCGCCTTTGTCATAAAGCTGTGGCTTCAATTGAAAATAAATAACATAGTCAGCCAAATCGTGGCCTTCTAATTTAGGGCCCAATATATTTACTCGAGCGACATCATTATTTTTAGCAGCCTCTCTTAACTCAACAAATAAGCGATCTTGCTCACTAAGAGATTTATCTGGCTCTACTTTTTTTGTGGATTTAGCGGGACTATTGGCGCTGCTTTTTACTTTGGCGAAACCGGGCGTGGAAATAGCCACAAAACCCACAAAAGTGGCTATCCATAATTTATTTAGAACATTCATATTTTTTCGATGTAGCATATCCCTAATCATGCCTTATTTTTCATATTTTTGAACCCCCCGTGAAAACTTTCAACGCCTTAAGACAAGAGTTATTAGAAAAGCGACTGGCTTTAAGTCATCATGCAGAGCTTCACCAGTCACTTGAAAAAATGCTTTCTGACTACTTAGCTAGGCATAAAGTGAACTGTCTTGGAATTTATTGGCCTATCAAAGGAGAGTTTGATCCCAGACCTTGTGCGCTAGAGTGGGTGGAAAAATCCCCATCGAGAAAACTCGCCTTACCAATTGTTACTATTGGAAAACCTTTAACATATGGCACATGGGAGCAAGATACAACGCTTGTAAAAGGCCATGCGTCTATTCCCGAACCCCTCCTTGGAGAATCCTCTAAAGAAATCATCCCAGATTTGCTTTTGCTACCTTGCTTAGGTTGGTCTTATCAAAACAATCAGTTTTGGCGCATCGGATACGGGGGCGGCTACTATGACAGGACCTTAGAGCGTTATGCCCAGCTTCAATTACCAACCAAGGCCATTGGCTTAGCGTTTAATGCGCAAGAAGTAAAAGAGGGCGACTGGCGCCCTCAAACTCATGATCAACCGCTAAGTGATTTACTAAAGGTTTAATCAAACCAAATTCAAATTTTTAGCAATCTTAATAGTTGTTTCAGCCTGATTTAAGCTATAAAAATGCAGGCCAGGAGTTCCAGCACTGCGCAACTGATCGCATAAATCTGTTATGACATCCAAACCAAATGATTTGATAGAAGCAACATCATCACCAAATGCTTGCAATCTCAAACGAATCCAACGAGGAATCTCTGCTCCACAAGCCTCTGAGAAGCGCAATAATTGCGTACTATTAGTAATCGGCATAATCCCTGGAACAATCGGCTGCGTCACACCAACCTTACCTGCCTCTTCCACAAATTTGAAATAAGCATCGCTATTGAAAAAGTACTGGGTAATAGCTGAGTTGGCGCCCGCTTTCATTTTGTTAGCAAATCTCAAAATATCATCATTCATTGATTTGGCCTGTGGATGCATTTCAGGATAAGCAGCCACCTCGATATGAAACTGGTCACCAGTTTCAGCACGAATAAAACTTACCAACTCATCAGCATGATGAAACTCACCGTATTGCCCCATACCTGAAGGCAAGTCACCTCGCAGAGCCACGATTCGCTTAATACCCATCGATTTATATTGGGCTAGCAAATCACGCACATTACCTTTTGAACTCCCAACGCAAGACAAATGAGGTGCAGCTGCCTCTCCGGCCTCATGTATTTCTTTAACAGCCGCCAAAGTTCCATCTTGTGTTGAACCACCAGCTCCAAAAGTAACTGAGAAAAACGCTGGCTTGAGCGTTGCCGCCAACTGCTCGCGCACGGCGCGCAGCTTAGCAGCACCCTCTACGGTCTTAGGTGGGAAAAACTCAACGCTCAATTCCATTTCATCTATCCTTACTTTTAGTAACGGTAAGTTTCAGGCTTATAAGGGCCTTCTTTATTCACGCTAATGTACGCCGCCTGCTGATCAGTCAACTCTGTTAACTGAGCATTTAGTTTTTTCAACTGCAAACGTGCAACTTTTTCATCTAAATGCTTAGGCAAAGTATAGACACCCACTGGATATTTATTGGTGCCAGCAGTTGTCCACAATTCAATTTGAGCAATTGTTTGATTCGCAAATGATGAGCTCATCACATAAGAAGGGTGGCCAGTACCACAACCCAAATTAACTAAACGGCCTTTAGCCAAAACAATAATGCGTTTTTCCGATTGGCCATTGCTTGCTGGGAAAATAACATGATCCACTTGAGGCTTAATTTCTTCCCATTTGTATTTTTCAATACCGGCAATATCAATTTCGTTATCAAAGTGGCCGATGTTACAAACAATCGCTTGATCTTTCATCTTAGCCATATGATCATGTGTAATCACATGATAGTTACCAGTTGCTGTGACAAAAATATCAGCTTTATCAGCAGCGTAATCCATCGTCACAACGCGATAACCTTCCATTGCTGCCTGTAATGCGCAAATAGGATCAACCTCCGTTACCCAAACCTGCGCTGACAAAGCTCGCAATGCTTGAGCAGATCCTTTACCCACGTCACCGTAACCGGCAACAACAGCAACCTTACCAGCCACCATCACATCCGTAGCACGCTTGATACCGTCTACCAACGATTCTCTACATCCGTACAAGTTATCAAATTTACTCTTTGTTACTGAATCATTAACGTTAATTGCTGGGAACTTTAAATCGCCTTTAGCGTGCATTTGATATAAACGATGCACGCCTGTTGTTGTCTCTTCTGTAACACCCTTAATTTTTTCTAGGCGAACAGAATACCAAGTTGGGTCCACTTTTAATTTTGCTTTAATTGAAGCGAACAGCACTGTTTCTTCTTCACTGGTTGGGTGATGCAAAACTGACTGATCTTTTTCAGCTTTAGCACCCAAGTGCAATAACATCGTAGCGTCACCACCATCATCCAAGATCATGTTTGAATAACCGCCATCTTGCCATTCAAAAATGCGATGCGTGAACTCCCAATACTGCTCCAAAGTCTCACCCTTGATCGCAAATACTGGCGTGCCATTTGCAGCAATTGCGGCAGCCGCGTGATCCTGTGTAGAGAAAATATTGCATGAGGCCCAACGCACATCGGCACCCAACGCCTCTAATGTTTCAATTAATACCGCTGTCTGAATCGTCATATGCAACGACCCAGTAATACGTGCGCCACGCAATGGCTGGCTTGCAGCGAATTCATCACGAATCGCCATTAAACCTGGCATTTCTGTTTCAGCAATAGCAATTTCTTTACGACCCCAGGCCGCCAAAGAAATATCCGCGATTGCGCAATCTTGTGGAATAGTTAAATCAGTAGGTTTATTCATTTGCACTCCAAGCTAGTAAGGAAGATCTTGGAGAGCAAAAAAAGCTCGCCAACCAATCACTTCTCAGGTTAGCGAGCGTCGTTGCTAAAGGCTAATGCCTCCCTCTAAGCCTAGGGTACTTGGTTGAACCAAATACCTCGCAACGCTCCTTAGAGGTTTTGAAAAATTATAAACCAGCAGCAGCTTTTAATGCCGCAGCCTTATCCCTTGCTTCCCATGTGAACTCAGGCTCTTCACGACCAAAGTGACCATAAGCGGCAGTTTTACGATAAATAGGGCGCAAAAGATTTAGCATTTTAACGATACCCTTTGGTCTTAAGTCGAAGTGAGTGCGCACCAACTCAGCAATTTTCTCATCAGAAATCTTACCTGTACCAAAAGTGCTAACCATTACGGAAGTTGGTTGAGCAACGCCAATCGCATAAGAAATCTGAACCAAACACTTGCTCGCCAAACCTGCTGCAACAATATTTTTAGCAACATAGCGACCAGCATAAGCTGCAGAGCGGTCTACCTTAGATGGATCCTTACCTGAGAATGCACCACCACCATGTGGAGCTGCACCACCATATGTATCAACAATGATCTTGCGGCCAGTTAGACCACAGTCGCCTTGCGGGCCGCCAATGACGAAACGACCAGTAGGGTTCACCAAATACTTAATCTCACCCTTAATAAGCTCTTTTGGAAGAACTGGCTTAATAATTTCCTCGATAACCGCTTCGCGAAGTGTGTCTAAGCCAATATCCGGTGAATGTTGTGTTGATAAAACAATCGTATCAATTGAATCTGGCTTGCCATCCACATAACGCAAGGTTACTTGAGACTTTGCATCTGGGCGTAGCCAATTTAAGCGGCCGTCACGGCGTAAGTCTGCTTGACGCTCCACTAGACGGTGCGACAAATGAATTGGTAAAGGCATTAATTCAGGGGTCTCATCAACGGCATAACCAAACATCAATCCTTGATCCCCAGCGCCCTGATCTAAACCATCGTCATGAGCCTTATCGACACCTTGTGCAATATCAGGGCTTTGTTTGTCATATGCCACCAACACAGCACAACCCTTGTAATCAATGCCGTACTCAGTATTGTCATAGCCAATTTGGCGAATCGTATCGCGCGCGACATGAATGTAATCAACGTTTGCAGTCGTTGTGATTTCACCTGCCAATACAACCAAGCCTGTATTACATAGCGTTTCAGCTGCAACACGCGCAGTAGGATCTTGCGCCAAAATAGCGTCAAGAATAGCATCTGAAATTTGATCTGAGACTTTGTCTGGATGTCCTTCGGACACAGACTCTGAAGTAAAAAAGTAATTGTTTGACATAGTTAGCTTTCCTTAAGTTTGCCGACAACACGTGCCGACTACTAACTACGGCGACGCTTTAGCGGATATTTTTAATTCGCCCCGCA
>Ga0228702_1000957_pt1 | contig 19877 bp, 15 predicted proteins | sample McNCre217_Aug_MG_2_FD_178018 | JGI IMG/M metagenome (GOLD analysis project Ga0228702, IMG submission 178018) | Freshwater microbial communities from McNutts Creek, Athens, Georgia, United States - 20-17_Aug_MG | ecosystem: Environmental > Aquatic > Freshwater > Creek | place: USA: Georgia...
GTGGAAGTTGAGCCGCGGTTGCCCCGACTTCAGGATATGTGAAAGAGGAAGTTGTGTCCTGCTTGGCCATGATATTCCCCTTCTCACAACTAATCTATCGACAGTTTCGAATCGAAATAACTAAACCCCCAGATCACTCTGGGGGCTTAACTTCACTGTCTCATTAGCAAACTGGCGGTTATGCCAGTTTGTATCCAACGCGGAGAATAATCCCCAAAGTGCCGACACGAGTCGACCCAATGGGGGCCCAGCGAACCAGGTTCGAATACCTCTAAAAACCCCAGCCAAAGAAAAAACCCGCTCAAGGCGGGTTTCTATCTTTGGCGGAGAATAAGGGATTCGAACCCTTGAGGGCTTGCACCCAACACGCTTTCCAAGCGTGCGCCATAGGCCACTAGGCGAATTCTCCTCGTGCCCCAAAGGGCAACTTCATAAGTTTAGCCGTTCACCAGGGGTAAAGGGAAACCCGCCAATCTGTTTGGGTTGGTTATGCCCTACAATTGCCAGTGGACTCCCCGTGCGGCGTCACCTCGGCCAACTCCCCCAGGATCGAAAGATAGCAAGGGTAACTGGGCTCTGGCGGGTGTGCGGGGAGTCTTTTTCATTTCACGGATTTGTCCGAGGCGAAGGGTAGGCTCAAAGGGTGGTTACCGCACTGTATCGCCGATATCGGCCAGAATCGTTTGCTGAGCTAATCGGTCAAACTCAGGTCACCGCGCCACTCATGACCGCGTTGCGCACAGACCGAGTGAACCACGCCTACCTGTTCAGCGGCCCTCGCGGTTGTGGCAAGACCACCTCCGCTCGTATTTTGGCCCGTTGCCTCAACTGTGCCGAGGGTCCAACAGACATTCCCTGTGGCGTTTGCCCGTCGTGCGTTGAATTGAGCCGCGATGGCGGCGGTTCGCTAGACGTTGTTGAAATCGACGCAGCTAGCCATAACGGTGTAGACGACGCCCGCGACCTTCGAGAGCGCGCAATTTTCGCGCCTGCCCGCGACCGCTTCAAGATTTTCATCCTCGATGAGGCGCACATGGTTACGCCTCAGGGCTTCAACGCGCTTCTCAAGATTGTTGAAGAGCCACCAGCCCACGTGAAGTTCATATTTGCCACCACCGAGCCTGAAAAGGTCATCGGTACCATTCGTTCTCGCACCCACCACTACCCATTCCGTTTGGTGCCGCCGGCCCAAATGTTGGAATACCTGGAGTCGGTTTGCGAATCCGAGGACGTAAAGGTTGCGCCAGGCGTAATTTCTCTGGTGGTTCGTGCCGGTGGCGGATCGGTTCGAGACTCGCTATCGCTCATGGACCAGCTAATTGCAGGATCCGATGGCGGCACCGTTGAATACGACCTCGCAGCTGCGCTGTTGGGCTTCACTCACGCCGAACTGTTAGACGAGGTTGTAGACGCATTTGCCGCCCATGACAGCGCTGCCGTTTTCCAGAGCGTAGACAAGGTGATTCAGACGGGTCAGGACCCACGTCGTTTTGTGGAGGATTTGCTGGAACACCTACGCAACCTCATCATCGTGGTTTCCACCGGCGACAGCGCCAGGGGAGTGCTTCGCGGTATTGCCGTAGACGAAATCGAAAAGATGGTTCAGCAGGCATACAAATTCGGTTTGGCCGAGCTGACGCACGCGGCGAACATCGTTGCAGACTCGCTTACCGAAATGTCTGGAGCAACCAGCCCAAAGCTTCACCTCGAACTCATGTGCGCCAAGGTTTTGGTGCCTGCGGCAGATAAGTCAGAGGTGGGTTCACTCGCACGTCTTGAGCGCTTGGAGCGCCGCATTGGCGTTTCCAGTCCTGAGGCTGCTCGCGGACCATTCCCACCAGCGTCCGCTAGCGGATCCGCACCAGTTTTAAGCGAACCAGCAATTGTGGTTTCCGCACCTCCAGCGCCAGTCAAGGTCGCCAGCGCGCCGGCGGCTGCACCATCGGTGCCCGCGGCCGCACCATCGTTGCCGGCCGCCGCACCGGTTACAGGAACAGTCATCGCGCCGTTGACAACCTCGCAGATTCAGGTGGAGTGGGCTGAGGTAATCAAGAAACTGTCCCAGATTTCGCGCAGCACCTGGGCTTTGGCTCAGTCGGTTACTGTTGCAGCGTTTGCGGACAATATTTTGACTCTTGAGTTTGCTACTGCAGCCGACAGCGATTCCTTCAAGAAGACTCAGGGAGCACCCGGTCACCTTCGAGAGGCAATCCAAGACGTACTCGGCATTACCCCACAGTTCCGTGCCACAGTTGCCGCTGGCTCAGCGCCTGCCTCAGCTCCGGTGGTAACCACCAAACTTCCATCGATGCCAGCACCTGCTCCGTCAGCTGCGCCTGCGCCTGTGGAGGCCGCTCCAGTTGCCAAAACTGCGGCTGAAGCCAAGCCAGCTGAAGTTGCGCCAGATTTTGATCCAGAACCGGAAGAAGCTCCTGAGCCAGAGGGATCAGCTGCGCCAGAAGAAGTGGCTCAAGTGGCTGAGGTGGAACCAGAGGTGAAGGCAGCTCCTGAGCAGCCAAAATCAAAGGTTGGCAAGATGCACACGGGTGCAACTTACGGCGAGCCCTTACTGCGCGAGATCCTTGGCGCTAAGCCAGTGGACGACCCAAAGAGCGGTCGATAGATGTACGAGGGCGTGGTTCAAGACCTCATCGATGAATTGAGCAGACTTCCGGGTGTTGGCCCTAAGTCGGCCCAGCGAATTGCGTTTCACCTACTTCAAACCGATGACGACCAACCGAAGCGTCTGGCGCAAGTTCTCCTTGAGGTAAAAGAGCGCGTTCGCTTTTGCGTGGTTTGCTACAACGTGACCGAAGAAGAACGTTGCAATATTTGTCGCGATGCACGACGCAGCCAGACCACCATCTGTGTGGTTGAGGAGTCCAAAGACGTGCAGGCAATCGAGAGAACCCGAGAGTTCCGCGGCCTTTACCACGTGCTTGGTGGAGCGATTAGCCCCATCGAAGGCATTGGCCCCGACAACCTGCGCATCAAAGAACTGATGAGTCGTTTGAGCGACCCCAACATTTCAGAAGTCATCATTGCAACCGACCCCAACCTTGAGGGTGAGGCAACTGCAACCTATCTAACGCGCATGTTGAGTCCGCTAGGAATCACCGTTAGCCGACTAGCGAGCGGACTGCCCGTGGGTGGTGACCTCGAATATGCAGACGAGGTAACCCTCGGTCGCGCGTTCGAGGGTCGACGCGTAGTTAAGTAGCCAACCCTTACCCGCCGAAGTGCAGGTATCTGCCCCAAGAAATCCGCTTTTGGCCAGACCCGCATTTGGGCTAAACTTGAGGGGTTATTTGCAGCAATGTCGGCTGCCCAAATCCCCTAAATTTCAGGAGCAGAGTCTTGGCGCTTATCGTGCAGAAGTTTGGCGGATCGTCCGTGGGCGATGCGTCAAAGATCAAGCACGTTGCCCGCCGCGTGATCGAAACGCAAAAAGCGGGCAACCAGGTTGTAGTTGTGGTCTCGGCAATGGGAGACACCACCGATGAACTCATCGACCTAGCCCAGTCTGTTTCAAAAGACCCTTACCAGGCCGCCCGTGAAATGGACATGCTTCTCACTTCTGGTGAGCGCATCTCCATGGCATTGCTTGCCATTGCCATCAACGACCTAGGCGCACAGAGCCGCTCTTTCACCGGCTCACAGGCCGGCATCATGACCAGCAACAAGCACGGAGATGCCCGCATTGCGGAAGTCACCCCAACCCGCATTCGCGAGGCGCTTGATGAAGGTGACATCGCCATCGTTGCAGGTTTCCAGGGCTTCAACAAAGACAGCAAGGACATCACCACTCTTGGTCGTGGCGGTTCGGATACCACCGCAGTTGCCCTTGCGGCAGCGCTAAATGCTGACGTTTGCGAGATATACAGCGATGTGGATGGTGTTTACACCGCAGACCCACGAGTTATTCCAAGCGCCCACAAGCTAGACGCAATCGACATCGAATCGATGTTGGAACTTGCAGCCGCCGGTGCCAAGATTCTTCACATTCGTGCGGTTGAATACGCCCGACGTCACAATGTAGACCTACGTGTTCGTTCGACTTTTAGTACCGACCCAGGAACCATCGTTTACTCAAACAAGCCAGCAGGAGACAACATGGAAGAGCCAGTAGTTGCAGGTGTAGCCACCGACAAGGGCCAGGCCAAGATCACCGTAATTGGTATCCCAGACGTGCCAGGTAAGGCAGCTGAACTTTTCAAGGTTGTTGCCGAGGCAGACTCCAACATCGACATGATTGTTCAGAACACCCCAACCGGCTCTGACGTAACAGACCGCGTGAGCGACATTTCGTTCACCCTGCCGCTGGCAGACCTAGGTCGCGTAGCTGGTGCGCTCGACGCAGCCAAGCCAACCCTTGGCTTCCGCGAACTTGAACAGGACGCGGACATTGGCAAGCTTTCCGTTGTTGGTGCCGGCATGCGCACCCACTCGGGAGTATCCGCAACCCTGTTTGCCGCTTTGGCAAAGGCCAGCATCAACATCGAGATGATTTCCACTTCGGAGATTCGTATCTCGGTGGTTACCAGCAGCAAGCAGCTGGACGACGCAGCCCGCGCAGTGCACACCGCCTTTGGTCTGGATGCAGACACCGAAGCCGTGGTTTACGCCGGAACTGGTCGTTAAGTCGCCGCCACGCTGGGTAGCCGCTAACCAAACTTTCAAAACCCGAATCAACCCTTAGGGAGCAAACAAATGAGTCGCAAACCAAACCTCGCCCTTGTTGGAGCCACCGGTGCCGTAGGTACTGTAATGATTGGCATCATCAACAGCCGTGAGAACATTTGGGGAGAGATTCGCCTGATTGCAAGCCCTCGTTCGGCAGGCAAGAAGATCACCGTGCACGGCCAAGAGCTAACCGTGGTTGCGCTTTCGCCTGAGGCATTCGACGGCATAGACATTGCAATGTTCGACGTTCCAGACGAGGTATCCGAGGTCTGGGCACCAATCGCCGCCGAGCGTGGCGCGGTTGCAGTTGACAACTCCGGTGCTTTCCGCATGAACGACCAGGTTCCACTGGTTGTGCCTGAGGTAAACCCAGAGCAGGCTAAGAACCGCCCACTTGGCATCATCAGTAACCCAAACTGCACCACCCTAACCATGATGGCGGCCATGGGTGCCCTCCACAACAAGTGGACACTCAAGGAACTTGTTGTGAGCAGCTACCAGGCTGTTTCGGGTGCAGGTGCCGCAGGCATCGATGAGTTGGCAAGCGAGCTTGCTGTTGTGGGTAAGGATGCCAGCCTTGGCACCAACACCAACGACGTACGTGCCGCGTTGTCCGCCGCGGGCAACGACCTAAGCACCTCGCCTTGGGCCCACCCGATTGCACTGAACGTTATTCCTTTTGCGGGTTCGCTGAAGGCTGGCGGACACAGCAGCGAAGAGATGAAGGTTCGCGACGAAAGCCGCAAGATCCTTGGAATCAACGACCTAAAGGTTGCCGCAAGCTGTGTTCGCGTTCCTGTGCAGGTAGCGCACTCGCTTACCGTTCACGCAACCTTTGCAAACCCACTTACCCCAGACGAAGTTCGCTCCGTGCTTTCGGCTCAGCCAACCATCAAGGTTGTGGATGAGCCTGAAAACAACCTGTACCCAACCCCTAACATGGTTGCCGGACAAGACCCAACCTTTGTTGGCCGCATCCGCCAGTCACTCGACTTCACCAACAGCATCGAGTTGTTTGTGGTTGGCGATAACCTGCGCAAGGGTGCAGCGCTAAACACTTACGAAATTGCAGAACTGGTTGCCAAGGAGTTCTAGACTCACTCGGCCCAAGCCGCAAAAACCCCGCGACACTGCAGCCGCCTGATTGGAAACAATCATTTTGGTTGAAATAAAAAGTGTGTCGCGGGGTTTTCAGTTAATCTGCCGCTAGCCTAAGAACATGCGTGGAGTTGCTGCAGTTCTTCTAGCCGCGAGCCTACTTATGGGGGCCGCTGGTTGCGCTGTTTCGCCTGAAAGTTCGGTGAGCCCAACTTCCATCGATGGAACTCAGAAAATAGACCCAACCCTGATTCCAACCGCACCTCCTGCCACTGTGGTTGACGTGGATGCCAGCGGTTTCAAGACCAGTTACGGCGACTACATCTTCCGTGTTGGCGATGGCCCAACCTGGTGCACAATCAGCCCTGATTTTGGGTACACGGTGTGTGAGCAAAGCGAAGTGGCCACCCAGTACGAGCCAATCCCAATGCCGGCGAGCTGCGATTACTCATACGGCTACCAGGTTCGACTCTGGGGCACTAAGCCTGAAACTGGCAACATTGCCGAGTTCCCTTGCAGCGGTGGCGCGTTCAGCGACCCAACCGGCGCACAAACTTTGCTTGACGGTCAGCGAGTCACCGTTGCACCGTTTACCTGTTTTGTTGAAAAAGCAACGGCCCGTTGCGAAAACGAGACTGGCGATTTTGTTGTGCTTGGGCCACAGGCTTGGGCTTTAAGTCCCAAAAAGTAACTGGGCCAAACAAGTACCAGGCCCAACAAGTATTGGGTTCAACAAGTTATTCGCGCGTTACGAGCGTGACAATCCGGACCTCTGGCCGGCAGGCGAATCGCACCGGAGCATAAATTGAATGCCCCAATCCCGCGCACACATTGAGCCACATTTGGTTGCCGCTCCGAGACCAACTGCTGAGACCCTTAGCCGCGTTTGTTGGAAGGTCACAGTTGGTGACCAGAGCACCAATTCCTGGCAGGCAAACCTGGCCACCGTGGGTGTGTCCCGCGAAAAGCACTGATACACCCGCATCATTCATTGCATCGATGACTTGTAGGTATGGCGCATGGGATACGCCGATTAGCACTTGAGGTGCGTTTGGAGCAACCACGGAATCCGCAGTTGAACGGGTTAGCCCAATTGCTGCTTTTGAACGCTCTATTGATCCAACGTCTGCAAGCCCATCGTGGAAGTCATCCACACCAACTAACCCGATTCGCGCGCCATTCACGTTGATTACGCCGCCTCGGTTGTTTAGGTTGAGCCAGCCACCTTGTTCCAGGCCATCGGTGAATGCTTTGGTGTTTAGCGGCTCATTGGTGCCACGCTCTGAAGGCGCCAGCAGGTACCGCAGCGGGTTGCGCAGCTGAGGCGCGTAATAGTCGTTCGAACCGTTTACAAAGGCGCCAGGCTTCTGCAACAGGCCATTTAGAGCCTTTAGGGCAGGCGTGATGGCATTGCGGTGCCCAAGGTTGTCGCCGGTGTCAATCACCAGGTCTACTTCTTTCTGGGCCAACCTTGAGATCCACGCAAGTTTGCGTTTCTGCCAGGGCGCCAGGTGGAAATCGCTCACGTGTAGTACTCGGATTGGCTTGGCCCCAACTGGCAGAACCGCCAAGGTTTGCTCTTCGAGTCGCACCACTCGCAGGTGCCGTTCAATGCCGATGCCCCAGATGCCGGCCAACGCGCCAACGGCCACCAAAACCCAGAACACGGCCAGAAAGACCTGCATGCTGAGTTACGGACCCGTGCTGATTATCAGAAGTATGGCGCCAGCGCCTTGCGCCGAGGTCCCGGCTGGAGGAGCAGTGGATACCACGTAGCCCTTAGGCACGGTTGCCGAGTGAACAAAGTACTGACCCTGTGAAGCCTGAGGTTCAGATACTGCGCTGAAACCTGCCGCCAACAAGATGGCCTTTGCATCCGAAACTGACTTTCCGCTCACATCAGGAATAACCGTCTGACCGCCGGAGCTCACGTAGATTACGACCTGACCACCGCTAATAGCGGTGCTGCCTCCGGATGGACGGGTGTATGCCACGGTTCCAATCGGCTGACCTGAAGGCATCTGACGCAGCGAAATCTTGGCGTTCAACCCGGCTGCCTCGATGGTCTGCACGGCCTGATCCGGAGTCTGGCCCGAAGTATTTGGAACAACAACGGTGTCGCCACTAATCATGGTGTCTGGCGGCGATGCGAACTTACCTGGAACGTAAAGCTTGTTTGCGGTTTGCATGATGGTTCGCCAAATATCGTGACGAACCGTATTTGCCGCCTTCTTGTTGAGCAGCATGCCTGCCAAAGATTTGGCTCCTTGCACGTTTCCAACCCAGGTGCTGGTTGCAACGGTGGTGCTGAAACCACTCATCCAGGTGTGAACACCGGAGTCAGTGGTTCCAGTCTTACCGGCCAGGAAAACCCCGTCGCCGGTGTTGGAAGCACCAGCGGTAGCGCTCATCACTGCGTGCATTGCGTAAACCATACCGGCTGCCACAGTTGGGTCAACGGCCTGAGTACAGGTGCTGGCAGGGACAGGCAGGTTCTCCTGAGTCTTGCGAACTACCACCTTGTCCATTGCAACGGGGCTACAAAACATGCCGTTGTTTGCAATGCCCGCAAATGCGGCTGCAACTGTAACCGGAGCGATTTCGTTTACTCCAAGAATGGACGAAGGGTAAGCAAGCAACTCGGTGCCGTCGGCCCGATGCACGCCAAACCTGGCTGCGGTATCGCGAATATCGCAAAGGTCCAGTTGAGATGCCATCGATGCAAATGCGGTGTTCACGGACATTGCGGTTGCCTGAACAACGGTAAGGTCTTCAGGCTCTTTGGTGATGTTTTTTGGTGTCCAATCGCCTGTGATAGCACCGCATTTGGAACTCCAGTCGCTTGCGTGCCAGGTGCGCACGCGGCCGTCAACGTGGTCATTCAGGTGGTGTCCGTTGATTAGCCACTGTGCCAAGGTGAACACCTTGTAGGTACTTCCAACCTGGAAACCGCTTGAGCCACCGTATGGCTTGTCTGCAGCATAGTTCACCGATGTGTGACCAAGTTTGTTGTTGCTGGTCTGGTCGTAAATACGGTTTTCGGCCATTGCCAAAATGCGACCTGTGCCCACCTGAACCGATACGCTCGAGGAGCCGATCTGGCTTGGGTCTGTAGGTGGCACCCAAGTCTTGGTTGCCTTGTCTGCGGTTTCCTGCAGAGTGATGTCCATTGTGGTGTAAATGTCCAAGCCGCCTCGCTTCAGAAGCTTCTCTCGGTCTGCAATGGTTGGGCCAAACTCTTCGCTGTTGCGTATGGTCCAAACCACATAGTCACAGAAGAAAGCGGTGGTCTGGTTAGCCTCGCAACCCGGCTGTGCCGAGGTGAGGTGAGTAACGATAGGCGAGGCTTTGGCCTTATCTGCCTGGGCGCCGGTGATGTAACCCTCGTTGCGCATGTTGTCGATTACATAGTTTCTGCGGCTGAGAGCGCGGTCCAGGTTGTCTTTTACATCTGGTTTGTAATCGTTTGGGCTCTTCAGCATGGCGGCTAGCATCGCCGATTCTTGGATGTTTAGCTGGCTGGCATGCTTGTCAAAGTAGTACTGAGAAGCTGCTTCGATTCCGTTTAAGTTGTTTCCAAAGAATGCCAAGTTTAGGTAACCGGCAAGGATGTCCTTTTTGGTGGAAACCTTTTCTAGTGCCAATGCCATTCGGATTTCTTGAACCTTACGTCCAAGGCCAGAAAGTCCGCCAACGGTTGCGGCGTTTATAGCAGCTTGGTCACCGCTTAGAGTGGCTGCCTCAACCAGCGAGTTCTTCACGTACTGCATGGTGAGTGTGGAACCGCCTGGTCCGTTTCCAGCGGTGGCAACGTTTGTCATGGTGGCACGAATTAGCGAAATCCAGTCAACGCCGTTGTGCTGGTAGAAACGCGGGTCTTCGGTGGACACAACCGCATTAACCACATTCTTGGAGATCTGGTCAAACGGGATGCTGATTCGGTTCTCATCGTAGAAAGAGGCAACCTTTACCGGCTTGCCGTCTTTGTTTGCGTAGATGTTGGATGCGTCGCTGGCGTTTACGGGCTTGATGTAGTCGGGCAGGTTCTCAAACAGGGCAACTCCGGTGGTGGCACCGAAAGTGCCGATTGTCACCGATGGGGCGAGTAGCGCCGTTCCGAGAATTCCCGCAATGGCACTCAATCCAATAAGTTTGAGGATGTTGCCAAATCGGCCAGAGTTTCTGTCGCGCATAGAAACAAGGTTACCCAATAACACTGAAAGGGCGCTGTAAATGCAGAAGTGGGAGTACGTGACTACACCGTTGCTAATCCATAACACCACCGCAATCCTCAACAACTGGGGGTCTCAGGGGTGGGAGTTGGTCACAGTTATGGTCAACCAAGAAGGCGGGCTGGTGGCGTATTTCAAGCGCCCTGTAGCCGCCTAATCGGGCAAACTAGAACTACGAGTCTTTAGAAGGAACCTCAAATGTCAAAAATTGAAGCACGCCTCATCGAGTTAGGTTTCCCACTGCCAGAGGTGGCAAAGCCCGTTGCCGCCTACGTTCCATCGGTGGTGTCAGGAAACCTGGTATTCACCAGCGGACAGCTGCCGTTTGTAAACGGATCTTTGCCGGCTAGCGGCAAGGTTGGAATCAGCGATGAATTGCTCGACCCTGCCACCGCCAAGGACCTAGCTCGGCTTTGCGCCCTAAACGCCCTAGCCGCGGTAAAGCTCGCCATTGGCGACCTCGACCGCGTGACCCGTGTGGTGAAGGTTGTTGGCTTTGTGGCGTCGGTACCGGAGTTCACCGGGCAGCCTGGCGTGATGAATGGCGCCAGTGAGTTCTTGGTTGAGGTGTTCGGCGAAGTTGGCGTGCACGCTCGCAGCGCCGTTGGCGTGCCAAGCCTGCCGCTGGACTCGGCCGTTGAGGTTGAACTTATTGTTGAGTTTGCCTAACCCGAAAAAAGCGTAAAAAGTGCCGGCAACCTTGTGGTTGCCGGCACTTTCTAATTCCTCCACCTCAGCAGGCGGGTTGGCCGCGGTCTAGTCGGCGGCGCCCGCAGCCAACTTTCCGGTGATCAGGCTCATCACGCCAACATCCGCGAGCGTGGTCGTGTCTCCAACATCGCGTTGTTCGGCCACGTCGCGCAGCAGTCTTCGCATGATCTTGCCACTTCGGGTCTTTGGCAACTCAGGAACCACCATGATCTGACGTGGCTTGGCAATCGGACCAATCTCCTTGGCAACGTGGTTGCGCAAAACGACATTTACGTTTTGGTCGGTACCAGCTTCGGCTATCTTGTCGGTTCGCAAAATCACAAACGCAACGGGGGACTGGCCAGTCAGGTCATCGGTGGCACCAACAACCGCAGCCTCGGCCACCCAAGGGTGGGCCACAAGGGCTGACTCGAGTTCCGCCGTGCTTAGTCGGTGTCCCGAAACGTTCAGCACGTCGTCCACTCGGCCAAGCACCCAGAGGTCGCCATCGTGGTCCAACTTGGCGCCATCGCCAGCGAAGTAGCGACTCGGGAAACGAGCCCAGTAGCCCTCTTGGTAACGCTCTGGGTTCTGCCAAATGCCGCGCAACATGCTCGGCCAAGGTTCGGTGATCACTAGGTAACCGCCGTGGCCTTGTTCCAGCGCGCGGCCATCATCGTTGACCACTGCCATTTCAATTCCGGGCAACGCAACCTGAGCCGAACCCGGCTTCAGCGTGGTGAGTCCAGGCAGTGGCGAAATCATGATTGCGCCAGTCTCGGTCTGCCACCAGGTGTCCACAATCGGACACTTTCCGCCACCGATGACGTCTCGATACCACAGCCAGGCTTCGGGATTGATTGGCTCGCCAACCGAACCCAAAACGCGCAAACTGCTTAGGTCGAACTGGTCCGGGATTTCTCGACCCTGCTTCATGAATGAACGCACGGCGGTTGGTGCGGTGTAGAGAATGCTCACCTTGTATTTCTGAATTATTTCCCACCAGCGGCCGGCGTGCGGGCTGTCTGGTGTTCCTTCGTATAGAACCTGCGTGGCACCGTTCGCGAGCGGACCGTAAACCACGTAGCTGTGTCCGGTGATCCAGCCCACATCTGCGGTGCACCAGTAAACGTCGGTTTCGGGGTGCAGGTCAAAAACGTTGGCGTGTGTGTATGCGGCCTGGGTCAGGTATCCGCCACTGGTGTGCAGAATGCCTTTCGGTTTTCCGGTGGTGCCAGAGGTGTAGAGGATGAACAGCGGGTTCTCCGCTTCAAATGCCTGCGCTTGGTGTTCGGCACTCGCGGTATCAACCACGTCAGTCCACCACAGGTCTCTTCCTTCGTGCCAAACCACCTCTTGGCCGGTGCGCTTAACAACCACCACATTTTTCACCGATGGGCACTTGTCGTTCTCGAGCGCCTCGTCCACCGCCGGCTTGAGTGCGCTGGCAGCGCCTCGGCGATATCCGCCATCGGAGGTGATCACCAGTTTGGCCTGCGTGTCATCGATGCGGGTGTGCAGCGCCTCAGCGCTAAAGCCACCGAACACCACGGAGTGGATGGCGCCGAGTCTGGCAACGGCGAGCATGCTGATTACAGCCTCGGGGATCATCGGTAGATAAATGGCCACGCGGTCGCCTTGTGAGATTCCCAAAGCGGAAAGGGCGTTGGCCGCTTTTTTCACTTCATGCGTTAGCTGGGCGTAGGTGTACGAGCGGCTGTCTCCCGGCTCACCCTCAAAGTGGATGGCAACGCGGTCACCGCGTCCTTCGGCCACGTGGCGATCCAAGCAGTTGTAGGCAACGTTGATCTCGCCGTCGTAGAACCAGCGTGCAAACGGGGCGTCGTGCCAGTCGAGTGTGTGAGTGAAGGGCTTGTGCCAGTGGAGTTTGTTTGCCTGTTTTGCCCAGAAGGCAAGGCGGTCTTGCTTTGCCTCTTGGTAAATACCAGGCTGCGCTATCGCCTGTGCGGTGAAAGTCGGATCTGGAGCAAAGCGGCGATCTTCGCCGTAACCCCCAGTTGTGGGTGTCAAGTCGTTCATGCTGGTTCCTTCGTCATTGAAGATATTTCTAAAACTACCGCAAGATTGTTTGAATTATTTGCAAGTTTGGACTTATGATTAGTTCGTCTGCTTCGGCAGACCAGCGTTATAGCGACTCCCCCCAGTCGCATAGCGCCGCCCGCAGTCTTCCCCCAAGACTGCGGGCCTCTTACTTTTCCACGGTATTCATTTTTTTCTTAGAAACCGATGCGGCAGTTGCCATTCTGGCTGGATGCGTTCAAAACCCAACCCCACTCAGGCTCTATTTGAGGGCGAGCCGCTGGTTCCGGCTGGCCCTGGGTTCGGTGTTCCTCAGCTGCTCAAGATTTTGGCCACACCAAACGTGACAGACCTGGTGGCTAACGGTTCCGCAGAATGGCGTGGTAACCGTGGTTCTGGATTCGAAATAATTCACGGCATTCAATGTTCCGAAGCCGAACTAGCTTCACTGTGCCGGAAACTCGTGGACCTGGCAGATAGACACCTTGACTTGGCCAGCCCAATTTGCGACGTTGCCCTCACGCCGCGGCAGCTACCAGAACTCCAGCAAATCGGCATCGAATCTTTGCGCGTGCATGCGGTGCTCGAATCGGCGGTGAGCTTCCAAACCCTACTAAGTGTGAGAGTTCACCGCGCCGGATTTACCAGCCTGGCCAAACTCAGGGAATTGGGCATGTTTGATACCAAGCAGCAAAGCCAGCTTCAAGAGATCATTGCACAGCGCCAGAACTTTCTAGTTGCCGGTCCTGCGGGCAGCGGTAAGACCACTTTGCTACGAGCGATGTTGGCTGCAACCCCAGACCTGAGAACTGTAGTGGTTGAAGACACCGCGGAACTGTTGCCAGTGACCGGTCACGTTGTTGGGCTTCAAGCGCGGCAGGCAAACATCGATGGGCGGGGTGAAGTTTCCCTTCAATCGTTGTCCCAGCAAGCCCTCCGCATGCAACCCCAGCGAATTGTGGTGGGTGAGGTGCGTGGTGAGGAAGTTTCAGTCTTGCTGCAGGCTATGAATACGGGTCACGCCGGTTCTGCCGCAACCATTCATGCAAACTCTGCTGGAGCGGTGTACGCCAGGCTCCGCGGGCTGGCACCTGATGTTAGCGATGAAGCATTTAGGCAACTTGCCAGCACTGCTATCCAACGCGTGATCTTTCTAGGCAACTCAGGGGCCAGGGGAGTGGAATGGATTGGGTCGTTGCCATGGTGACCGCAGATGAGCGTTTCACCGCAAAAATTGGTCGCCCGATGAGTGGAATGTTTGGCCGCAGGTTTGGTCAAACGGTAGGCGGGCGAAATGCCGAATTAGGAGCAGCGCCCAAACTAGACCTGCTAATGGCTCGTTCTCAACTTCGCGCTGGAATTCCTCAGCACCAGGTGGGCAAATGGTTGGGCGCAAAGTCACTGGAGTGGCACAGCGGCCTGGGAAGCGACTTCGAATGGCAGTTGGGTCTGGCGCAGCACACGGGCGGTTCGCTCAACCACGCCATTGATGCATGGTTGGCACAGCAGGAGCACCTGGCCGCCATGGAGCAAGAGAAACAGGTGGCACTGCAGGGGCCAAAACTTACCGCTAGGTTGACACACTTTGTTCCGTGGCTGGCCCTGCTACTGGCTCAGGCGTTCGGCCTGAATCCCTTGGGTTTCCTCTTTGGCAGCACTCTCGGTTGGATTCTTCTGGCCGTGTCTGTGGTGCTCAGTTGGTTGGCCTATCGATGGACCAACCGAATTGTTCGAGTGTTCTCCGCGGTTACGCCGGGCGACCCGGGGGTTTGCTATTCAGGACTTGCGCTGATGTTGCGTTCCGGGCTGGGCGTTGGAAGTGGGATGAAACTCCTCAACCGCAACGGATTGCAGATGCCAGAAGAGTTGAGTTTGCTGGTGGCCTCACAAACCAGAGTGGGTGCGGGGCTTGCGGCGGTGCTGCAAACTCAAGCTGAATGGGAGCGCGGCAAAAGTCGGCAGAAACAGCGAGAAGATTTGGCTAGGTTGCCAATCCGACTGCTCTACCCATTGGCGGTTTTGCTGCTTCCGCAGTTTATGCTGCTCACCGTTTTGCCGATTGCCGCCAGCGCGTTCGCCGGCAGATAGCCCCTAACCAAAATAACTTCGCGAGAAGAAACCAACACCCATATAAAAGGAGAACAAAAATGAGAAATCGCCTAAATGCACTGTTGAAAGATGAAGGAGCCGCAACCGCCGAATACGTGATTGCAACCATGGCAGCCGTTGGTTTTGCGGGCCTGCTGCTGGTAATCCTCCGTGGTCCCCAGGTAAAAGTCATCCTGTTCGGTCTGGTGAAGCAGGCCCTCACGGTGCCGGGGCACTAACTTGCGCAGGCCGGGTTTTGGGCCAGATGAGAGCGGCGCGGCAACCGCCGAACTTGTGATTCTGTTTCCCGCGGTGGCTTTACTCATCGGATTACTGGTTTGGCTGGGTGCCGCCCAGGCGCAAAGAGTGACTGTGGCTCAAGCCGCCGGTCATCTCGCTAGGGCGGCGGCTATCGATGAATCACAAGTTGCGGCACTGGCCAACAAGCTTGGCGTTGGAGTTTCAGTTAGCCACTCTGGAAGTTGGGTTTGCGCAAAGGCCTCACTGCGCTCAGGCAACGCTTGGCTTGGTGCGGTTCCCATCGCCCAAAAGTTTTGCACCAGGGCGGAAGGAAAGTGAAAAACGCCTTGGAGTTGAAACCCAACACCGCTGCGCTAAAGGGCCCGGTCGCTACTAGGTTGATGGGGGAGCGTGGTGCAGGAACAGCCCTGATTGTGGCCTTGCTTGGCCTCTCGGTGGGGCTTATCGTTGCCCTCACCGTGCCACTCAACCTAGTAGTGGAACAGGCAAAACTGCAGGCCGCGGTAGACCTAGCCGCCATCGATGCGAGTCATGCTCGCCGAGGTCTCATCACCGGCTATCCATGTGAGGTGGCTGATCGGGTTTTGCATATAAATATGGCAACTTCGGGAAAATGCTCTATTGTCGGTGAAGTAGCAAGGGTTGACGCTTCCGTTAAAGTGACGGGTATAGTTCTAAGCGCAACGGCTTGGGCGGGGCCGTGAACCTGCCACCTTAGTTTTAGGAGTTTCATTGGCATCCAAACTTGTAATCGTTGAGTCGCCGGCCAAAGCGAAAACGATTTCTAAGTACCTTGGTTCGGACTACGAAGTCCTTGCCTCGGTAGGTCACATCCGCGACCTGGTTGAACCAAAGAACCTGCCACCAGAGAAGAAAAAAGGATCTCTAGGCAAGTTCTCAATCGACATTGAGAACGATTTCGAGCCGTATTACGCAATCTCCGCGGGTAAGACCAAAACCGTTAGCGATTTGAAAAAGGCGCTCGCCGGAGCAGACGAACTCTTCCTGGCTACCGATGAGGACCGCGAAGGTGAGGCAATTGCGTGGCACCTTTTGCAGGTGCTAAAGCCAAAGATTCCGGTGAAGCGAATGGTGTTCCACGAGATCACCAAGGAAGCCATTCAGGCTGCGATTGAAAACACTCGTGCCCTAGACGAAAACCTGGTTCAGGCACAGGAAACCCGCCGCGTGGTGGACCGCCTGTACGGTTACGAGATCTCGCCCGTGCTTTGGCGCAAGATTAATCGCGGTTTGAGCGCAGGCCGAGTGCAGAGCCCGGCGACTCGCCTTGTGGTGGAGCGCGAACGCGAGCGAATGGCATTCGTGAGCGCCAGCTACTTTGACGTGAAGGCAGTTTTCGCCACTGGGGACCCAACTCAGCCAAACTTCGAAGCCAAGCTGGTTAGCGTTGGCGGTCAGCGCATTGCCACCGGAGACTCATTCAACGATCTGGGAGAGCTAACCGCAAAGGTAGTTGTACTAGACGAGGCAAATGCGGTTGCAATCGCAGGTGCCGTTAAGGATTCCAGCGCGGTAATCAAGGTTCAAGAGGTAGAGAGTAAGCCCAGCATTAGGCGCCCGGCAGCTCCGTTCACAACTTCCACTCTGCAGCAGGAAGCCAGCCGCAAGCTGCGCATGAGCGCCAAGCAGACCATGGACACGGCTCAGCAGCTTTACCAAGACGGTTACATCACGTACATGCGAACCGACTCGCCAACTCTTTCCACGCAGGCAATCAACGCCGCTCGCACCCAGGCCAAGCAAATGTTTGGTGCCGAATACGTACCGGAGAAGCCTCGCGTTTACACCGGTAAGTCAAAGAATGCCCAGGAAGCTCACGAAGCAATCCGTCCGGCTGGAGACACTTTCCGCACGCCTTCGGACGTTGCCAACCTTCTTTATGGACGTTCGCTAGAACTTTACGACTTGATTTGGAAGCGAACCATCGCCTCTCAAATGCAGGATGCTCGCGTAAACACCACCACAGCAAAGATTTTGGTTGAGCCTCTCAATGGCACCCACTTCGCCAATGCCGACTTCTCTGCCAGCGGCACAGTAGTCACCTTCCGTGGCTTCTTGGCTGCCTATGAGGAGAGCCACGATGAGAGTCGCAACGACGACGAGGAGAAGGCAGAGAAGAAGCTACCAAATCTCGAGGTTGGCCACAGCCTTCAGGCCATCGAGGTAAATGCCAAGGATCACTCCACGCTTCCACCTCCTCGCTTTACCGAGGCGAGTTTGGTGAAGGCCTTGGAAGAAGACGGAATTGGCCGACCTTCCACGTACGCCGCCATTTTGAGCACCATTTTGAACAAGGGATACGTGACAAAACGCGGTCAGGCTCTGGTTCCGGAGTGGATCGCGTTCACTGTGACTCGCTTCCTGGAAGAGAACTTTGGCACGCTGATTGACTATGCCTTCACCGCTCAAATGGAAGAGGATCTAGACCAAATCGCAGACGGCCAGTTGGACCGAAGCGCTTGGCTCCGCAAGTTCTACTTCGGCGAAGACGGAGGACTCGGACTTGTGAAAGCCGTGGAGAACCTGGTTGACCAGGATCCGCGCGCCATCAACTCCATCGCACTCGCTAACGGCGTCACGTTGCGCACCGGAAAGTATGGCCCTTACCTGGAAGTTCAGGTGGAGCCCGGCAGCGAGGGGGCCGACGAGAATGGCCGTCGCGTTGTAAACATCCCGGACGAACTAGCTCCGGATGAACTCACACCTGTGAAGGTGCAAGAACTCATCGATGCGCCTGTTGCAACAGACCGAGTGCTTGGGCAGGACCCAGAAACCGGTCTGGATGTGCTGTTCAAAGATGGCCGTTACGGACCATACGTGACTGTTGAAGACCCAAAAAGCGATAAGCCAAAGACTGCGTCTCTGTTCAAGAGCATGAGTGCTGCTTCCATCACCATCGATGAGGCACTCAAGTTGCTGGCATTGCCGCGTGTGGTGGGCGAAGACCCTGAAACCAAGGTTGAAATCACCGCCCAGAACGGCAAGTACGGGCCATATCTGAAGCGCGGAACCGACAGTCGCAAGTTGGACACCGAGGAACAGATCTTTGACATCACCTTGGAGCAGGCGCTGGAGATTTACGCCCAGCCAAAGTACGGCGCCAAGAAGGGTGCAGCGGCTCCGCCACTAAAGGAATTTGGCGAAGATCCGGCTAGCGGCGGACCAGTTGTGGCCAAGACCGGTCAATTTGGCCCATACGTGACCGATGGATTTGTGAACGCCACTATTCCAAAGGACGAGCCTGCCGACGAAATGGCCAACGACCGTGCCTATGAATTGCTGGCGATTCGCCGCGAGAAGTTGGGGCTTGAGCCCGGTGTTGCACCCGCCAAGGTGAGCAAGGCCGGGGCGCGCAAGTCTGCACCGGCACGCACGGTGAAGCGTGGCACAACTCGCAAGAGCAAGTAATCATGTCCGGATTGTTCATCACCTTTGAAGGCATCGATGGCGTGGGTAAATCAACCCAGGCCAACCTGTTGCAGCAATACTTTGAAGAACTCGGGCACAAGGTTGTTCGCACACTTGAGCCCGGTGGCACGCCGCTGGGTCAAGAAATCCGCAACCTACTGCTCCACCGTAAGGGCAGCGTTGCACCGCGATCAGAAGCTTTACTTTACGCCGCCGATCGAGCCCACCACGTTGCAACCTTGATCCGGCCGGCTCTGGCCGAGGGCAAAGTTGTAATCAGTGACCGCTACTTCGATTCATCGGTGGCCTACCAGGGTGCGGGGCGTGAACTTAGTCTGGCCGAGGTGCGTCAGATTTCCCTTTGGGCGGTTGAAAACTTGCTACCGAAACTCACCGTACTGCTGGATCTTGATGCCGAAACCGCTCGAGGCCGGCGAGACAACACCGGCACAGAGCCGGATCGTCTCGAGCGGGAGAAAACCGCATTCTTTGAAGCCACGAGAAATGCCTACCTGGAACTGGCTCACAACGAGCCAGAGCGTTTTTTGGTCATCGATGCTAACCAGACCGTGCAACAAATGCAGGCCCAGATTCGCGCCCGCGTGAACACTATTTTGGGCTAATCATGAGCGATTCCGAGGCGCCACAAGACAACTCCAGCTGGGAAAACAAGCCGGTTTGGCATGAGATGGCAGGTCAGCCTGAAGCCGTGGCCCAACTTGCCATGGCAGTGAAACACCGCGATGAAGGTGTTCACCACGCTTGGCTTTTCACCGGTCCTCCGGGGTCCGGTCGCAGCAACCTAGCGCACGCCTTTGCCGCCGCGCTGTTCTGTGAAACTGGCGGCTGTGGCACCTGCAAGAACTGCCGTTTGGTGGCCGCGGGAACCCACCCGGACATCACTGCACTCGCCACCGAACGTGTGGTGATTCCCATCGAAGACATTCGCGCAATGGTGACCAACAGTTACTTGGGTTCATCAGCCAGCAGATACCGCGTGATGATCATCGAAGACGCTGACAGAATGCAGGAACGCAGCTCCAACGTGTTGTTGAAGGCTCTGGAGGAGCCGCCAGTGAACACAATTTGGATGCTCTGTGCGCCTTCCGAGGCTGACTTGCTTCCAACCATTCGCTCTCGCGTTCGCCGCGTTGCACTCAAGGTTCCGAGCGTTGAGGCGGTTGCTCAGTTGCTGATTTCTCGCGACGGAATAGAGCCGAAGCTTGCCCACGAAGTGGCCGCCGAATCTCAGAGTCACATTGGCATGGCGCGCCGCCTTGCCACTAGTTCCGAAGCGCGCAGCCGCCGACGTGAAACTCTTTCTTCTGCCTTGAACTTGCGTGGCATAAGTAGCGC
>Ga0228702_1000962_pt1 | contig 19808 bp, 18 predicted proteins | sample McNCre217_Aug_MG_2_FD_178018 | JGI IMG/M metagenome (GOLD analysis project Ga0228702, IMG submission 178018) | Freshwater microbial communities from McNutts Creek, Athens, Georgia, United States - 20-17_Aug_MG | ecosystem: Environmental > Aquatic > Freshwater > Creek | place: USA: Georgia...
CTGGCCCTCGTGATGTCAAAGTGCTCAAGTACAGCAGTCGTGGCGGCCAACGCCCCGAAGTGAAAACCTTGCGTGTGCTGGGCAACCAACGCCTGACATCCGGCGGCCAAGTAAAGCGCGCCAAACCCAAGAAGATTTCGGTCAAAAAACGCAGCTTGGGTTAATCATTGGACTCGGAGCTTGCAGGCGTAGCAAGCTCTTTTTTCTCGGGGCACAACGCCCACAGCACCTTTGCGGCACACACCCACTGCAACGCATAAAAAGCCGTACCCAAGTTGTGCCATAACATCAGGTTGTCATGCGCCACGATGTGGGGCTTCACCGCCACCTCAATCAACAACGCACACAACATACCTGCAAGCACCCAAGGGGACGGTGTGTGGGTACGATCCAAGTCTTGGCGTTTAGCCGCCAGCAAAAGCAGCAAGCCACACACCAGCGACAACCAAGACTGTGCCGTAAACAGCTTGGCTGCCATTTGACCAGCGATGGCCGGCGTTTCCAAATACATGAACAACATGGGCACCACCATGAAGCCCACCGCGCACAAACTACCCCACCACAGCGCCGCCAAGAAAACTTGTAACCGCGCCATGTGAGGGGTTTAGAGGTAAGAGACCTTGACCACTTCGTAGTGCTTCACGCCGCCAGGTGCTTGCACTTCGGCCACATCGCCCTCTTCTTTGCCAATCAAGGCGCGGGCAATGGGGCTGCTGATGTTGATGAGGCCGAGTTTCAAATCGGCTTCGTCTTCACCCACGATTTGATACGTCACTTTGTCGCCTGTGTCTTCGTCTTCCAAAGCCACCGTGGCACCAAACACCACGCGACCGCCTGCATCCAATGAGGATGGGTCAATGATTTGCGCCACCGACAACTTGCCTTCAATTTCTTGAATACGGCCTTCGATGAAACCTTGACGGTCTTTGGCTGCGTCGTATTCGGCGTTTTCGCTCAAGTCGCCTTGGGCGCGGGCTTCAGCAATCGCGGCGATGACGTTGGGACGCTCAACGGTTTTGAGGGTGTGCAACTCGTCTTTGAGTTTTTCTGCACCGCGTTTGGTAATGGGAACTGTGCTCATCGTCTTTCCTTCAGCCGTTTCAGTGCGCAGTCAATTGGGCGTGCATTTCTTGAACCGAAATGACTTCCAACTTGTCCATGTACTTCATGCCTTCGACAGCCGCTTCCGCGCCTGCGATGGTGGTGAAGGTGGTCACACGGTTGAGCAACGCCGACGTACGAATGTGGCGTGAATCAGCAATCGCATTGCGACGCTCTTCCACCGTGTTGATGACCAACACCACTTCGTTGTTCTTGATGCTGTCCACGATGTGCGGACGGCCTTCAGTCACTTTGTTCACCACTTCGCAAGGCACACCAGCCTCAACGATGGCAGACGCTGTGCCTTTGGTCGCAATCAACTCAAAGCCCAAAGCGGACAACTCACGTGCCACTTTGATCGCACGAGGTTTGTCGTTGTTCTTCACCGAGATGAACACCTTGCCTGTCGCGCGACCATCGGCATCACGTGGACGTGGCAACTTGGTGCCTGCGCCCAATTGGCTCTTCACAAATGCTTCGCCGAATGTTTTGCCAACACCCATGACTTCGCCAGTGGACTTCATCTCTGGGCCAAGAATGGTGTCCACACCTGGGAACTTCACAAACGGGAACACCGCTTCCTTCACGCTGAAATAAGGCGGCGTGACCTCTTTGGTGATGCCTTGTGATGCGAGAGTTTGACCGGCCATGCAACGTGCAGCAACCTTGGCCAACTGAATACCCGTGGCTTTAGAGACGTAAGGCACGGTGCGCGACGCACGTGGGTTCACTTCGAGCACATAGATGACGTCTTTGCCATCCACGTGTTGAATCGCGAACTGCACGTTCATCAAGCCGACCACATTCAATGCGCCGGCCATCGCTGCGGATTGGCGCTTGAGTTCAGTCACTGTAGCGTCTGACAAAGAGTACGGAGGCAACGAGCAAGCCGAGTCACCGCTGTGCACACCGGCTTGTTCGATGTGTTCCATCACGCCACCGATGAAGGTCTTGCCCTCTGGGTCGCGCAAGCAGTCCACATCGCACTCGATGGCGTCGTTCAAGAAACGGTCCAAGAGCACGGGCGAATCGTTCGACACTTTGACCGCTTCACGCATATAGCGCTCGAGGTCGCGTTGCTCGTGCACGATTTCCATCGCACGGCCACCCAACACGTAGCTGGGGCGCACCACCAAGGGGTAGCCCAACTCAGCGGCTTTTTCAAGCGCTTCAGTTTCTGTGCGCGCCGTGGCGTTTGGCGGTTGGCGCAAGCCGAGGTCTTGCAACAACTTTTGGAAACGCTCACGGTCTTCCGCAGCGTCAATCATGTCGGGGCTGGTACCGATGATCGGCACGCCAGCGGCTTCTAAGCCGAGCGCCAATTTCAAAGGTGTTTGACCACCGTATTGAACGATGACGCCAGTTGGCTTTTCTTTGTCCACGATTTCAAGCACGTCTTCGAGCGTCAATGGCTCAAAGTACAAGCGGTCCGAGGTGTCGTAGTCGGTCGACACGGTTTCGGGGTTGCAGTTGACCATGATGGTTTCGTAGCCGTCTTCGCGCATGGCGAGCGCGGCGTGAACGCAGCAGTAGTCAAACTCAATGCCTTGGCCGATGCGGTTAGGACCGCCGCCGAGCACCATGATTTTTTTGTTGGTGGTGGGCTCTGCTTCGCATTCACCAGAGCCAAACGCATCACCGTTGCCTTCGTAGCACGAATACATGTACGCCGTGTCGGTTGAGAACTCAGCCGCACAGGTGTCCACGCGTTTGTAAACAGGGCGAATGCCTTGCTCGTGGCGACGTGCACGCACCACGTGTTCGGTGGTCTTGAGCAACTTGGCCAAGCGGCGATCTGAAAAACCCTTCTTCTTCAAAGCGCGCAACTCTTGAGCCGAAATCGCGTCGAGCGTTGTGGTTTCAAGTTCCAACTCGATCTTCACGATCTCTTCGATTTGCACCAAGAACCAGCGGTCGATCTTGGTGAGCGAGAACACTTCCTCCACGCTCATGCCTTGGGCAAACGCATCGCCCACGTACCAAATACGCTCAGGGCCGGGCTCGCCCAGTTCCTTCTCGAGCACTTCGCGGTCTTGGGTTTTTTCGTTCATGCCGTCCACGCCCACTTCCAAACCACGCAGGGCTTTTTGGAAGGACTCTTGGAAGGTACGCCCCATCGCCATCACCTCGCCCACCGATTTCATTTGGGTGGTCAAGCGGCTATCGGCTGTGGGGAATTTTTCGAATGCAAAGCGTGGAATCTTCGTGACCACGTAGTCGATGGAAGGCTCGAACGACGCAGGCGTTGCACCGCCTGTGATTTCGTTGCGCAACTCGTCGAGTGTGTAGCCGACCGCTAACTTGGCAGCCACTTTGGCAATCGGGAAACCCGTGGCTTTAGAAGCCAACGCCGACGAACGCGACACACGTGGGTTCATCTCAATGACGACCATGCGGCCGTCTTTGGGGTTGATGGAGAACTGCACGTTCGAGCCGCCGGTGTCCACACCGATTTCACGCAACACCGCCAACGAGGCGTTACGCAAAATTTGGTACTCCTTGTCAGTCAAGGTTTGTGCGGGGGCCACGGTGATGGAGTCACCGGTGTGCACGCCCATGGGGTCCAAGTTTTCGATCGAGCAAATGATGATGCAGTTGTCCGCCTTGTCGCGCACCACTTCCATCTCGTACTCTTTCCAACCGAGCAAAGACTCTTCAATCAACAGCTCGTTGGTGGGCGAAGCTTCTAGGCCACGCTTACAGATGATCTCGAACTCTTCTGGGTTGTAGGCGATACCGCCGCCGGTGCCACCCAAGGTGAAGCTGGGGCGAATGACAGTGGGGAAACCCACGCGCTTTTGCACATCCCATGCTTCTTCCATGCTGTGGGCGATACCTGAACGTGCAGAACCCAAACCAATTTTGGTCATGGCGTCTTTGAACTTCAAGCGGTCTTCGGCTTTGTCGATGGCCTCAGGTGTCGCGCCAATCAGCTCGACTTTGTATTTGGCCAACACGCCGTGGTGCCACAAGTCCAACGCGCAGTTCAGCGCAGTTTGGCCACCCATCGTGGGCAGGATGGCATCGGGACGCTCTTTGGCAATGATCTTCTCGACCGTTTGCCAAGTGATGGGCTCGATGTAGGTGACGTCCGCCGTGGCAGGGTCGGTCATGATCGTGGCGGGGTTGCTGTTGATCAAGATGACTTTGTAGCCCTCTTCACGCAAGGCTTTACACGCTTGCACGCCGGAGTAGTCAAACTCACACGCCTGACCAATGATGATCGGGCCTGCGCCGATGATGAGAATACTTTTAATGTCTGAACGCTTAGGCATGATGGCTCTCGCAGGACCGCTCCAAGGGAGCTAGCGCCCCCTCGGGGGGCAGTGAATACATGAAATGATGAACGTGGGGGCTCAAGCTTTGCTCTCCATCAATTTGATGAAGCGGTCAAAGAGGTAAGCAATGTCGTGTGGGCCGGGCGATGCTTCGGGGTGACCTTGGAAGCAGAACGCGGGCTTGTCGGTACGGGCCAAACCTTGCAAGGTGCCGTCGAACAAAGACACGTGCGTGGCACGCAAGTTTGCTGGCAATGATTCTTCGTCCACCGCAAAACCGTGGTTTTGGCTGGTGATCGACACACGACCGTTGTCCAAATCCTTCACAGGGTGATTGGCACCGTGGTGACCAAACTTCATCTTGAAGGTTTTGGCACCGCTGGCCAAAGCCATGATTTGGTGACCCAAGCAAATGCCGAATGTCGGGATGCCAGTTTCGATCAACTCAGCAGCAGCGGCAATCGCGTAGTCACATGGCTGAGGGTCGCCAGGGCCGTTGGACAAGAAGATGCCGTCTGGGTTGTGCTTGAGCACTTCAGCGGCGGGCGTCTTCGCAGGCACCACGGTCACTTTGCAGCCGCGCTGGGCCAGCATGCGCAAAATGTTTTTCTTCACGCCAAAGTCATAAGCGACCACATGGAATTTAGGTGCGGCCAAGTTGCCGTAGCCTTCACCCAAAGTCCATTCGGTTTGCGTCCACTCATACGACTTGGACACGGTGACTTTTTGCGCCAAATCGAGGCCAGCCATATTGGGCGCGCCTTTAGCTGCCGCCACAGCTTGGTCAATCACCGCTTGCGTGACTTCCTGGCCTTTAGCCAGGCCCACAATGGCACCGTTTTGGGCACCTTTGGTGCGCAAGATGCGAGTGAGTTGACGTGTGTCGATGTTGGCAATCGCCACCGTCCCTGCATCGGTCAAGTAGGCGGACAAGGTTTGGTTCGAGCGGAAGTTGCTGGCCACCAAAGGCAAGTCTTTGATGATCAAGCCAGCAGCATGGACTTTGTCAGCTTCGATGTCTTCCACGTTGACGCCGTAGTTACCGATGTGCGGGTACGTCAAGGTGACGATCTGCTGGCAGTAGCTGGGGTCAGTGAGGATTTCCTGATAGCCGGTGAGTGAGGTGTTGAACACCACTTCGCCGACTGTAGAGCCCGAGGCTCCGATCGAGTTGCCGATAAAGACCGTGCCGTCTGCGAGCGCCAAGATGGCGGGCGGGAAGGTTCCCTGAAGAGACAAAAGCACTGGGTTCTCCGGAATAGTTCGGGTACGCCTCAGCGCTCACCAGAGAACGTGTCTCTTGGGCTGCTTTGTTCGAGGAATTTGCCTAGGTTTGAGCTGTGGCGTACGGGTTGATGCGGGAAAGCCTCTCATTATATCCGAGGCACTGGTTTTCCCGAATCAAAGCTGACGAATTACCCCAAATGGCAGGTGGCGCTGGCGTGTAAGCAAATAGCAGCAGCCGAGGCCACATTGAGCGACTCTTCGCCGCCCGGCTGCGCAATACGTACATGCACCGCCGCGCGCTCGGCCAAGGCGGGCGACACGCCCTGCCCTTCGTGTCCCATCAACCAAGCGCAAGGCATCGGCAGCTTGGCTTGGGCCAGCAAGGTGTGCAAATGTGGGCCTTGGTGCGAACTGGTGGCTACCCAAGGCATGTCTAAGGCGTTCAAGTCGTCTGCACTCAAGCCTTCAACCAAGTGCAAACCAAAATGCGCGCCCATGCCCGCACGTAAAACCTTGGGCGACCACAAAGCTGCCGCGCCTTTGATTGCCAACACTTGCTTAAAACCAAACGCCGAGGCACTTCGCAAAATCGAGCCTACATTGCCTGCGTCTTGCACACGGTCCAACACAACCGTTGGCGTGGTGGCTTGAACCTCTTTGGATGTCGGTGCCGCCAATACAAAACCCATCTTGGCGGGAGACTCAAGGCTGCTGATTTCAGCAAACAAGACATCGGGCAATACGGTGTTTCGCTCAGCAGCTTGCGTCCATTCGCGCGGCGCAGTGGCCCACAAGGATTCAGAAAACACCGCATGCTCAGGCTTCACACCGCGCGTGAGCGCCGCGCGACACAAATGATCACCCTCCAGCCAAACGCGGCCCAGTTTGCGATAGGCCGTGCTGTCTTGCGACAAGCGACGCAAGTCTTTCACCAAAGGGTTGTCACGCGAGGTGATCAAGTTCATTTCAAAACCTCGGCCACAGGAGAAAACGATTTGCGGTGCCACGGCGTCGCACCGTGTTCTTTCAAGGCTTGCAAGTGCGCCGCTGTGCCATAACCTTTGTGCCCATCAAAACCGTACTGCGGGTACTGCGCGTGCAGCTCTTGGCACCAACGGTCACGATGGACTTTCGCCAAGATGGAAGCGGCTGAAATGGCTGGCACTTTGCTGTCACCTTTCACAATCGCTTCAGCCAACACATCCAGCACAGGCAAGCGATTGCCATCCACCAGCACCTTGGTCGGCTTCAAACGCAAACCCTCAACCGCACGACGCATGGCGAGCATGGTGGCTTGCAAAATATTGAGCTCGTCAATTTCTTCGACGGTTGCTTCTGCGATGGAGCAGCACAAAGCCTTGGCACGAATCTCGTCATACAAACGCTCGCGCTTCAAAGCCGTGAGTTTTTTAGAGTCTGCCAAACCTGCGATGGGATTCATGTCATCCAAGATCACAGCCGCAGCCACCACCGGCCCAGCCAGTGGGCCACGGCCAGCTTCATCCACCCCAGCGATCAAGCCTGGGGCATCCCAAATGAGCGCGGCTTGCTCAGCGCGCAAGAACTTTTTCGATCGCATGGGCCGCCAGTGCGGGGGTGTCGCGGCGCAGCGTGTCGTGCAGCGTCGCAAAGCGTTGTTGAACTGCGGTAGCTGCCGCAGGGTTGTTCAGCCATTGCAATACTTCACGCGCCAACGCATCAGGCGTGGCGGCGTCCTGCAAGAGCTCGGGCACGACAAAGTCTTGGCACAAGATATTGGGCAAGCCCACCCAAGGCTGCAGCTTTTTACGGCGCATGATTTGCCAGCTCAGCCAGTTCATGTTGTACGCGATCACCATCGGGCGTTTGAACAACGCAGCCTCCAGTGTGGCCGTGCCGCTGGCAATGAGCGTGACATCACAAGCTGCCAACGCGGCGTGAGATTGACCATTGAGCACCAAGAGGTTGGGCACCTCGCCCACCTCTTTGGCAATCGCATCGATGCGCGCACGCAAAGCAGGCATCGCGGGCAACACAAAGTACAAGCCCGGTTGCTGCTTGGCCATGCGTTGTGCGGCTTGCAAAAAGCGGCGCGCCAAATACTCAATTTCAGAGCTGCGGCTACCTGGCAGCAACGCCACGACGGTGGCGTTTTGCGGCAAACCCAGTGCGGCACGTGCAGCAGCGCGGTCGGGCACGTCGGGGATATTTTTCGCCAGAGGATGCCCGACATACGTAGCCTCAATGCCATGCTGAGCGAGCAAGTCCGTTTCAAAGGGGAAGATGCACAACACGTGGTCGACGCTTTGGCGAATTTTTTCTACACGGTCTGCACGCCACGCCCAAATGGAGGGGCACACAAAGTGAATCGCGGGAATCCCTTTGGCTTTGAGGTCGCGCTCTAAATCGAGGTTGAAATCAGGTGCATCGACGCCAATGAATGCACTGGGGGGATTGGCCAGCAAGCGTTCGCGCAGCTGGTTGCGAATGCCCGCAATTTCTCGGTAATGGCGCAGCACTTCAACATAGCCACGCACTGCGAGTTTTTCGTAAGGCCACCAAGGCTCAAGACCTTGCGTTGCCATTCGCGGCCCCCCAATGCCTGCGCTGCGCATGTCGGGCCATTTCTCGCGCATACCACTGAGCAAAAGGCCCGCGAGCAAATCGCCCGAGGCCTCGCCTGCGACGAGCGAGAAGGACAGGCCCTCCGCCATGGTGTTTAGCGAATGATGCCGCGTTGCGGCGAGGTGGTGTTCAAGAAATCCAGCATCATGGCCACATCCGCTGCAGCTTCTGGTTTTTCTTGCGTCAAGGCGGCGATGCGCTCTTTGGCTTGCTCCAACGTCAAGTCATCGCGGTACAACGCTTTGTGCATGCCTTTGACTGCGCTGATGCGCTCAGCAGAAAAACCGCGACGGCGCAAACCTTCAAAGTTCATGGAGCGAGGCTCAGCGGGTTGGCCTTGGCACATCACAAACGGTGGCACATCGGCAAACAAAAGCGAGTGCATGGCCGAAAAACTGTGCGCACCAATGCGCACAAACTGATGCACCACCGTGAAGCCACCTAAGATCACCCAATCGCCAACATGAACGTGACCAGCCAACTGCGCGCTGTTGGCAAAGATGGTGTGGTTGCCCACGATGCAGTCATGCGCCAAATGCACGTAGGCCATGATCCAGTTGTCGTTGCCGACTTTGGTCACACCAGCATCGCCGGGGGAGCCAATGTTAAAGGTACAGAACTCACGAATAGTGTTGCGGTCACCGATGATCAACTCGCAAGGCTCACCCGCATACTTCTTGTCTTGCGGGATTGCGCCCAAGGAGTTGAATTGAAAAATGCGGTTGTCATTGCCAATCGTGGTATGCCCCTCGATCACGCAATGCGGGCCGACAGTCGTGCCCGCGCCAATGCGCACATTGGGTCCGATGATGGTGTAAGGCCCCACCTGCACCGAGCTGTCGAGCTCGGCTTTGGGGTCAACAATAGCAGTGGCGTGGATGAGGCTCATCGTCAAGCAATAGAACGCATGGTGCACATGAGGTCAGCCTCGGTGGCCACCACATCACCTACCTTGGCGCGTGCTTTGAATTTAAAAATACCAGCCTTCATGCGGTCCAACTCGACTTCCAAAGTCAGTTGATCGCCTGGCTCCACCGGACGCTTGAAACGCGCACCGTCAATGCCAGCAAAGTAATACACGGTCTTGTCGTCAGGCGCAGCACCCAAGGTGTCAAACGCCAACAAAGCGGCAGCTTGTGCCAAGGCTTCCAAAATCAACACGCCTGGCATCACAGGATGGTGTGGGAAGTGGCCGGTAAAAAACGGCTCATTGATCGTCACGTTTTTGAGCGCTTTGATGCTCTTGCCTTTTTCAATTTCCAGCACGCGATCCACCAACAAGATGGGATAACGGTGAGGCAATTGCTTCAAAATTTGGTGGATATCCATGCTCATTTTTGTTGACTTTCTAAAGCTGATTCAAGAGATTTGATGCGATCGCGCAGACGGTGCAGTTGGCGTAGCGTGGCAGCATTTTTTTCCCACGACGCATTGTCGTCGATTGGGAATACACCGCTGTATTGCCCAGGCTGGCGAATTGAGCGCATCACCACAGAGGCCGCTGACACATGAACGCCATCGGCAAGTTCCAAATGCCCCAACACCACTGCGCCGCCGCCCACCGTGCAATTGGCACCAATACGCGCGCTACCCGCGACACCAGCACAACCCGCCATCGCGGTATTCGCGCCTACATGTGCGTTGTGCCCAATTTGAACCAAGTTGTCGAGCTTGACACCGTCTTCGATGACAGTGTCATCCAACGCACCACGGTCAATGCAAGTATTGGCGCCAATTTCCACATCGTTACCAATGCGAACGGCACCCAATTGTTCAATCTTTTCCCAGCGGCCTTCGAACAAGGCAAAACCAAAACCGTCGGCCCCGATCACAACACCCGCGTGCAAGATGCAACGCTCACCGACGCAACAATCTTCGCCGACGGTCACTTGCGATTTGAGCCATGTGTTCGCACCCACACGCGCACCGCGCTCCACCACGCACATGGGGCCAATACGTGCCGTGCGATCGACATACGCATCAGGGTGAATGACTGCGCTGGCGTGAACCAAGGATTCGTCATGCACCCGCGTGTGCTGCCGCCAAAGTTGGGTCAATCGTGCGAAATAGTGATACGGATTGTCTGCCACGATCAAGGCAGCGCTCACCTGAGCCGTTTCAGCCACAGCGGAAGACACAATGACACACCCAGCCTGCGTGGCCGCAAGTTGAGATCGGTACTTGGGATTGCTTAAAAAACTCAGGGCATCCGCTTGAGCGGTGTCAAGCGGCGCGAGCCTTTGAATCAGATGTTGGGGATCGCCAATGAGACGACCACCCAAGCTTTCTGTAATTTGGCCGAGACTCAGTGCCACGGCAAATTATTTAGCTGCGTTGATGACCTTCAGCACTTTGTCAGTGATGTCGTGCTTGGGGTTAATGTAGACAGCCTCTTGCAGAACGAGGTCGTACTTTTCAGCTTCAGCCACTTGCTTGATGACGCGATTGGCGCGCTCCAACACTTGCTGAAACTCCTCGTTCTTACGCGCATTCAATTCCTCTTGGAATTCACGGCGCTTGCGTTGGAAGTCACGGTCTTGTTCACCCAATTGCTTCTGGCGTGACATGCGTTGTGACTCGGAGAGCGTAGGTGCCTCACGCTCAAATTTTTCAACTGCAGTTTTGAAAGTCTTTTCAGCGTCGACCAAGTCTTTCTCACGCTTAGAAAATTCTTGTTCCAGTTTGCTTTGAGCCTGCTTGGCGGTATTCGACTCTTTGAAAATGCGGTCGGTGTTGATAAAGCCGATGCGAATTTCTTCAGCCTGTGCACAAAGTGCAGCGAAACCCAAGACAAGAGCCAGAGAAATTTGACGAGTCATCGTAGTCATTAGAAAGACGTCCCAATTTGGAATTGCAATTGTTGGATTCTATCGCCTGGGAATGTACGCACAGGATGAGCCCATGCAAAACGCAAAGGCCCCATGGGAGACACCCAACTCAAACCCACACCATAGGCACTACGTAGTTGACTGAGATCAACTTTTTCAAACTCACCGTAGACGTTACCCATGTCATAAAAACCGTACAAACGCAAAGTTCTGTCATTCCCAGCACCTGGGAACGGCGTCAAAAACTCTGTGTTCAGAGTGATTTTTTTAGCACCACCAATCACTGGACCCGTGATATCGCGAGGGCCCAGCGTGCCCTGCTCGAAACCACGTACAGACCCCAAACCGCCTAAGTAGTAATTTTTATAAAACGGTAAGGCTTGCCCATTCAAACCACGGCCCGATCCCACATCGGCATTGAAAGCGAAGGTGTATTGCTTGGTAAGAGGGAAATACTGTTGGTACTGCCCACCCAATTTGGCGTAGCGCGCATCACCCATCGCCCCAACCTCAGAGTTCAAGCGGATGAACTTACCGCTATTGGGATTCAAATAACTATCACGACTGTCTCGCGCCCAGCCTGCCGTTATCGGCACGTTTTGCGCGACACATCCAAACTGCTGACACAGTTGCGCGTGCACACCCAACATATTGGTGCCAGGCACAAGCTCGGTTCGCTCTGCCGCAGTGCCAACAAACACACGATCCAACTCACTGAATGGCAGTCCAAAACGAACACCCAAACCTGAAGTAATCAAGCGATAGTTACCACCTTGTTCGATGTAAGGTTTGCTAGAGCGGTGGTAAAACTCAAAAGTACGTGACACACCATCTTCAGTGAAGTAGGGATCTGTCGTGTTGATCACATAGTATTGGTTGAATTTGCTGGTACTCACCTGCAACCCTAGGTTGTGCCCAGAGCCAAACACGTTGTCTTGCTGAATACCAAAAGAAAGGGTCACTTTCTCCGTACTAGAGAAGCCAGCCCCTAAGGTCAACATACCTGTGGGCTTTTCGACCACGTTCACATTCAAATCAACTTGATCTTGCGTGGATGGAACTTCCTGCGTGTCGATTTCGACATCCTTAAAGTACCCCAAGCGGTTGATGCGATCGCGTGACAAGCGAATTTTCTCACCGTCATACCAAGCCGCTTCAGTTTGACGGAATTCACGACGCACAATTTGGTCACGCGTGCGGTTGTTGCCCACAATGTTAATGCGGCGCACATAGGCTCTACGCGCGGGATCCGCAACCAACACCAACTTCACGCGATTGGTTGAGCGATCAATTTCAGGACGGACATCGGTGCGCGCAAACGCAAAACCGAAGTTACCGAAATATTCATTGAAGGCTTTGGTGGTTCTTGCCACCTCGTCTGCGTTGTAGGCTTTACCGGCTTGAATTTCGATGAGCGATTTGAACTCATCGTCTTTGCCAAGGTAGTACCCCTCCATCGCAACCTCGGACACCACAAAGCGATCGCCCTCGGTCACGTTGATGGTGATGCTGATGTCTTGCTTGTTGGGTGAAATAGCGACTTGGGTTGAATCGATACGAAACTCCAAATAGCCACGCGCCATATACCAAGCACGCAAAGTCTCTAAGTCGGCATTCAGTTTGGTACGCGAATAACGATCGGATTTGGTGTACCAACTCAACCAATTGCCTGTACCTTGGTCGAATTGATCCAGCAACTTGGATTCATCAAATGCCTTGGCACCCACCACGCGCATTTCTTTGATTTTGGCCAAATCGCCTTCAACCACTGTGAAAGACAAATTGACACGGTTACGTTCTGCAGGAGTGATGGTGGTGATGATTTCCGCACCATACAGGCTGCGGTTCACATACTGACGCTTGAGCTCTTGCTCAGCGCGATCTGCTAAAGCTTTGTCAAAAGGACGCCCTTCGGCGAGGCCAATGTCTTTGAGTGCTTTTTTCAGCGTATCTTTGTCAAACTCTTTGGTGCCGATGAACTCAACTGCGGCAATATTGGGACGCTCTTCAACAATCAGCACCAGCACATCGCCGTTGACTTCAATGCGAACGTCTTTGAATAAACCCAAAGCAAACAAGCTGCGAATCGCGGCTGCACCTTTTTCATCCGTGTAGTTATCACCGACGCGAAACGGGACAGAAGCAAACACAGTACCTGGCTCGACCCGCTGCAAACCCTCTACGCGAATATCGCGCACAGTGAAAGGATCTGCAGCCCAAGAGGTCAAGGCCATCACGGTGCCCGCGAAAAACGCTGCCGTTTGAGCCAAGGTGGTTCGAGGAAATTGTGGAAGTTGCATAGTCATGAAAGATGTTCGGGTGGTTTTATGGAAGCCACCCTAGGCGAACCACATCGTTGAAAAGAGAAAAAACCATCAGAGTCACAAGCGCGGCCAAACCCACACGTTGCAAGGCGTCTAGCCACTCTTGCGAAGGAGGATTTCCTGTGCAGGCCTCGTAAAGATAATACAACAGGTGTCCGCCATCGAGCACCGGCAAAGGCAGCAGGTTAAACACGCCCAAGCTAACGCTGACCAAAGCCAAATAGCTCAAGTACGCGCCTATTCCTAAGCTGGCAGACCGCCCTGCGTAGTCGGCCATCGCGAGTGGCCCGCTCAAGTTATCCAAAGATGCGTGCCCAGTCAGTAAACGCCCTACCATGTCAAGCGTCATGACGCTCACGTCCCAAGTTTTCGCAAACGCTTTGGACAGACCATCCACCCAGCCGTACTGAACCCAGACCTTGGCGGGTGGCTCGCCAACTTGAGCGCCAATACGCCCAACCTGCTGCTCTCCGTCTTGCCAGCGTTCAGGCGTTACCTCAATCTGCAAATGTCGACCTTCGCGAGAGATATCCCAAACCTGCATCGTGGGTGCTTGCGTGCTGCCGCTGAGACGCACCATGCGTCGCAAAGCAGGTCCATCGCTCACCATTTCGCCATCCATGCGCAGCACTTCATCGCCGCGCTTCAACCCCGCCAAGTCAGCAGGCAAGCCCCGTTGAACGTCGCCCAACACGGCACGACTCCATGCGCTAGAAAACCCACGTGCATGCCACGGTGTGCTGTCTTTCAACATCATGTCATCCGCCAACTCTGCCAAGCGCACCACATGCGAGGTTAGCTTACCTTGGGGCTGAACATCTAAATAAATCGCACGTCCATCTTGCTGCGACACCCACCACCGCAACGCATCGAGCGAGGTGATGTCTTGCAAATCTTCTGTTGACAGCCCTGCGCGTAATACGGTGTCGCCACTGCGTAAGCCAGCAACATCCGCCACAGAACCCACAACGGGTGCAGACAGCGTGGCTCGGGTCTCGTATTGCCCCAACCAAAACGTCGCGGCATATAAGCCGACGGCCAGCAACAAATTGGCCAAAGGACCAGCCGAAACAATCGCCGCCCTCGCCCACAAAGGCTGGCGATTGAATGCCATTGGCAGATCTTGCGAAGGGACCGCCCCCTCTCGCTCGTCCAGCATCTTCACATAGCCGCCCAAAGGAATGAGGCCAATACAAAACTCTGTGTCTTGCCCTGGATGTGGTCGACGCGATGTCCAACGCAGCAAAGGCTGGCCAAAGCCCACCGAGAACGTCAGCACTTTGACACCGCAAGCCACAGCCACTCGGTAGTGCCCCCACTCGTGCACGGTGATGAGCACACCCAGCGCAAGCAAGAACGCGAGCAGGGTCATGGCTTATTGCGCCAACAGACGCACAGCATCTTCAGCCACAGCACGTGCTTGTGCATCCAAGGCCAATAAATCGTCTAGGTTGTGGGGCACCGGTGGCGACATTTGGGCCATACAGCTTTGATTGACTGAATGGATTTGGTCAAAGCGTATGCGACGTTCTAAGAATGCGGCCACTGCCACCTCATTCGCAGCATTGAGCACTGCCGTCGTGCCGGGTGATGCACGCAAAGCGTCCCACGCCAAGTGAATGCCTGCAAAACGCTCAGGATGACCATGATCATCCAAGGCTTCAAATGTCATTGCAGACAAGGCATGGAAATCTAAAGCCTGTGAGCCAGAAGTCATACGCTCAGGCCAGCTCAAGCCATAAGCAATCGGCACGCGCATATCAGGCGTTCCCAGCTGCGCCACCACCGAAGTGTCGCGGTACTGCACCATCGAGTGAATGATGCTTTGCGGGTGAATCACCACCTCTAAACGTTCAGGCGGCAAGCCAAACAAATAGCGCGCTTCAATCACTTCAAGCGCTTTGTTCATCATGGTGGCCGAATCGACCGAGATCTTGCGCCCCATCACCCAGTTGGGGTGCGCGCAAGCTTGCTCAGGTGTGACGTCTTTCAAAGTCGCCACGTCGCGTGTGCGAAACGGCCCACCTGATGCAGTGAGAATAATTTTTTCAACACGTGTATTCCACGTGGTTGGATCTTCTGGCAGCGATTGAAAAATCGCCGAGTGTTCGCTGTCAATCGGCAACAAGGTTGCACCGCCCTGTTTGACTGCGTCTAAAAACACCTCGCCACCCACCACCAGGGCTTCCTTGTTGGCCAAGAGCAGGCGCTTGCCTGCGCGCGCCGCTGCCAAACAAGGCGACAAACCCGCCGCACCCACAATGGCAGCCATCACAGCATCTACATCAGGGTGCGCAGAAATTTCATCGAGTGCCGCAGCGCCGCTGAGCACCTGCGTGGGCAAGCCCTCGGCTTGAATTTTGTCTTTGAGTTGTTGTGCAGCTTCAGGCTGGACCATCACCGCAAAGCGGGGCTTGAACTGCGCACACTGACGCAACATCAAATCAACCTGCGTGGCACCTGACAGTGCAAACACTTGAAAGCGCTCTGGGTGACGCGCGATCACATCCAAGGTATTGGTGCCGATGGATCCTGTCGATCCAAGGACTGTGATGTGTTGCGGCTTCACACGGACTGGGCCAACATCATGGCCAAAGGCAAGGCTGGCAACAACGCATCCACACGGTCGAGCACGCCCCCGTGACCTGGCAACAACTGACTGCTGTCTTTCATGCCCGCACTGCGCTTGACCAAAGATTCGACCAAATCGCCTGCCACGCTCATCAGGGTAAGAAACAGCGTTGCCAACACCAAAAACGGCGCACCACGGGTGTACAAGCGGGTATAGAGACTTGGGCTATCTACAGCGTATTGCGCATCCACCCCAATCCACACACCGGCCATCAGCAACACGCCCACCATGCCACCCCACACACCTTCCCAGCTTTTGCCGGGACTGATAGCCGGTGCAAGTTTGCAACGACCAAACGCTCGGCCCGAAAAATAAGCAGCAATGTCAGCCATCCACACCAAGAACAGCACCGACAACAAGAAGTTCACGCCCATCACCTTGGCTTGGTACATGGCCAGCCATGTGAGCCACAAAGCCAACACGCCCACCACCAAACGCACAGCACGCGAAATCGTGGCCCAGCGCTCGACGCCGTGGCGAATCAACCAGCCCGCGACCAACACCCACGCAGCGCCCGTGATGTTCCACACGTAAGCAGGTGCGTCATAAGCCCAGCGCGCGGACCATGCGTACAAACACAGCATCACGCACACAGCGGCTAGGCGCAAAGAACCACGCATGGCAAAGCCATTCAAACGGCCCCACTCCCATGCGCCGGCAGCAATGAGCACCAAGGTGAGCCCTGCCAAAGGCTCGGCGGTGTCAGCCAACAAAGCTGGCAGCAACAGCGCCAACAAAACCAGCGCGGTGATGACGCGTTGCTTCAGCATGGCGCTTAGACCGCCATGATTTCTTGTTCTTTGCTGGCGATCAATTTGTCGATCTCAGCAATGTGGCTGTCCGTCACTTTTTGAATGTCCGCTTCTGAACGCTTTTGGTCGTCTTCAGAAGCAAGTTTGTCTTTCACCAATTTCTTCACAGATTCGTTGGCATCGCGACGCAAATTACGCACGGCAATCTTGGCGTTTTCGCCATCGTTGCGAACCACTTTGGTCAACTCTTTGCGACGCTCTTCCGACATCGGAGGCATAGGCACACGAATCAACTCACCCATGGCCGAGGGATTCAAACCCAAATCGCTGTCACGAATGGCTTTTTCAATCTTGGCCGCCATCGGCTTTTCCCAAGGCTGCACGCTCAAGGTGCGGGCATCGAGCAAAGAGACGTTGGCCACTTGACTGATCGGCACCATCGAGCCGTAGTAGTCCACTTGCACGCTGTCCAGCAACGAAGGGCTGGGACGGCCTGTGCGAATTTTGGTCAAGCTGTTGCTGAAGGCCGCAATCGATTGGCCCATTTTGGTTTCGGTGGTTTTCTTGATGTCAGCGATGGTCATGTTGTGCTCCTCAGGTAGCAGGGTGAGGTTCAGAGAAATCGGAAATTAGGCGTGCACCAACGTGCCTTCGTCTTCGCCCATGACGACACGCTTGAGCGCGCCGTTTTTGAAAATAGAGAACACCTTGATCGGCAGCTTTTGGTCACGGCACAAGGCAAACGCCGTGGCGTCCATGATGCCAAGATTCTGGCCAATCGCATCATCGAAACTCAGCTCAGAGTAACGCGTAGCCTTGGGGTCTTTCTTGGGGTCTGCGGTGTAAACGCCGTCAACCTTCGTTGCCTTGAGCACCATTTCGGCACCAATCTCGGCACCGCGCAAAGCAGCCGCTGTATCGGTGGTGAAGAAAGGGTTACCTGTACCGGCAGCGAACACCACCACTTTGCCCTCTTCGAGGTATTGCAAGGCTTTGGGGCGCACATAAGGCTCAACCACTTGGTCAATCGCAATCGCAGACATCACACGTGCGGTCATGCCAGTTTTGTTCATGGCATCGGCCAAGGCCAAAGAGTTCATCACCGTGGCCAACATGCCCATGTAGTCAGCCGTGGCGCGGTCCATACCCACAGAGCCACCCGCGACACCGCGGAAGATGTTGCCACCACCAATCACCACCGCCACTTCCACGCCGAGTTGCGTGACTTCATTGACCTCACCCACGATGCGCTCGATCGTGGCGCGGTTGATACCAAACGCATCGTCGCCCATCAAGGCCTCCCCAGACAACTTGAGCAAAATACGCTTGAAGGCTGGTTGAGGTGTGGTCATGAAAAAGCTCCTTGGTGTGTGCGGTGAAATTGATGTACAGGGGATATCAAAAGGGGAGCCTAAGCCCCCCTTTATTTTTAAGCAGTTTGCTTAGCGGCAGCGACTTGGGCGGCCACTTCGGCTGCAAAGTCGTCGACCTTCTTCTCAATGCCTTCGCCCACCACATACAGGGTGAAAGAAGCCACTTTGGTGTTGGCAGCCTTGAGCATTTGCTCAACGGTTTGCTTGTCGTTCTTGACGAAGGTTTGGTCAAACAAAGACACCTCTTTGAGGTACTTCTGCACAGAACCTTCCACCATCTTGGTGACGATGTCAGCAGGCTTGCCAGACTCAGCGGCTTTAGCAGCTGCGACTGAACGCTCTTTTTCGATCAAGTCAGCAGGCACATCCGCGCTGGTCAACGCCACAGGCTTCATCGCAGCCACGTGCATGGCCACATCTTTAGCAGCGGTTTCGTCGCCGTCGAACTCGACCAACACGCCAATGCGTGTGCCGTGCAAGTAAGCAGCCAATTTGTGTGCGCCGTCGAAACGCTTGAAGCGGCGGAAGCTCATGTTCTCACCGATCTTGCCGATCAAGCCTTTACGCACGTCTTCGAGCGTAGGGCCGAAAGTTTCTTGCTCGTAAGGCAATGCACCCAAAGCTTCAATCGAAGCTGGGTTGTGCTCAGCCACCAACTTGGCAGCAGCTTGGGCCAAGGCCAAGAAGCTGTCGTTCTTGGTCACGAAGTCGGTTTCGCAGTTCACTTCGAGCAAGGCACCTTTGTTGCCGCTGATGAAGCTAGACACCACACCTTCGGCGGTCACGCGGCTAGAAGCCTTGCCAGCCTTGCTGCCGAGCTTGACGCGCAACAACTCTTCTGCTTTGGCCATGTCGCCATCAGCTTCAGTCAAAGCCTTTTTGCACTCCATCATGGGGGCATCGGTTTTTGCGCGCAGTTCAGCGACCATGCTTGCGGTAATTGCAGCCATTTAAATTCTCCGTATTCAGTTCAAAACAATTTGGGTGTGAAAAAGGGGCTTCACAAGCCCCTTTTCAAGCTTGGGTTGCGCAATTAAGCAGCGACTTCAACAAACTCTTCGCCGCCTTCGGTCACAGCTTTGACCAAATCGTTGGTGGCGTTGGCACGGCCTTCGATGATCGCGTCAGCGATGCCGCGCGCGTACAAAGTCACAGCCTTAGAAGAGTCATCGTTACCTGGGATGATGTAGTCGATGCCTTCAGGTGAGTGGTTAGAGTCCACCACACCGATCAATGGGATGCCCAACTTGCGAGCTTCGGCGATGGCGATCTTGTGGTAGCCAACGTCGATCACGAAGATCGCATCAGGCAACACAGCCATATCTTGGATACCACCGATGTCCTTCTCGAGCTTTTCCATTTCGCGCTTGAACATCAATTGTTCTTTTTTAGACAAAGCGTCCAAACCAGCTTCTTGCTGGATCTTCATATCCTTCAAACGCTTGATCGATGTCTTGACGGTTTTGAAGTTAGTCAACATGCCGCCCAACCAACGTTGGTCAACATAAGGCACGCCAGCACGTTGTGCTTCAGCGGCGACGATTTCGCGTGATTGACGCTTTGTACCGATCATCAACACGGTGCCACGGTTCGCAGACAACTGCTTGACGAACTTGATGGCGTCTTGGAACATCGGCAACGATTTTTCCAAGTTGATGATGTGAATTTTGTTGCGGTGACCGAAGATGA
>Ga0228702_1000965_pt1 | contig 19781 bp, 20 predicted proteins | sample McNCre217_Aug_MG_2_FD_178018 | JGI IMG/M metagenome (GOLD analysis project Ga0228702, IMG submission 178018) | Freshwater microbial communities from McNutts Creek, Athens, Georgia, United States - 20-17_Aug_MG | ecosystem: Environmental > Aquatic > Freshwater > Creek | place: USA: Georgia...
CCAACATCACCATCCGCTATGGCCGCCTGACGGCGGTGCGCAACGTGGCTTTCACCCTGACCGAAGGCGAGATTTTGTTCATCACCGGCCCAAACGGTGCCGGAAAATCCTCGCTTTTGCGGGCAATTGCCGGGGTGACTGCGCCTGCGGGGGGCCGCATCGATTTTGCCGGCGCCGACATCACCGGCCGCGCGCCCGAAGACATTGCGCGCATGGGGATTTCGATGGTGCCCGAAGGCCGCGACGTGTTTGGCTCGCTGACCATCGAAGAAAACTTGCTGGTTGGCACCGGCATGCATGCGCGTGAACGCAACTGGCGCTCCCGTGCCGCGACAGAACTAGAGGCCGTTTACGCCACCTTCCCTATCCTGAAAGATCGCCGCCATTCTCAGGCTGGCCTGCTTTCCGGCGGTCAACAGCAAATGCTGGTGATCGGGCGCGCCTTGATGACCAACCCGCGTTTGATTGCGATTGATGAACCCAGCCTGGGCCTTGCCCCCAACATTACCGATCAGGTCTATGAACGCCTGATCGCGCTGCGGGCGCACCGCGCGCTAACCCTGCTGATCGTCGAACAATCCTCGACCCGCGCCCAGATGGTCGGTGGCCGGATGATTTTGATGCGCGGCGGCGAGGTGCTGCTGGATGGCGACGCCCGCGCTATGGGCCAATCCGAAGCAATGCAGGCGGCCTACTTTGGCTACGGAGATCACTGATGCAGATGCTGTTTGACGCCCTTAGCCTTGGTTCGCTTTACGCTTTGGGCGCGCTTGGAATTGCCCTGATTTTTGGGGTGATGCGGCTGGTAAACTTCGCACATGGTGATGTGATTTCCTTTGCCATTTTCGCGCTGCTTTGGCCGTCGGTCGATGCGGTTGCCGTCGTATTTGCCGGTGACTTGCCGTGGTTTCTTCTTATCCCATTTGTTCTGGCAATGGGCGCTGGCCTGTCGGTGCTTTCGGAAATCGTGGTCTTTCGCCGTTTCCGCCGGGCAAATCCGGCCACGATGATGATCGCGTCTTTCGCGCTGGGGTTCGTCATTCGCTACTTCTTGCTGATGCTGTTTTCCAGCCGCCCCAAGTCGATCTCGCTGCTGCCGGCCCTTAGCCAACCTGTTGAAATTCTTGGCGCACGCATTCCACTGCTGCAGGTCATCACAATCATCGCAACCATCGCGATCTTGTTTGCGCTGACCGCTTTTCTAAAGCGCACCCGCTTTGGTCTGGAAATGCGCGCTGCCGCCGAAAACTTCACTATGGCCCGCATGCTTGGAGTGCGGGCGAACCGCGTGATCATGGGCGCCTTTGCACTTTCGGGTGCGCTGGCAGCGGCAATCGGCCTGATCCTCGCATCACAAACCGGAACGGTGGATATCCAGATGGGGGCCGCGGTGATGCTGATGGCGTTCATTGCCACGGTCATCGGCGGTCTTGGGTCGCTGCCGGGGGCTGTGCTTGCAGGCTTTCTGCTGGGGGCCGCCTCGGTGGTCATGCAAACCGTTTTGCCAATTGATGCCCGCCCGTTCCGTGACGCTTTCGTCTACGGCGCGGTGATCTTGGTGCTTATCTTCCGGCCGCAGGGCCTGATTGCCGCGCGCGGCAGCAAAGAAAGGGTCTGATATGTCTGTAGCGCGCCGCACCATTTCCACGCCGGTCATCTTGGCACTGCTGCTGATCGCTTTGGCACTGATGGCCGTCTTTTCCGGGTCTCGCCCATTTAACCAGACCATCATCGACATCTTCTTGCGGGTGATCTTGGTGGTCGGGCTTTACATCTTCATCGGAAACTCTGGGGTGATTTCGTTCGGCCATGCCGGCTTTACCTGCCTTGGCGGCTATGCGGCCGCGTGGCTGACCATCCCGCCGATGATGAAGCAAACCCTGTTGCCTGGCCTGCCAGACTGGTTGATGAACCTGCAACTTCCCTTTTGGGCGGGGGCAATCTTTGCCGCAGTTTGGGCGGCACTCTGGGCTGCGGTCTTCGGCAAAATTCTGATGCGACTGTCTGGCATTGCGGCATCCATCGCCACCTTTGCAATGCTGGCGATGATCAACACGATCTATTCCAACTGGGAAAGCGTTACCGCTGCCACCTCGTCCGTCGTCGGTATTCCAATTGTGCGCAGCATTTGGCCCTACCTGATCGCAGCCATTCTTGCTGTCTTCGTCGCTTGGGCACATTCAATTTCGCGCGCTGGCTTGGCGCTGCGGGCGGCACGCGATGAACCAACAGCGGCCGCTGCATCGGGCATCGACGCACCGAAAGAGCGTCTGGTTGCCTTCATCATTTCCGGGGCCGTCATGGGCATGGGCGGCGCGCTGTTTGCCCATTCAATCGGCGTTGTGACGCCAGACACCTTTTACCTGACGCTCACCTTCATCACCCTTTCAATGCTGGTGGTCGGTGGCATGGGAAGCCTGTCGGGGGCCGTGCTTGGTGTGGTTATTCTATCCGGCCTTATTCAAGGTCTGCGCTGGCTAGAGGCGGGCGTCAGCATCGGCACCACCACTTTTGCCATTCCGAACGGGCTGCAAGAGATCACCCTTGGCATCGTGATGATCCTGATCCTTGCCCGCCGCCCGTCCGGCATCATGGCGAATTCCGAACTCAACTGGACACGCTCCAGATCAGAGGATCCGGGCGTTTAGCCCGGCAATAAGCCCACCCAACAAGGAGTAAAGAATGAAAAATCTATCAAAAATCGTCGTTTCGCTGCTAAGTGCCACCGCCTTTGCCACCCCGGCCTTAGCGGACGACGACAAGATCATCGTCGGCTTTGCCACCGCCGAGTCTGGCTTCATGCAGGCCTATGACAAGCCCGCCCAAGATGCCGCGATGATCCGTATCAAGGAAATCAACGACGCGGGCGGGTTGCTTGGCAAGCAGATCGAAGTCGTTAACGCCGATACCAAAACCGATCGCGCCGAAGGCGCCAAGGCTGGCCTGTCGGTGATCGACGCTGGCGCTGACATGGTCGTTGTGTCTTGTGACTACGACTTTGGCGCGCCTGCGGCCCTTGCCGCCGAAGGTGCTGGTTTGCCGTCGTTCTTTCTGTGCGCAGAATCGATCAAGGCCGGTATTCAAGGCGTTGGTCCGAATTCTTTCTCGGCTTCGGTGCTTGCCGCAGTGCAGGGCGCGACGATGGCTGAATGGGCGTATAACAAGAAAAACGCCCGCAATTTCTACCGTCTGCTTGATACCTGGACCGAGTATAACAAGGGCATCTGCGACGGCTTTGACTGGATGTTGCCGCGCCTGGAAGGGGCTGCATTGGTCGGCGAAGACACCTTCAAGAACGAAGACGCGTCGATTGCCGCCCAGATCACTCGTATCAAATCGCTGCCGCAAGAGCCGGACGCGATCATGCTTTGCACCATGATGCCGGGCGCGGTTTCTGCAATCAAACAGATCCGTGCGGCGGGGATCAATTCGATGATCCTGAACGGTTCGGGTGTTGACGGGTCTTATTGGCTGTCGGCCATTCCTGATCTGTCGAACTTCTATGTGCCGGTTCAAGGCTCGATCTATGGCGACGATCCGAACCCCGATGTCACCGCCTTTAATGCCAAGTACAAGGAAACAACCGGGGGCGATCCGTCGTCGCAATATGTTTATCCGGGCTATGTCATGATCGACGTTTGGGCAAAGGCGGTCGAACGGGCGGGCACTACCGAAACCTCTGCCGTTGTCGCTGAACTTGAAAAGATGAAAGATGAACCCACGCTGTTCGGGCCGCGGTCGTTTAGTGCTGAACTGCACCACCAGAATTCAGCGGACTATCGCATCATCGACATCGAAGGTGGCAAACCTGCGGTTGTTGACAGCTGGAAAATTTCGGAACCGATCCCGGTTGCAGACTTGATGAAGTAATCTGGTTTCAAACCTGCAGCCATTCCTGCCTTCGGGATGGCTGCAGCCCCACAATGCAAACAATCTCAGGCCAAACTCCTAGCCGACCCGTTTTCCCTGCACCCAAGTGCCGCGCAGGGCCGCGACGCCTGCAATTCTTGCCACGCGGATCACGTCACCACGGGCGCCAATATCAAGATGCCCACGGTCGAAAAGCCCAACTGCCGCTGCCGGTGCTTGCGTTACGGTCCGTACACCGCGCGCCACATCGCCCCAAAGATCACCCAGCAACAGCGCCGAAGATAGCAGCGCCGACGGCACATAGTCTGACGAAACGATGTCCAATAGGTCGGCCTCGGCCAAACGACTGGCGGCAACATTGCCAGAGTGTGATCCGCCCCGGATCAGGTTTGGCGCACCCATCATCACCTTGATGCCTTGCGCGTGACAGGCGGTGGCGGCCTCTAACGTCGTCGGAAATTCTGCGAAATGTGCGCCATGCTGCGCCGAAACTGCGACCTGTTCGGTGGTTGTGTCATCGTGGCTTGCCAGCACCGCGCCAAAGCGGCGGGCTTCGGCCACCGCAGCGGCCTCGTGAACGGCACCCAGTTGGTCAGACAGCGCACGTTGCTCTGCAACATGGCTTTCAAATTCCAGATCCGACAGGCCATGCTTGCCACACACATAAGCCCGCAACTGCGACAGGTCGCGGAATTGCCGTTGGCCGGGGGTGTGGTCCATCAGACTGACAATACCAATGCGATCATCGGGGCCAAACTTTGCCAGTTCGGCAATCAGGGTTTCGCTGCAAACTTCGGCGCGCAGATGCAGAAAATGGCTGATCCGCAGCGCGCCTTTGGACCGCAGGTCAAGGATTTCATCGGCAAGATGCCGGGCATACTCACCGTAATTTGTTTTCTTGTTCGACGTGACGGACCCGACGCGCAGCGCATCAAACACGGTGGTAATCCCAACACTGGCCAGTTCTGCATCATGCGCGATAATGGCGCTGGCATGCGGCCAGTTTACCTTTGGGCGTGGTTCGATATGGCGTTCCAGATTGTCGGTGTGCAGCTCGATCAGGCCCGGCAGCAGCAAATCACCGTCGCAATCAATGGCATTGGCAGGCACAGCATTGCCCTGGTCAATGGCGGTGATCACGCCGTCTTTGATCGCAAGGCTGCCGTTGATGACTTCGTTGGGCAGAACCAAAGTGGCGTTGGCAAGGATGGTATCGGTCATTCGGGCGGCTTTCGTTGTGCTTGTTCAAAGGGAATGGCAGAAATCTGTCACAGCGATGTGACGATGCGCGGGTATGGGCGGCAGCTATGGAACAGATGAAACGCTTCGCGATCTATTACGCCCCCGAACCCGGCGCCTTCGCCGATGCCGCCGCGTCTTGGCTTGGTTGGGATGTGCAGGCTGGATGTGCTGTCGCGCAGCCAAAACTGGCATTGCCGCGCCCCTTGGCTGACGCCACTGCCGAGCCACGCAAATACGGCTTTCACGGCACGATCAAGCCGCCATTTCGGTTGGCCGCAGGTGTTATGCCGCAAGATCTGCAGCAGGCTGTCGCCCAGCTTGCGAAATCGTTGCGACCGGTGGTTTTGCCCGGATTGCAGCTTGTCAATCTGGAAGGCTTCTTGGCCTTTGTGCCAATGGGCGACACGGCCGAACTTGAGGCTTTGGCCGCCGAGGTTGTGCGTGTGCTTGACCCCTATCGCGCACCTTTGACCGCCGCCGAAACCGCCCGCCGCCGCCCTGAACGGTTGACAGTGCGGCAGCGCGAGCTGTTGGCGATCTATGGCTATCCCTATGTTATGGAAGAGTTTCGCTTTCATCTTACGCTGTCCGGCCCGCTTGGGGCCGATCGCGCCGCGTTCAGCGCCGCAGCCTATCGCCATTTCGCAGGCCTGATCCCACAGCCGTTCAGCTTGGCAGAACTGTGCCTTTTTGGCGAAGAGAGCGATGGTCGGTTTCATCTGCTGCAGCGTTACGCACTAACGGCCTGAAGCAAGCGCACTATGCCTGTTTCAGGGCTGGCATCGTTGATGATGTCAAAAACCGCCACCGCTTTGGGAAGGTCGTAATTGGCCCGGTTCAGCCGGGCTTCAATATCGGCTCTGCTTTCCCGCCCCCGCGTCATCAGCCGTTCGGCCAAGACCGCCGAAGGGGCTGAAATGCGGATCACCGTCAGGTCAGGATAGCAGCGCAGGGCGGCTTCCAATGCGGCGCGCGACCCGTTGACCAAGACCTTGCGCCCTGCGTCAAGTGGCGCAAGCTCTGCCTTTGGCACGCCATAGCTTAAGCCATGGGCTTGCCAATCCAGCGCAAACTCACCGGCTGCGCGGCGGGCGTCAAAGCTTGCGCGGTCAACGCCTTCAAAGGGTTCGCCGCCGCTTACCTCTGGGCGGGTGATCACGCGGCGCGCCCAATACAGCGTGGGGTCGGCTTTGACCGCACCGGCCAACAGCGTGTCTTTGCCCGCGCCCGATGCGCCAACCACCATAAACAGCCGCCCGGTCATGCCGCAGCCTTTGGGGTGAAATCGCGCACGTCAACCAAACGGCCACAGACGCGCGCGCGCGCGGCCTCGTCGTGAAAGATCCCCAAGATGGCAGCGCCACGGGCTTTGGCCTCTTCGATCAAACTTAACACCACTTCGCGATTTACTGCGTCTAGGCTTGCCGTGGGTTCATCCAGCAACAGCGCCGGATAGCTGTGTGCAAAGCCGCGCGCGATGTTGACACGTTGCTGTTCGCCGCCCGAAAACGTCGTTGGCGATAGCGCCCAAAGCCGTTCGGGAATGTTCAGCCGTGCCAGTAATTCCGCCGCACGGCTGCGCGCCTGCACAGAGTCGATGCCAAGGTTCAGCAACGGCTCGGCCACGACATCCAGCGTTGGCACCCGTGGCACCACCCGCAAAAACTGGCTGACATAGCCCAAGGTTTCGCGGCGCAGGCGGATGATCTGGCGCGGTGCGGCGCTTGCAACGTCCAGCGTCCCAACGCGGATCAAGCCGCTGGCGGCAAGATAGTTGCCCCAAACCATGCGCATCAGTGTGGATTTTCCGGCCCCCGACGCGCCAATAAGCCCAACGCATTCCCCGTGCGCAACACTTAACGCGGCGTTCGTCATCACCGGGATCACCGCCGCGCCTTGGTTGTGCAGGGTGAAGCTTTTGCAAAGATTACTGATTTCGATCATGTCACACCTGTAAAACCGAAGACACAAGCAGCTGGGTGTAGCTGTGCTGTGGGTCGTCCAACACCTGATCGGTCAGGCCTTGCTCAACCACATGCCCGCCCTTCATCACCATCAACCGGTCTGCCAACAGGCGCACAACGGCCAGATCATGGGTGACAATAATTGCTGAAAGCCCCATTTCGCGCACCAATCCGCGCAAAAGGTCCAACAGCCGCGCTTGCACTGAAACGTCCAGACCGCCGGTCGGTTCATCCATGAACACAAGCCGTGGCCCCGTTACCAGATTGCGCGCAATTTGCAGGCGTTGCTGCATGCCGCCGGAAAAAGCGCGCGGTCGATCGTCGATGCGGTCGGCAGCAATTTCTACCCGGCCCAACCAATCAATCGCCTTCGCGCGAATATCGCCATAATGCCGGCCGCCAATCGCCATCAGGCGTTCGCCCACGTTTCCGCCGGCAGAAACTCCCATGCGCAGGCCGTCGCGCGGATTTTGATGCACAAACGCCCAATCGGTGCGCGCCATCCGCCGCCGTTCAGCTTCGGCCATCGTGACAGTGTCGCGCGGGCCATCCGTGGTGCGAAAAATCACCTGCCCCTGATCGGGCGTCATGTGCCCGGCAAGGCAAGACAGCAGAGTTGATTTTCCCGACCCGCTTTCGCCCACAATCCCCAAAACCTCGCCGGGGAATAGATCGAAGGATACGTCGGCACAACCGATGCGGCTGCCGTAATGTTTCGTCAGGCCTTTAACCGACAGCAATGGCCGATCATCAAGCTGGAAAAGCGCGGTCATGCGGCGTCCCCTTCGCTAACAGGAACACCTAAAGCCCCAATATGCCCGCTAGCCCGCCGGGTCTGGCAAAAGTCGGTATCCGAACACACAAACATCCGCCCGCCCTGATCGTCGGTGATAACCTCGTCCAGATAGCTTTCACTTGCCCCGCACAGGTCGCAGTCGTGCGGCGCTTTCGTGGGCTGAAACGGATGATCGTCAAAGTCCAGACTGACGACTGTGGTAAACGGCGGCACGGCATAAATCCGTTGTTCGCGGCCCGCGCCGAACAGTTGAAGCGCGGGTGAGTTTGACAGTTTCGGGTTATCAAATTTCGGAATGGGCGATGGGTCCATCACATAGCGCCCTTCGACCTTGACCGGATAGGCATAGGCGGTCGCAATGGTGCCGTGGCGCGCAATGTCTTCGTAAAGTTTGACATGCATCAGGCCGTATTCCTCCAGCTCGTGCATCTTGCGCGTTTCGGTTTCACGCGGTTCCAGAAAGCGCAGCGGCTCCGGGATTGGCACTTGGTAGACAAGGATCTGCCCGGCGCTAAGCGCGGTTTCCGGAATGCGATGCCGGGTCTGGATGATGCTTGCTTCGGTCGTCGCTTCAGTCACCGCCACGCCTGCGGTGCGCTGAAAGAACTTGCGGATCGACACGGCGTTTGTGGTGTCATCCGCGCCCTGATCAATCACTTTCAACGTATCATCCGGGGTAAGGCAGGCCGCTGTCACCTGCACTCCGCCCGTGCCCCAACCATAAGGCATCGGCATTTCGCGGCTTGCAAACGGCACCTGATAGCCCGGCACTGCAACCCCCTTCAGGATCGCCCGGCGGATCATGCGTTTTGTCTGCTCGTCAAGGTATGCAAAGTTATAGGAGTGCTCGGTCATTCCGCCGCCTCCTGTGCTGCCAGCGCTTCGGACCGCAGGCGGCGAACCAGTTCCAATTCTGATTGAAAATCAACGTAATGCGGCAGCTTGATATGTTCCAGAAAGCCTGTTGCTTGCACGTTGTCGGCGTGCATCAGCACAAACTCTTCGTCCTGTGCCGGGGCCCCGGTAAAGTCCTCGCCCAGCTCGGCCCAGCGAAGCGCGCGGTCCACAAGGCTCATCGCAATCGCCTTGCGTTCGGTCTGGCCAAACACCAGCCCATAGCCGCGCGTGAACTGTGGTGGTTCGGTCTTGCTGCCCTTAAACTGGTTGACGGTTTCGCATTCGGTCAGCTCCATCTCGCCAATCTCAACCGCAAAGCCCAGCTCGGGGATGTCCATCTCCACCGCCACGGTGCCGATGCGCAACTCGCCCACGAAGGCATGGGTACGGCCATAACCACGCTGGGTGGAATAGGCCATCGACAGAATAAAGCCTTCGTCACCACGGGTAATCGCCTGCAGGCGCAGGGCGCGACTGGCGGGTAGCTCCATCGGTTCGCGGGTCAGGTCGGGCGGGGTGGCATTGCCGCTGGGCTCCACCTCGATCATGCCATCCCGGTTCAAAAATTCCGTCACATGCGGCACATCGGCCAAATCGGCGGGTGCCATGGCCGCGACCGGAACCTCACCCTCTGCTGCCAGTTTGAAATCCAGCAAACGATGCGTGTAGTCGAAGGTCGGGCCTAACACTTGCCCGCCCGGCAAATCCTTGAAGGTCGCAGATATCCGCCGCACCACCGCCATCCGGGCAGTATCTACCGGACAAGACGCTCCCAAACGCGGCAGCGTCGTGCGATATGCGCGGATCAGAAAAATCGCTTCGATCAGGTCGCCGCGCGCTTGTTTGATCGCCAACGCCGCCAGATCGGGGTCGTACAACGACCCCTCTGCCATGACACGGTTCACCGCAAGCGCCAGTTGTTCGCGGATTTGTGGCAGCGAAAGCTCTGCCACAGTCACATCGCCGCGCCGCTCTTCGGCCAGCCAGGCATGGGCATTGTCGATTGCCCTTTCGCCACCCTTCACTGCAACATACATCAGCAGGCCTCCACAAATGTGGACCGTGGCAGCCCGGCCGCCCTGGTGCCACTGGTGAAAAAGTAATCAAACCCCAGCGGAAACAGCGCGCGATTTGCTTGAAACGCGGCCAATTCTGGCAGGGAAAGCAGGGTGAAACCCGCGATGCCGGGGCCAATAAGCCGGGCACCTGTCTGTTGCAGGTCTACCATTTCAACAATCAGCGTGGCGGATCGGTCAGGGTAATCGGGCTGACCAATCGCAAAGCGCGTCACAGGGTGCAGCGCGTGCCATGTTCCAACGGCAAAGGTGGCCTGCTCAGCCGAAACCAACGGCGCGCCGCAGTGAAAGGTGATCCAGTCGCGCAAAACAGCGCAATCATGTGCGCCGGCCAGATGCACAGGCGTGGTGCCATCGCACAGCGTCAGCAACAAAGCCCCCGCCGCAATCGACAACGGGGCCGGAGGCGTCGCGCCCGTCAGCGCGCGTATCTCACCGGGGCGCGATAAAATCTCTAATGCCGCGCGGAACGCAAAGGACGATTGCGTTGGTGCATCAGAAAAACCGCCAAGCAAGGCTTCAGGGGTCATTGGTCTTCTCCACGCACTAGGGTGAAAAACTCAACCCGGGTTGCAGCCGCTTTGGCCGCGCGGCTGGCGCGGCGTGTGGTTTCTTCGGCCCGCAGCGGCGTCAAAATACTGTCCTGCAATTCGGGGCCTTGCTCTGTCTGCAGCAGCGCATCCAGCGCGGCGGCCCGGACGGCATGTGCCTTGTCGCGACCCTGAACATAAGCATGCCCTGTCGCGCCTGATGCCAACCGCAGGGCGCAGCGGGTCACAGTCATCTCGCCCAAATTGAACGGTTGCCCCACCCCGCCAATGCGGCCCTGCACCATCACGGCGCCAACTTCGGGCGTCCGCAGAAAGTCATGTGCGGGCAGATATGGGAAAAGCTGCGCCAGCCGCGTCGGCTTGCTGCGCGCCAGCAAGCCCATCCAGCCCTTGCGGGCAGTTTCGGTTTCTGTGGTCATTTCAATCCCGACATCTTGTGAAGTTATCCACATTACTATACAACTAGACAAATCATTATGGGCGAGGCCGACGAAATGCACGTGAAGTTTTCGTAACAATGCCGCGAGCAACGATCTGGTCGGCAATCGCCACCGCCCTGCGCGACGAAATCGCGGCGGGACAGTATCGCGCTGGCGACAAACTTCCGACAGAAGCCCAGCTTTCGGCCCGGTTCGGCGTTAACCGCCACACCGTGCGGCAAGCTTTGGCCAGTTTGGCAGATGCGGGCGTTGTGCATGCCCGGCGTGGCGCTGGCGTGTTTGTGGCAACCACCCCGACCGAGTATGCTTTGGGGCGGCGGGTGCGGTTTCAGCAGAATGTTCTGGCCTCTGGTCGCACCCCGTCACGGCAAATCCTGCGGCTTGAAACACGGTTGGCCGACGGGTGTGAGGCAGAGGCATTGGGTCTTGCAACGGCTCAGTTGGTGCATGTTGTCGAGGGTCTGTCCTTGGCCGACGCGGCGCCGTTGGCGATGTTTCGCTCGGTTTTTCCCGCGTCCCGGTTTCCCGATCTGCTGCCTGCGATTGCGCGGCTGACCTCGATCACGGCGGCCTTGGCCGAAGCGGGGGTGGCAGACTACACCCGCGCCAGCACAAGGATCACCGCCATCGCCGCAGATGCGCTGTTGGCTTTGCATCTTCGGCTTTCACCGGGCGCGCCGCTGTTGCGATCTGTGGCAATCAACGTCGATGCCGCAGGGCTACCGATTGAATTCGGCACCACTTGGTTTGCGGGGGATCGTGTTGCTTTGACCGTTATGGCGGATCAGTTGTCATAACCGCGTTGCTTGCCGCGTTTATTCACCGTTAAGATCAACTGTCGGGTTTGACCATGCCTTTGCCCTTGCCGCCCCTTCGACTGACCGGTGCCACCATTCTGCGCGACGGGGCCTTGCAGCAAAGGTCGATCGCGTTTGCGGATGGCAAGATCACCCGGGGTCCGCTGCCAGAGGTGGACTTGACGGGCTATCTTGTGCTGCCGGGCATTATTGATCTGCATGGCGACGGGTTTGAACGCCATATGGCGCCGCGCCCATCTGCGCCGTTTCCGATTGAATCTGGCTTGGCCTCGTTCGACCGCGAGGCAGCGGCGCATGGGGTCACCACGGCCTATCTGGCGCAGGGGTGGAGTTGGGAGGGCGGGCATCGCGGCGCGGATTATGCCGAGGCGGTGATGCAGGCGTTGGACGGCTATCGCGGTCAGTCCTTGACCGACCTGCGGTTGCAAATTCGGGCGGAAACCCATCAGGTTGACGACGCGCAACGATTGATCGAAGCGGTGCGGCGGCATCGGGTTGGTTATGTGGTGTTCAACGATCACCTTGCCGAGGGGTTGCATATGGCCCGCATCGCGCCGGCGGATTTTGCCAGTTGGGCGCGCAAGGTGGGAATGTCTGCTGATGAGTTGGCAGCGGTGATGGAAGCTGCCGCACAGCGGGCGAAGGATGTGCCGCGCAGTCTTTGTACCCTTGCCGAGGCGTTTGACGGGATGGGGGTGCTGTATGGCAGCCATGATGATCCTGATGGTGAAACCCGCGAGTTCTATTCGATGTTGGGGGCGAGGATTGCGGAGTTTCCGCTGACACGGCGGGCGGCTTCGGCGGCGCATGCGATGATGAGCCCGGTGATCATGGGGGCGCCGAATGTGGTGCGGGGGCGCAGTCAGGCGGGCAACGTGTCGGCGCTGGCTTTGGCGGCCGAGGGGCTGTGTGATGTGCTGGTTTCGGACTATCATATTCCGGCGTTGCCGCTGGCGGTCTGGACGCTGGTGGACCGGGGCGTGATGAGCTTGCCGCAGGCTTGGGCGATGATTTCGCAGCGTCCGGCAGAGATTATGCGGCTGGTGGATCGGGGCAGGTTGGAGCCGGGATTGCGGGCGGATCTGGTCGTGATGCATGCCGAGACGCGGGCGATTGAGGCGACGATTTCGGCGGGGCGGCTGAGCTATCTGGCGGGGGATGCCGCGCGGCGATTTTTGGCGCAGCCGCAGGCCTTGCGATTGGCGGCTGAATGAGGTCCCAACTCGGGACCATTTTTTAGTTGTTTATAATCAATGATATAGCGTGTTCATTTTAGGGAATTCTTAAGCTTTGGTGATTCAAGGGGCGGGACTGATTGATTTTTGCTGGTTGGTCTTGCAGCGGGTCAGACAGGACCTTTCAGCGACGCGCAAGGCTTTCTGGCTGGGGTTTTGATGCGGGTGGTATTGCGGCGCGTTGAAAGGCGCGGCGACAGATAGGGCCGTCCGCAGGGGCATTGAGCCCCTTTGGGCGGCGCTGCCGCGGTTTGGGGTTAGCCGTGGTATTTTTCGAGGAAGGCTTCAACGGGCAGGCTGCGGAAATCGGGCAGGGCGGTGCGCAATGTGCTGTGGGACCAGTTCCACCATGCCAAGGCTTGCAGGCGGTCGGCGATGGCGGTGGGGAAGCGTGGGCGCAGTGGGGTGGCGGGGACGCCGGCCATGATCATATAGGGCGGCACGTCTTTGGTGACGACCGCGCCGCTGCCGATCACCGCGCCTGCGCCGATGCTGACATCGGGTTTGATGATGACGCCGTGGCCGATCCAGGTGTCGGGGCCGATCACGGTGCGGCGGGCGTGGCGGGCCTGAAAGAAGGCGCCGTCATCGGCGGCATCGTCCCAGTAATAGCTGCTGCGATACAGGAAATGGTGCAGCGAGGCGTTTTGCATCGGGTGGTCGGTGGGGCCGATGCGGGTCATTGCGGCGATGTTGGCGAATTTGCCGACGGTGGTGTTGGTGATATCGGAAAACTGGTCGCAATAGCTGTAGTCTTCGAAGGTGGAATTGAGGATGCGGCTGTAGCGGCCCACCTCGCAATAGGCGCCGAAATGGCTGTTGGTGATCTGGGTTTCAGGGTGCAGGAGCGGGGCTTCGGCGTGCAGTTTTGGCATGTTCGCTTTCTTGCTGTCGCACTGGCGGACAGGGGCGGGAGGTATGAGATTTCAAGAGGTTGGCGGATGTGTGTTTAGATATTGTTAAGGTTTGCGCCGGCGGGGAGGTGCGCCTCCGGCGGGAGTATTTTGAAAAGAGCAATGGTTAGGGGGCGTGGCTTTGGCCGTTTGCGTCAGGCTTTGCGGCCAATGAATTTGCGGCGGAGCCAGCCCGAGGCGCTGTCCATCAGCATCACCATCAGCACGATCAGGATCATGTAATAGGCGACCTCTTCCCAGTCTTTTTGGGTGATGATGGCTTGGGTCAGCAACAGACCGATGCCGCCGCCGACGATGGCACCAATGACGGTGGCGCTGCGGGTGTTGGATTCGAGGTAGTAGAGCACTTGGCTGAGCAGCACCGGCGCAAGCTGTGGCAAGACGCCAAAGCGGGCGCGTTGCAGTGCCCCGGCCCCGGTGGAGCGGATGCCTTCGACCTGTTTTTCGTCGATGTTTTCCAAGGCTTCGGAGAAGGTTTTGCCGAAAGTGCCGGTATCGGTCAGCAAGATCGCCAAGGCGCCAGTCATTGGGCCGGGACCGAAGGCGCGGGCCAGCAGGATTGTCCAGATCAGGCCATCGACGCCACGCACGAAATCGAACAGGCGGCGGAAGCCAAAGCGCAAGGTGCGCAGCGGCGAAAAGTTGCTGGCGGCAAGGAAAGCCAGCGGCAGCGCCACAAGGGCGGCGCCCATGGTGCCAAGGAAGGCCATCAGCACGGTTTCGAACAGCGCCCAAGCCACATCGGCGTGGTGCCACATTTTATTGTGCCAGAATTCCTGCGCCATATAGGCCAGATTGCTGCGCGCCGGATCCAGCCGCGGGCCTGCCAGCATGGCGGTAAGCTGGCCATAGGTTTTGCCGTAAAACGGGCTGTCGAGGGTGAAGAAGAACAGCTCCCACCCGGGTTGGTATTTGAAGGTTTCGACCTTGGAGCGGGAATAGGAAAACCGACCGGCGGCGGTGGTGACAGAGATCCGGGTATCGGTGACGTTGATCCACGACGGCAGCGGTTGCGGCGCGGTGAGCTGCAGTTTGCCGTCTTGCGGGCGGATGTCGATGGTGCCGTAGCCGGGCACAACATAGCGCGCGCCTGCCGCGTCATAGGTGATGAGGTTGCCGCGACCAAGATCGATGCGGGTGGTGTTGCCTTCGGTTTGCACCCAATCCGGGTGTTGGCCGGGGGCGTAGGTGCCTTTTGCTTCGCCTTCGATGGCGATGGTGACTGCGCCCGTGCGGTTGTCACGGCTGACGTGGGTTTTATAGCTGACGAAATCTGACAGCAGGATGCGGGCGTTATCCAGCCGGGCGCGGGCGGCGAGGCCCGCGATATCAAAGCTGATGCAAAGATAGGCGAGATAGAGCACGATCAGCGCGGGCAGGGCGAAGGCGGTCAGCCTGCGGGTTTTGAAGCGGCGCTGCAGGGTGAAAAAGGTGGCGTCGGTCATTTAGCGGCCTTTTACCAAGCGGTTGCGCGCGTAGCTGGAAAGTTGGTCGAAGGTCATGATGGCAAGGAACAGCAGGGCGAAGATGGCGACGACCTGATCGTATTTGCCGCCGCCCCATTGCAGGGCAAGTTTCAGGTCATAGCCGATGCCTCCCGAGCCGACGAAGCCAAGGATGGCGCTGGCGCGGATGTTGATTTCAAAGCGCAAGAGCGCGTAGCTGAGCCAGTTTGGCGCGACCTGTGGCAAGATGCCGAGCCAGATCTGTTGCGCCCAGCTTGCACCGGTGGAGGCGAGGCCTTCGAGCGGTTTCAGATCGGCGTTTTCGGCGGATTCCGAGAACAGTTTGCCCAAGGCTCCGGCGGTGTGGAAGGCGATGGCCAGCACGGCGGGGATGGGGCCGCCGCCAAGGATGAAGATCAGGATCAGCGCGATGACGATTTCGGGGATGGCGCGCATGATATCGGCGGTGCGGCGGTACAGCGGGGTCAGCAGCGGAAAGCGGGCAAGGCGGCGGGTGGAGCCAAGCGCGAGCACCGCGCCTGCAAGGCCGCCAAGCAGGGTGGCGGCGGCGGCGATGTTGATGGTTTCCAGCAAGGACGGCAGGAATTGCAGGAAGAGACCGGGCAGGTTGGCGCGGTTGGCCCAAGCCTCGGACAGGACTTCGGCGGGGAAGGCGGGGAGTTGGTGCAGGCCTGACAGGAAGTCACCGGCGTTGCGGTCTTGGGCGGTGTGGAAGCCAGAGGCCATCAGCGCCACGAACAAGATCAGCAGGATGGCGCCGTAAAGCCGTTTGCGGCGGGTTTGCTGCAGATAGCTTTCGGTCGGGTTGGACAGATCGGGGCGTTTGCCCGGCTCTGGTCCGAAGGTGATGTCTACCATGTCGCCCCCAAGGAAAAACCGGGCCTTTGGGACGGCCCGGTTTATGGTGAAGCTTATTCGCCCGACAGTTTGCGGGCTTCGATGATGCCAAGATACATGTCGTGGCTGGCGGGAACGAAGTCTTTGGCGTCGCCTGCGGCCACGCCGTACGCGCAGGCCTTGTCGGTTTCCCACAGATCGGCGGTCAGTTTGGTGACTTTTTCCTTCACGTCAGCCGGAAGGGCGGCGCGCACCACCATCGGGCCTTCGGGGATCAGCGACGAGCGCCACAGTTCGACAAGGTTGTTCATGTCGACAAGACCGGCATCGGCGGCTTTGCGGAAAGCGCCCGACGAATAGCCGTCTTCCCAGTTGCCAACGCCATCGGCCCAAGACACGCCGGCGGCGAAGTCGCCGTTGTTGACGCCAACGATGGTTTGTTCATGGCCGCCCGACATTTTGACTTCGTTGAAGAACTTGTCCAGCGGGCCGTATTTGGCGGTGAGTTCGGCGGCCGGGACCAGATAGCCCGAGGTCGAGTTCGGTTCGGCGAAGGCAAAGCTTTTGCCCTTGGTGTCTTCCATCGAGGTGATGCCGCTGTCTTTGCGGGCGAAGGCGATCGAATAGTAGCCGGTGGAGTCGTTCAGATTCTGCTTGGTCAGTTCGACTTCGACGGCTTTGGCGTCGGTCATGTAGATCTTGGCATAGGCCGAAGCGCCCAGCCATGCCATATCAAGCGTGCCGCCCAACAGGCCCTGAATCACGCCATCATAATCAGCGGGGGTGAACAGTTTCACCGGAACGCCCAGCTCTTTTTCAATCGCGGCGCGGTAGCATTCGTTCGAGGTCATGCGGTCTTGGGCGTTTTCGCCGCCCAGAATGCCGATGTTGAATTCTTTGATTTCTTGCGCATGGGCGGTGCCGATGCAGGTGGTGGCAGCCAGAAGGGCAAGCAGCTTTTTCATGGTCGTCTCCGGTTTGGGCCCAACGGGGGCCGGGGTAAAATCAGGCCAGCATCGCCGTGGCATAGGGCGTATCGGCGGGCAGGGCGGTGGAGGTGGTGGCTTCGCTGAACGAGGCGTCGGCGCCATAGATGTCGCGGGCGACGCCGGTGGTCAGTTGCGCAGGCGTGCCGTCGAACACCACACGGCCATCACGCATGCCGATCACGCGGTCGCAGTAGCGCCGCGCGGTATCCAGCGTGTGCAGGTTGGCGATGACCATGCGGCCGTCTTCTTCGTGGATGCGGCGCAGGGTATCCATCACGACCTGTGCGTTCATCGGATCAAGGCTGGCGATGGGTTCATCGGCCAGAATAACCGCAGGGTCCTGCATCAGCGCCCGTGCAATCGCGACGCGCTGCTGCTGGCCACCGGACAAAGCCTCGGCGCGTTTGGGGGCCTGTTCGGCGATGCCAAGCCGATCAAGGATCGCAAGGGCGCGACCGATATCGGCATCGGACCACAGGTTGAACAGGGTCGAAACCGTCGAGCGTTGATTCAACAACCCGTGCAGCACGTTTGACGCCACATCCAGACGCGGCACCAGATTGAACTGTTGAAAGATCATCGCGCACTGGCCCTGCCAGCGACGCTTTTCGCGGCCTTGCAGGGTAAGGATGTTGCGGCCTTCAAACTGGATTTCGCCGGTGCTGGCATCGGTCAGCCGGTTCATCATGCGCAGCAGCGTCGATTTGCCCGCCCCCGACCGCCCGATCACCCCGACAAAGGCCGAAGCCTGCACATGAAAGCTGACACGGTCGACAGCGGCCTTGTGGCCGAACAGGCGTGTGACGTTTTCGACCTTCAGCATACTGGCCCCCACATTGGTTGCAGCGGCAGATACGCGGGATTCATGACGGCGGGTTGTCGCGGCGGTAACGCGGGCGTGACAATTGGCCGATGGGCGGGCGATGATAAGGCAGTCGGCAAGAAATGGCGATGCAACGGCGGACGCGGCAGGGGCGGCTGCGCCTGTCAGGACCTTATTGCGTTAAAAGGCGGGTGCCGCGATCAAAGCCGCAGCAGGTTTGACTTTGCCGCCGCTGGCTTGGCCTTGCGCATACGTTTTGTTTCAACGCGGCGGATCAGGATGAAGGTCAGCCAGCCCACGAACAGACAGCCGACCAGAAAGCCGCCATAGGCCAAGGGCCAGGGCATTCCGGCGGTCATCATCGAAAATTCCGACATGCCGCCCATGCCCGACAGGATGTTGATCGGCATGAACACCAGACCGAACACGGTCAGCTGCGACACGCGCTTGTTCTGGTTGATGTTGATGAAACCGATTGTGGCATCCATCAGGAAGTTGATCTTATCAAACAAGAAGGCGGTGTGACTGTTCAAAGAGTCGATGTTGCGCAGGATCTGCTTGGCATCCGACGCCTGACCCTTTTGCAGCCGCCGCGCCTGCATCAAAAAGCTGATGGCGCGCTGGGTATCCATGATGTTCGACCGGATGCGACCATTCAGGTCTTCTTCTTCGGCAATTTCCGACAGCACCGACGCGGCTTCTTGGTCTGTCATGGTTTCTGACAGCACATGCCGCCCGGCCTTGCCAAGCGTGCGGTAGATGTCTTCCAAGGAATCGGCGGAATATTCGACATCGGCGCCATAAAGCGCGATCAACAGGTCGATGCAGTCTTGGTTTTCACCAATCGGCAGGGTGGCCAGCCTGCGACGCAGCAAGCGAAACACCGGCAGGTCTTCGTTGCGCAGTGAAAACAGGATCTGATCCGGAATGACGAAAGCCACCGGCACGCTGCGCGAGGCACCTTCACGGTCCAGCAAGAAGTTCGAATGCAGCCGGATTGCGCCATCTTCGTCCACCTGAAACCGCGAGCTGACCTCGAGGTCGGTTTCTTCGCCGGGGTCGGGCAGGTCGACATTATAATGCGCGCCAATCAGACGGCGTTCGGCGGCGCTGGCTTCCAGCAGGTCGATCCAGATCGGTTTCGCGCCCAGAAGGTCGGCGGCGTTGCGGATCTGACGAAACCGCACGCGGCCTTCGATACGCTCATATAGGGTGATGCGGTTCTCGCCAAAGCGCGGCTCGGCGCTGCCATCCAGAATGGTGCGACGGTCTTCGGTTAAAAACCACGACACATCGCTGGTGCGCGACGGCGGCAGGGCGGCCCATAGAATCGTGGCATCGGGCAGATCAAGCGTGTCGATGACGGCGGCAATCGCCTCGGGGGACATGCGGGTCAGATGCGCGTCCAGCTCTGCCGCCTGTTGGCGATGTACCAGCGAATCCACCACATCCTGCCCTGACTTGCGCGGCGTCTGCGACAGACCGGCCACAAGGCGCTGCTTGCGCAACAGTTCGACGAGAGCGTCTTGAGACATGTCTTGCCCTTTCACCCAGCAAGCAGCCGCGCTGTCCCGCGCGGGCGCCTGTATCTAGTCGGGCAAGCCCGCGTAATTCAAGCGCAGAGCGTGTTGTGGGGGTTTCACACTGTGGTGTTGCGGGGAAATGAGTCGAAAGCTTCGGCCGATTCTGGGGGGATTCGGCGGGTTTTGCGGTTTCGGGTTTTGCGGTTTGGGTATTTGGGGGGCGTTTTGCTATGAAACGTTGAGTATATATTGGCTGTATGAAGAAAAAGCGATGTTGTTGCGTTTTTGGTCTTGCGGGTGATTTGTTGATTGCCTAGAAGCTGCCTCACCGAAGACGACG
>Ga0228702_1000966_pt1 | contig 19777 bp, 39 predicted proteins | sample McNCre217_Aug_MG_2_FD_178018 | JGI IMG/M metagenome (GOLD analysis project Ga0228702, IMG submission 178018) | Freshwater microbial communities from McNutts Creek, Athens, Georgia, United States - 20-17_Aug_MG | ecosystem: Environmental > Aquatic > Freshwater > Creek | place: USA: Georgia...
TCAGCAAGGCCTGCATCGGATTCTCCAAGATCAAGATGAGCGTGTTCGACAAGATCGAGGCCGACAATCCCGACCTCAAGGCCGTGCTCATCGATCCCAACCACGCGCCCAAGGCCTGCACGGAGTTCTTCCCGATGGGCGTCCAGGGCAAGAACACGCCCGCCTACCGCATCCAGCAGATCCGCTCCATCTTTGCCGACGACAAGCTGTCCGCTTCCGCCCGCCTGCAACGCATTGAGCGCGAGCTGAACATGCGCTATGACGAGCCCAACACGTTCATCGGCGAGGACTACGCCTTCTGCGATTTGGCCGTAAAGTCGGGCTTCGTTATCTACTTGGACACCATGCTGGTCATGGGACACACCGGCAAGGTGACGCTGCCCATCCCGACCCTTAAGCTCTTTGAGCTGCTGCGCGAGCCGTGGCGTCAGGAGGAAATCAAAGCCATCAAGGCCGCCATTGCCGCCAAGCAGCCAGCAGTCTGACCTGTTTGGGGAATCTTCCCCACTCCCCAAGTCAGCCCCCAAGTCGTCCCCCAAGAAGCCGGTCAACGCTGCGCTTTCCAGCCTGACCGGCGCACATCTTCTAGGCCGTCCGCGTCCCTACGAGGTCATCAAGGACCCGAGGGACCGGACAATCACCTGGATCATGCATTGCCCATAAGCTCACGGAACGCAGCCGCTCGGGCTCGGTCCATGAAGTCGCTGTCATCGGCAATCGGCTGAGCCGCTGGCACGTCGTCCAAGACAGGGCTTTTGAAGTCTACGTCGGTCGGAATGATGCCGCTCTTGCCGCTGGCGTGCATGACGCCCACCCGCTCCTTGGCCACAATCTGCTCCATTGTCGTCGTCTGGAAGATGATCTCCTTCGGCTGATCGTGGATGACCGGCACCGGCAGTTGCTGGAAGCCTAGGCTCTGAGGCGGCAGCGTCTGGAACACATGGGCCTGTGGCTTCGCTTTTAAGGCCGTTTCCTTCGCAATAGGGACGTTCCGTGCGTTCTGTTCGGCAAAACCCACAGGCTTGGCCTGCCTCGGCTCTTCCTTGTCCGGCAGCACCTCCACAATTGCATACTCGGCATCCCTGCCATCGGCGCTCACCCACTCCAGCCTGACCCTCACCCGCTGCCCATTCCTGACCGGCACATCCCCCACAGCCGCCTTGGCCCATTGCCCGCCGACACAGACCTCCACAAACCACCTGTTCCTGCAATTACCCCCAACCACCCCTTCCCCGCTTACCACCCATCCCCCGTTTTCCAACCTATTGGAAAATAAGCCACCCTTATCGCCTTGACAGCTTTGCTTATTCCCCTCCACCTCCCCACTAGGGGAGGCGGTGAGAGCTGCGTCAGCAGCGTTACCAACCGACGCAGTCGGCAACCCCCCACCAGCGCCACTGGGTTCGCACTGCAAATTTTGACCTCTAGGGGCCGATTGATCCAAATTCTGGCCAGCCAGGGAAACGCTGCCCCCCGCCCCCCCATGCTGTAGCTGCGCAGCAGAGTGAGTAGGCTGACTAGGCTGAGTAGCGTTGTCAGTCGCCGCTTGCGACGAAGTCGCCAAAGGCGAAAGGGTCGCGCTGGGATCATTAGGCGGCACGGCAAACAGCTTATGACGATTGGCCCATGCCAGCGCGTCTTGCTCTCGCCCTTGCTTTATCAGTTGGTGATACCAGCTAATTTGGCCTCGTCTACGCAGACCTAGAGCCGTTAGTCGCTTCTTGGATTTGTTAGGCATGGAGATTGAATCGGTTTTCCTTGATGGGTTGATGCGTTGTTTGCTGTGGGCTGTGAGGCAAGGTGAAGCGGCTCACAAAATGGGCAAGGGTCTATTATCCAGGCTAATGGCCCATTAGAGCAACTGTTAGCCGCATGGGATGCGGAAAAAGGGCTTGTTAGTTGGATGGGCTGTGGTATGGTGAGCAGCGATGAAACGACACATTGAAAACGCATTGCTCCTCTTGATCGCCGCTCTCGCCCTTGTGGGCGTGGGTGTTTTGCTTGGTCTCGCCTATTGAACCCTTAAACGAAAACGACAAATGAACTACAACGCAGCGATTCAAGAAGCGGCACGGTTGGCCAAAGCCAAGAAGTCTTGGGTTTATGTCGTGCTAGAAGATGCCTTTTACGGCGAGTACGATACGGCTACGGAACACCAGCTTGACACGTTTCACCTTGGGGCGCGGCCCTTGGCTGTGGCCAATCCCGAGGGCTTCATTGAGCTTTGCTGATTAATCCAACCCTTAACGAAAAACGACAAATGACAACGAACGAAACGAACGTCACCAACGCCGAGTGCGTCATTGATGCCAACGGCTCAACTTGGATTAGCGTCAACGGCTTTTCCATCCGCATACACAAGCAAGGCGTGTTTGTGAGCGTGTCAGCTTTTGAGCGCGGCGAGGAGATGGAGAATCCCTTGCAGCAGTTTGTCTTGGTGAATCAGTAACAATCAACAGCCCTACAAAATGAAAATCACGCTAACCGAGTCCGAGTTTGTTAACCGCTTCTTGGCGATTCGTCCCGAGAACTTCAGCCGCGAGGCTTTGAGTGCCTTGTTTGATTATCTTGGCGAGATTGAACGCGAATCAGAGGACGAGATGGAGTTTGATCCCATTGCAATCTGCTGCGATTGGACGGAGTACGACACAGCCCTTGAGGCGGCAGAAGCCTATGGCTTTGAGGCTGAGGAGTCGGATGACGAGAAGGCCGACACAAGCGAGCGGCAAGCCCTTGAGTTCTTGAGCGACGAGACAACGTGCATTGAGCTTTCAAGCGGTTGTTTGGTGCTGAATTTCTGAGGAGACACGCCATGAAATACGTTGTCTCGCGCATCTATCGTTACAACCAAGGCGACGCCTTTGGCGTGTGGCATATTCCGTCCAATCGGCGCACGGTTTTCAACGTGCAGCCCTTGGCAATCTTTGAGAGTGAGGACGAGGCTAACGCTTTTATTGCCTCGCGCTAAAGGACGAAACAACCCGCAAGGGTTGTCCTAGCGTAACGCGCTAGCTGAAGAGTCCCAATTTTTTGAAAATGGCCAATTCCAGGCCATTGGCAAAAATCGAAAAACAACCCAACCAAAACGAAAGACGACAAGTGAAGACGCACAAGGATTGCCAAATTGAAAAAGCTATCAGCACAGACAAGACGCGCAAAGTGCTGCAAAACGTCTACCTCAAGGGGCATGCCCTTTGGGCTACAGATGGGCGTTGCATGGTAAGATTGCCCATTGAGCGTGAGGAGCATGACGTTGACGGATTCGTCACGGCTGAAGCCCTTAAAGCGGCTCGCAAGGTGAAGTCGCCAAGTGGTGAGGTGAGCCTTTCCCTCAATGGCGTGCAAGCCTTGTCCAATGGGCAGCAATTCCCTAGGCCCACAAGCGAGCAAGTGGGCCAATGGCCCAACTGTGAGCTAGTCTACTATTTAGCCGTAGAGCAGAAAACCAATTTCAAAATCTCTTTTGACTTGGAGCTTCTGAACAAAGTTGCGGATGCAATGGGGGCTGAAGCCGTTTGCTTGGAGTTTGAAGATTCCGACAAACCTATCCGCGTGAAGCCGTCTTTTAAGAAAGGCTCCTCTATTGCTGCGCCAAACGCCATTGGAATAGTCACCCCAATGCGAACCGAATAACGCCTAGCCAATCCAAGGGCCGTTCACAGCGGCCCTCTTTTTGCGCCTTTATGTAGCCCACGGCCCACAGTCTGACGCCTAGACTTTACCTCGCGTTGCCATGCCTTGGTGCGTGCGTTCATGCGCCAGCGAGCGCAGCGACGTTACGTTCGCTTGCCAAATTCCTAGGCCATTTTTCGAAACCGATTTTACTCAAAATTTTCCAGGTCAATTTCCGATTACCTTTTACCCCAAAATTCTGGGGGCAATTTTGAAAACCAATTTACCCGGTGATTTTACCGGACAAAACCAAAACCAAAAATGAATAACCAATGGCTCATAACCGCCAAAAATGAGTACGTCATCAATGCCCGAACGAAATCCGACTATTGGCGCATCCGCGTCAAAGCGGACGGTTGCATGGAATGGGAACACAGCTACAATGATGCGATTGAGGATGCCCAGGCCGATGACGTGGATCGGATGCACATTTGCTCTCTAGCCACCTTTGCCGAACTGGTGCTGCACGCCGCGCTGATGGTGAAGCAGGAATGGAGCGAGAATGATGCAGTGGAGGATGCGGAAAAGGCTCTGATTATCTTAGCCAAAGCAGCTAAGGAGGCCAAACAATGAGCAACGGCAAGGGCAGCAGGCCCAGAAACAACCACAGCGAGGCCTTTCGGGCCAATTACGACTCTATCCAATGGAAACCATCGGTTAAAGCTGGAAAGCCGGAAGACCTTACCAGCTTTGTGACCATTCTGCCCGACATACCCGACGAATACGCCTGGTGCGTCAGAAAGCCCTCCAAACAGCCGATAAAACAGCTGGAGTGGAAGTCTGGTACGCCCAAGGCGTCAAAACCCCGTAAAAGCCAAGGAAACGGCCTAGAAAAGGCCATTACAGGCAAGGATAAACAGCCATGAGCGACGACCTACCGCCAATCCCCAAACGCTACCAGAAGCGCGGCCCATTCGCCACCCTGCTGCGTGAGGAGCGGGCCAGGCTAGGGCTTAATCAGCATGAGGCGGCCCGCATCATGGGTGTTTCCGACCGCACGGTGGAGATGTGGGAGACGGACAAGAACCAGCCCCTAGCCATCACCCAGGAGGGCGCACTTGCCCGCCTTTATGCCCAGCCCAGTCCTGTGTCACAAAAAGTGTTGACAGAATGTGAGCAACCTACCTAATCCTGCCTACAGAGGCACGCCTTAGCTAGCACAAGCCCGAGGAGACAGGGGTGAACCAACCGAGTCCTCGGGCTCTTTATTTATTGGCTGCCCGACTAGGACTTGAACCTAGACAAACGGAGTCAGAATCCGTTGTGCTGCCATTACACAATCGGGCAAAAGCTATTCCTTGGCTTCCACGGCCTGCACCGGCAGTTCGTCGATCTGGCCATGAAGTTTCTTGATGAGGTCTTCCTTGCTGACGCTGCCGTAATTGTTGATTTGCACGTTCACCGAGGCGTTATTCAGGGCGTTCTTGCCTTCTAAGGCCTGCGCCTTGTCAACCAATACGGCCAACGTATAGGCCTGGGCAGCGGGCGGGATGTCGCTGATGGACGTGCGGAGCTGTTCCAGCATTTCCTCGGACGCAGAGCGCAGCTTGGAGGCAAACTCGGCCCGCCATTGATCGACATCAACCTTCATGGCTTGTTGCAGGTACATCTTGCCTTCATGGGTGAGCGGGGTTTTCACGCGGCTTAGGCTTTTGCCGTTCAGCACAGCGTTGACAGCTTGGGGCAGCAGCTTTTCGGCATTGATGCGGGTAGGCTTCTTGCCGTGCTCATAAAACGTGGCCCCATTGCGTGCTCTGCCGTCCTGCTTCTTGGGCTCCGGGGCTGGCTCTGGCTGGGGCGTGGAAGGCGTCTCGTTGTCCATTAACTGACAGAAACAAAAAAGGGCCAGCCCGTCAAGGCCAGCCCTTTAGGGGTGAACCTAAAAGAGGGTTATTTAATCCGTTGGCGCAGCTTGTAAACGCGCATCTCGCTCTTGTCGGCGATGCCCTGAAGCAGATTCTGCGTGCCCAAGGACGCGCCTTTATTGGCCTCCGTGGCCTGCGCCTGGATCTCGCGCTCCAGCCCGAGCAGCACCGCGCACATTTCATCGGCGGCCATGTCGCTGCAATCGTAATTGGCGGACTTCGCAGCGGCGTTCGTGGTCACCTCGCAGAGGTCAATCGCTTCGCCAGTGCCGATGCAACGCTCGACAACGGCATCGTAGTCGCCCTCCAGCTCTTGGTACGCCTCACCGAAGAACTCATGATCCCCAAAAAAGGCAATACCCTTGACTTGATTGTGGCAGTTGCGGGCTACGTTACCGGCGGCACGGAGAGTGGTGGCGATCTTGTCCATAAAAGTACCGATTTAGCGGGTGCCGTAAAACAGTCCAGACTTTCTTTAGATTTGGTGAACGGTGACAAGCACGCTGGGCGACTGGGGCCGCGTCGGGCTGGTTCCAGCGGGAATAGTGGCCAGCGTCACTGCCGTGCTGGTGGCACTCCAAACCATCTCAATGTAGTCGCCGGTCTGGAGCTTCTGGGGCAGGTCAACGTAGAAAATGAGGTTGCCGTTGGTCGAGCCATGCTTGTTGGGCACGCTGATGTAACTGGCCGAGTTGGCAATGTCCGTGCCGTTCTTCCTGAACCAGAACGTGGCGTCCTGAATCTGGCTGTCGGAGTTCTGGAACTGCACCGACGCGCAGACATTGTAGACGCCAAGCTGGCTGAAAGTAATCTTGCTGCCGCCCACAATGCTCACGCCGTCATTGTTGGGATCGCTGCCATTGATGCTGACAACGTAAGCCGTCGTCGTGCTGGCAATGCTCTGGGTGGTGGTGTCGTAGAACCCGCCCCAATAGCCAAGGACGCCTGTCGTGCCGTCGCCGACGCCCAGCTTAAGCGTCGTCACGTCCTTGCCCTCGGTCTGCACGAACTGCACGCCGTGCCCAGGCACAATGTTCAGCGTGCTCTGCGTCTGGAACACAACGCCGTCAAGCTGCACTTTCAGGACATCGACGAGCCGCTTAAGGCTCATGGTGCGTAAAAAGTTCATCAGCAGCCCCATTCCCGCCTCGACCAATAGAGGGCCGACAGCTTGTTCTTCGTATTGCCTTGGCCGCCAGAGCGGGCGCAATAGGACTTCTTGCGGTCGGGCTGGCTCTTCTTCACCGTCAGCTTCTTGTCCCCGAATCGCACCAGCTTCACCTTGTCCCCAACCTTGGCGAGAACGGCCCGCTTCTTGGGTCCGTTTGGCGTCAGCTTGGGCGTGTTGTAGGCTGAGAAAATTGTTCCCCTGTATTCGATGCTCATGCAGCGTTGGTAACGGCTTGGCTTGGGCTTGTCTAGCCGTAAGCAGTTGCTCTCAGCTTCCCCTGCCTAGATGTTAGAGACTTCCGTGGGAGTAGCCCTCGGTCAGTCCTGTTCAGGTTCTCTACTGCTTGTTCGCACAAGCAAGCTCATGTTTTCGGAGGTTGCCGCTTCCCCTAGCCTGAGTGTCTTTCGACCCCCGTACCTGACACCCCGAAGTCTCAACAAGTCGGTGGCAGGATTTTTTGCAACGTCCTAGCAGTAAAGTGTGTCGCCGTTTATGGCGTCCGATGCATTCAGGGCTGATACGTCCTCGGAAGTGGCGGTTCGCCCCTCGGATTGTCAGTTAGTCGCATGGTGTTCAATGAGAGCTTATGCTTCAAGGCTCCGTCGCAGGCTCTCCCTGCGCTCTATTCCATGTGACTAAGAAAAAACCCGAGGTGCGGTTGCAGACGCATTCCTCGGGCTCTAGGAGCGAACTCCTGAAAGACTTTGAAACGCTGCTGCAACACAGCGAACAAGAGGGAAGATTTAACTTTTTTCAGATTTGTCCAAAAAAAAGATTGACGATAGCGCACAAGTTACTCACACATGTACCAACGACGAACGCTGTGGCCTTCAATCTTCCACGACCCGCTCCAATTGTGTTGCCGGTGCAGCACGTTGAAGTAGTCGCCCAGCAGATCGCCGTCACCAAAAATGAACACCGTACTCCCCGCACCGCTTCACTCCCCCAAGGAGGAGGAGGCATTCTTGGACGAAATCTACCGCGAGTTGGAAGCCACGGGCCATACTTGGCCAATTCTGACCGACGCTGAAGCCGACGAGCTGGAACGGCTGGACGCCTGCCGCCGTGGAACGCCCCACGAACTGTAAAAAGCCAGTCATGAAACGCCACGATTTTTACGTTAACGACTCGGTGTACGGCGAGATCCGTATGGCCCGAGCCTTTTGCCAGTCCGCCAACGCGGCCAAGATGTTCGGGGCCAATGCCCATCTGGTGGCCCTCTACCGCGAATGGATGCGTTCCCACGCCACACTCGCTGTCAAGCTGCTCCGAATTGCCAAAACGTCTTAAAACGCAAGGAAACCGCCTAGAAACGCAAAATACAAATGAACCAAAACGACCCATACATTTACGACCGTGAAGGCTTTGGTGGCTTTGACGATCCGTTCCGCCGCCGTGATTCTTGGATACTGGCTGCCGAGGAAACTCCTCTTGGCAGTATGTCCGCCAAGGTCAACGACTTGCAAGCCAAGCTGCAATTGGCTGACGAGCGGGCCTTCTTTCTGACCGCCGAGCTGGCCAAAGCCAATGCCCGCCTGGGCCTCACCGAATACCGCACCCAGCCATGAGTAAAGACATCATTGTTCCACATCCTTGGCCCGGTGCCGCACCGGAAATCACGCTGCGTGACTGGTTTGCTGGTCAAGTGATTGCTGGTCTTTCGGCAGCCGCTAATTTGAATGAAACGTCGGTGCAAACCTTGGCCACATTCGCTTATTGGCAAGCCGACGCAATGCTGGCCGAACGCGAAAAGGAGGCAAATAAATGAGAGTTAAGAACGAGAAGCCCCTCAATTACGACCGCTGGGCGACGAAAACCCGTTCCAAGCGCAGGGCTGGACGCGGCCATGAGCCCAGCCTCATCAAGGCCGTGGACGCTGGATTTCACTACTTCTGGTCACGTCGGCCCACGGTGAGCGTTTCGTGGCGGAAGGAGGCGCAATCATGATAAAGCTCACCGCCGATAAGCCCATGTACATTGCCATTCAGGTCAGCGTGTCCATCAACGTCTGGATGGAATCCGATGGGGACAGAGTTCCCACCAACGTTCAGCCCGACATCAGCGACATGATAGCACTCGGTCGAACCATGCCCAGCGATAAGGAGCTGGACAAACCGATGGCCATCGTTGTAAATGCCGAGGACATGACCGAACGATGCTTTGATGCAATCGGGTCTCGCCTAATGACCAAACTAGTCAAAAATGGAAACTGACATTCCCCATTACAATGCCACCCGCCTTGCCTACGAGGCATGGAAGAAAGCCGAGGCTGCTTACACTTGGACGAGCAATGATTATCACTTGGCCGGACGCAAATCGGGTTATCAGGCCGACTGGTGCAAGCCAGCCGCCTACGATCTGTCCGTGAAGCAAGCCAAGAGCTACGTTGCCAAGGCCGAATACGAGCGCAAGAAGCGGCTCTTTGAACGCATCAACAAGGTGCGTTTCGAGCCCATCGGGGCATAAGAAAGAGGCCGCCAGGCTTCCACACCCAGCGGCCTCCCAATACCTTATCCCCAGCCAGAAAGCCAATTAAGCCAGTTCCGTCAGTCAACCACAAACAAACCAGATAAAGCCATGCCCATCAAAGCAGATGCAGGAGTTAGCAACACGCCGCCGGTCTCGGTCGGCTCCCACCAAGCCGTGTGCTACGGAGTAGTAGCCATCGGCACCCAGCCCTCGGAGAAATTCACGCCTCGCAAGAAGGTGATTATCTTCTGGGAGCTGCCCCACGAACGCGGTGACTTTGGGGACAAGAAGAACGTCCCGCGCACCATCAGCAAGCGTTACACCCTGTCCTTGGGTGAGCGTGCCAGCCTCAAGGCCGACTTGGAGAACTGGCGCGGCAAGCCGTTCAGCGATGGCGAATTGTCCACCTTTGAGATTGACCGTCTCATCGGGGCCAACTGCCTCCTGTCGGTGCAGCACGAAAGCAAGGGGCCGAAGACCTACGCGAACGTCACCGCCGTCATGCCGCTCACCAAGGGCATGGCCAGGGCCAACCAGGAGCTGCCGAAGGTCTACTTCAACCTAGACGAGGCTCTTGAGCGTGCGCTGGTCGAGAACGCGCCGGTTTATTTCCCGCCCGAGCTGCCCGAGTGGGTGGTAAATTTGTGCAAGGCGAGCGAGGAATACGTCGCCCATGCCGGTGGCAAGCCCGCCGCCCAGCCTTCCGAGGCTCCCGTCAGTCAGTCCTTGCAAGACGAGACTGTGCCGTTCTAAACAGACTTGGGTAATGTAGCGGCCTCACGTCGTTGGCTGGTCATCATTTCGCCCGAGGGGTAACTACATAAAAGCCCCTCACGTTTTTTCCCTTAATCCCCTACTTCCACCATGATTACAGGCAAGATACTGGACGAATCATCGTCCGACTACCACGCTTCAGATTGCATCAGCCACAGCAAGCTGGAGGTGTTCCGCAAGCGTCCGCTGCTCTACAAGAAGCGGTTCATTGACAAGTCGCTGGCTTCCGAGGGCTCTGCCGCCTTCGTCATCGGCCAGGCCACCCATTGCTCCATCCTTGAGCCCACGGAATACGCCCTGCGCTACGTTGTGGCTCCCGACGTGGACCGCCGCACAAAGGCAGGCAAGGAGGAATGGGCAGCCTTCCAAGCCCAGCATTACGGCAAGGAAGTCATCAGCCGTGAGGACTCGGAAGTGGTGAAGCGCATGACTGCTTCCGTGTCGGAGCATCAGATTGCCTCGCAGCTTTTCAGCGAGGGCGAGCCCGAGATTACATGGCGGGCGCACAGCACGGCCCATCTGCTGCCCCATCCGCTGCAATGCCGCACGGATTGGATCAACACCACCGGATGCTACATTGCAGACCTCAAGACGATTGACAGCCTAGACCAAACCGGGATTGCCGCGTTTCAGCGCAATATGGTGAACTTTGGCTACCATCGCCAAGCGGGCTTCTACACGGACGTGCTGGCCAAATGCGGCCATAGCAGCCTCCAGTTCTACTTCGTCGTGGTGGAGAAGCGTGAGCCGTTCGGCGTGGTGGTGCTGGAGCTGGACCAAAATGCCATCCGACTGGGCTGGAACGAAAGCCAGCAGGATTTGGACAATATGTCCAAGTGCTACGCGAACGACAATTGGCCCAACCTGCCCACGGCTGTCCAGCGTCTGGAGATGCCGCTCTGGTACAAGCAAGGAGTGTCATGAAAAACACATTAAAAACGAAAAATTTGATAAAATAAATGAAAACTTGGAAAAACAAAATTGATGTACCAAAGTTTGGCATTTGCACCGTAAAGGAGGCCAATGATGAAGAAGCTAATTATGGTGTTGCTCCATTCAGTCACGGTTTCGTCAATTTATACAAAAATGGAAAAAAGGTTGGGTGGTGTGGTACTTTATATGCCAAAAGTCATATCATAGGTAAAAAAAATGGCCATCAGACGAAAAAACATGATTTTGACCGTAAACAGATAGAAAAACTAAAGCGCGAGAATGCCATGTTAAAAGCGTATGCAGACAAGCTGGCCGATGGTTTGCCTTGTCTTCCAAAAGACATTGAAGTGTTGCGGAAAGCTAATTCAGGGTTTGCAAGGGAAAATGCCGAACTGCGCGAAGATAAAGAGAGGTTAAATTGGGTTTTAAAAACTACTGGTTGGGATCGTAATTTCATAGATGCAGCCAGAAGGGAGCAGCCATGAACGATGTATTCTTTACGATCATTGCCCTCATTGTTCTGGGCTCTATTTGCATTATCATTCTTGACCACGACAATCATGACGAACACCCCTGACAACAAGCCCGAGCCCAAAGCCCAGCCCGCCGTCAAAGCCGTGGCGGCCCAGCCAGCCATCGATCTGCATCGCCTCATCAGATGTTTGGAGGAGATTGAGGGTGGCCAATGGAACTGGCCTGGTGGCAAGCTCTGCATCAGCCGTGACACATGGTATGATGCGGGCTCAAAGAAGTCCTACATCCACGCCTGCGACCCCACCGTGGCCCGAGAAGTGGCTGCCCGCCTGCTCACGATTGCCGACGCCTATCTGCGGAAGCATGAAATTGAACCCACGGTGAAGTTGCTGGCCCTGCGCTGGAAGCACGGTCTGGAAGGCATGATACGGCACAAGGACGACAAGTCCGACTACGCCGACCGCGTGGCCAACCTTTATTACGATCCCTCGTTCAAGGAGGAAGTATGAGTTATCACATTGACAATCTTCCCGATTTTCCGGGCAAAGAAGTAATTCAAGAGGCAGCTAAGAAAGGTAAACAGATAACCAATAGCCATTGGCCAGACGTTAAATTTAAGGATGAATGGCTTATGCTTGTTGGACTTTGCGACATCATTGCAGAGCTGAGAAAGGCCAAACAATGAGCCGCCTCTTCATGTTCCTGTCCTATCCGTTCTTCCTGATTGGCTACGGCTTCGGCTGGGCCTTGCAGGCGTTCCTAGTGGGAATGCTGGGAGCCAAGGAACACATCACCGAACTCATCCAAAAGGATTCCAAATGAGCAGCGACATTGCCAGAGGAGTCATTGCCGAGCTGCGTAAAGAAGTCGATTTCCAGAAATGGGCAAAAGAAGTAACAAGAAAGTATTGTTTGGGACAAATTTCAGAAAACATCAGGCTTCGTAAAGAAAACGAATTGCTTAAAAATGAACTTAAACGACACGCCAAGAACCGACGCCGCGCTTAAGGACGTGTTGCAGACCGGCCAGCACCCCAAGGTGAAGGCAGAGTTTGCACGCCAGCTTGAACGCGAGGTCAACGTACTATGCCAGCATCTAACTGATTTAGGCTGTTTCGTGACCTTTTTTGACGACGAGGTTCCAGTAGTCCGTGAACCACCACGTTCGCATGAATTTCGCGGAAAAAGCCTATGATGCCTGTGCCGCCAAAGCGAAGCTACTTGGACGACGACTCGGACGAAGTGAGTGGCTGGAGACAGTACAGGCAGTCTTCGATGCCCATTCAGTCCATGGGAGACGCCCTGGCCCCGCTCATCGCCGCCCTGCGAGCTCAGTTGCAAGAGCAACGACAACAATCGACGAGGAGTGGATTGGCGAACTTGAAGCCAACCCAGTCTACGCCGGAATCGACATCAAGCGGGAGCTCGGCAAGGCCCAAGCCTGGGCAAGCGTCAACAACGCAGGCGTCACCCGCCGCCGCTTCATCAACTGGCTCAACCGAGCCGTCGAGCAACGCCCCATCCTCCTAAACGGTCAGGGCAAGACATCCTTCGCCCCAAAGCCTGTGCAGGAACAGGAGCCGCACGGCTGGCGCGAATGGGTCCGCGAGAACTGCGTCAACGCAGACTGGGCCGACAGCCCTTGGCTTGCCTTGGACGCATCAGCCCGACAGCACATCCGATCCCAACTTCCCAAATGAACAAACACAATGCCGCATTGGTACGGCGTCTACGACAATCCTTCGCGGCCTTCTCAGCCGAGATCCACAACACGCTCAAGGAGATTGAGCACGCCAACAACTGCCACGACAGCAGCGTACCGGAGGTGCAGCGGGCCATAGAGCTGGTCAGCGAGTTCTACCGCGTGAGCAAGGAGGACGTGTACAGCCGTCGCCGCGACAAGGACACGGCCTGGGCACGGCAGGTGGCCATGTATCTGGTGAAGACCAACAGCACGCACAGTCTGGCCAAGATAGCGCGGTCGTTTGGCCGCCATCACGCCAACATCCTCTACGCCATCGAGACGGTGAAGGGACGCTGCTCCATCGACAAGCGGGTGAAGAGCGAAGTGGAGGGCTTGCTCAATGCGTTCTAAGCTGCACCGCCTTGAGGCCAAGGCATGGATGTTCTTCTACCAGCATATCATGCGCTTGAGCCGTGACGAGGCCACGATAAGGCTCATCCTCCGCAACATGGGCAAACCTAACTGATGAAACATGCACCCAAAACCAGATGCTCAGGGCTGTGGTCTGAAGCGAAATTTTCCAGCTTCATCAAGTCGGCTCTCCGTGGTGCTTCTAACCGATGGCAGCCTAAGTACGCCGCCAAGCGGGCAGCCAAGATCGGGCGCAATCAGTACGTCTGCGCCCTTTGCAAGGCTGTCGTTGGGAACAAGGATAGCCACATGGATCATGTTGATCCCGTCGTTGATCCTGTTCGGGGCTTTAATGGCTGGGACGAGTACATTGCCCGGCTGTTCGTCGAGCAGGACGGCTACAGATGCCTCTGCACCGAGTGCCATGCGGAGGTGACAGCAAAACAAAGAATCATCAGGAAGCAAAACAAAGCCAAATGAAGGGCCAACGATTCGTTGTCGCGGCGGACAGCCACGGCGACCAGCAGGACGAGGAAACGGCCAACGCGCTGTTTGCCTTTTGCAAGGACTACAAGCCCGAGATCCGTGTCCATGCCGGTGACGCATGGGACTTCCGCAACCTCCGCAAGGGAGCCAGCGACGACGAGAAAGCGGCCAGCCTGGTGGACGACTGGGAAATGGGCGTGGAGTTCATCCGTCGCTTCATGGACGGCGGCAAGGCCAACCACTTCCTCCGAGGCAACCACGATGAGCGCATGTGGCACTTCGCCCACAACGCCAGCGGGCTGCTCAGGGATTATGCGTCGGACGGCATAAAGCGGATTGAGCGCGTGATGAAGCAGGCCAATACTTCCATGCTTCCCTATGATTCGCGCCACGGTGTTCTACGTCTCGGTCATCTCAAGGTCATTCATGGCTTCTTTGCAGGCATGGGGGCCGCCCGACGACACAGCATCGCCTATGGCAACTGCATCTTCGGCCACACCCACGCCACAGACAGTGCTCCAGTTGAGCACATAGACGGCCCAGCCGAAGCCCGTGGCATAGGCTGCTGCTGCAAGATAGACATGGCCTACAACCAGCACAGCGTCGGCAAGCTGCGACATGACAATGCCTGGTGCTATGGCGTGCTGTTCCCAGACGGAACGTACGAACTGTTCCAATCAAAGAAGATACGAGGCCACTTTTATGCCGCCCAAAATGTCAAGAAGTACTGACAAGCTCTGGGCGGAAACGTTCACCAACGCCCTCCAGCACCCCAAAAGGCCCGAAGGAGAGGGCTGGATGACGCTGGTTGAGATCAGGGAACGCTTCAAAACAGGCCAAAGGCGCACCTTCGTGACCGTTCATGCGCTGGTCAAGGAGGGCAAAATGGAGCGTTTTGAGGGCCTCCAGCAGAAGGGCGAAAGCCTTCGTCGGCAGGTGTGGTACAGGCCTATACCCCTAAAACGGCTCAAAACGCGTTAAAACGCAAGGAAAGGGGGTTTCTGGGCATTTTACAGCCCTGCCTAAAGCCCTGTTTGCAGGCTAGGTAACGGTAAATGCGCTAAAGCAACATCAACGATGTTACCGTGCAGACCCCTATTTGGTCAGGAAATGGATGGCCAAGCTGGTGAGGATGCCCGTTACCACGCTGATGAAGGCCGACCAGGCAGCCGTTTTGCCGCGCAGCTCCTCCCGCCAGTGCTCCAGCAGGGTGATGCGATGCTCGGCCTTCTCCATTGAGTCCTTGATGTCGTTCAAGAGGCTTCTCTGTTCGTCCAGTTTGGCCAGTATCTGGGCAAACATGGCGTCGTTGGAATTGGGGTCGAAGGTCATGGCTTATTTCGTTGACCGCGAATACCTTGCGCCAAAGTACCAGAAAATGGCCGTGAATGAGCCAAACACTATCTCGTTCACCATGGCCGCCCTAGCCGCCGCATCGGCCCCGATGTACACGCCAGCAATGATGCAGATCGCAGCCAAGGCCAGCAGGGGCCGCATTGCCTCCTTCAAGGCCTGCACCAGCAGATAGATCGACAGCACCCAGACAGGAGCCTTCTCGGGCAGATTCTGGATGCCGCTGTCCTTCTGGCTCTCCTGAAAGGCGTTCCAAGCCGACGTGTTGGCCGCCGCATCCATCTGAGCCTTCAGCATCGTCACCTTGTTCTTCGTGTCAAAGTAGTCAGTGACGCAATGGAGCGCGCTGCCGAGGACTCCACCACCGGCAGCGTTGAACAAGATGTCGAGGAGGCCCATGGCCGCGTAACGCTTTATTCGTTCGGAGCGGACAGCGGCTCCACCGTGGCGTAGCCCTTGTCCTTGTACTTCATCTGGGCACCGATGTCCTTAACGTCCACTTCCTTGCGGGCCGGACGCAGCACCTTGTCGGGAATGCCCTCAATGCGGTCCTCCTTCGTGGGCTCGCACTGGCAGGGGCCGTAGTTGGAGCCGGGCAGCTTGCGGGAGCCGCTCATCGGGCCGCGCTGGGCAACGCCAAGCGTTTCAATTGAGACAGGACGGGTGACGGAGGGTGACATGTTCTTGGCCATAATCAGAAGGATTTGTGTTTTGTTTTGGTGGATTTCTGGACTCGCTCCTTGAGCTTGCCGAAATTCGTTTTCTTGGCCCATTCGGCGCAATTTACGCCGCCGCCGAAGCCTTTGGTGGCGTAGCAGGCACGCTGCTGGGATTTGGACTTAAAGGGCATTAGCGGGCGGGTTGAGGTTGGGCGAACTGTTGAATGTTCTGAGGCATCTGCTGCTGCTGAGGCAAGAACCGACTAATTACAGGAGCGACGGCCTTAATGGGCTCGCCAGCCGCCTTCAGCCATTCGCCTTTAACCGCCAAGGCTTTGCTGTATTGGTCAGGATTTAGGATGGCCGTGACCGCACGATCATAATCCCGATTAAGGATCATGTCGCCAATGGCATCAAAGCCCCTGCGGACAAGGCGAACCGGCTCGGGCATTCCCTTCTTGCGGACCTCTTCACCCGCACCCAAACGCTCGTAGGATCGAAGCATATCAGCCGCCTTGAGGGATTTGCGGACCGCTTCAATCTGTTCCGGCTCAAGGACCGCTGACATGCGGGCCAGCTCGCTTCGGGGTGAAACCGTGCCCTCTGGAGCCAATAGCTCGCTCATGCGGGTCACGCTAACTCGCTTGCCGGCCTGGGCCTCGGACCCGGCAGCCGCATAGGACATGATGTGATCCTGCAGATAGGCGCGCTGAAGGTTCTGAAGAAGCTGCTTGTCCTGCGTGGTCTTGCTGTTGCGAAGATGCGTGAAGATGGTCTCCACGTCCGCATTCGACATGGCGTTTTCAGCAGGTGAGAAAAGATTCTTCACCATCTGGTTGAAGCCTTCTCCGGGAATGGCCTTGTTCGGATCGCCAAAAAAGTTGTAAAGCGGATCAGCCTTGAGCTGGTTGTAACGCCTTTCCATGTCAGCCGAGCTGATGCCAAGGTCCTCGGCGGTCTTCTTGGCGTTATCCAGACGCTTTTGGGCCGATTGCACACGATTGATGCCCGTGTCGTAAACCGCCTTGACTAGCTGGTTCTCGATCTGGCTGGCCTTGATCGGATAGGCCAGAATCTCGGCAGGCGTTGCACGCTGACCGCCCTTCAGGCTGACCGACAGGAAGGCATCGGACATCTGCTGCGGAGTCAGAGACGAGGCGCGAGGATTGTCCTTAAACAGCTTGGAAAGAGCTGCCACGTCATCCTGCGTCCCGAAGTTGAGCAAACGGAGGGCTTCTGGATCACGGCCAATCTTCTCCAGAGTTCCAACCAAGGAAGTCGGATCAACTCGTCCATTCTTGCTGGATTGCCAGAAGATGTTGGACCGAATGACATCATTGACATGGCTGGCCAACCGCCCAGCCAGCTCTGGATTGATCTTGGACTTGCCCGAGGGAACGACGTACTGCTCCGCCAAGTAGTCCTTTGAGGCGGCCTGCGGCTCGGCAAGGTTGGCGATCAGGTTGCGGAGGTTCTTGTACTCATCCGCATCCGAGCCGTTCTCCTTGATGCCGTTGACGATCTTGGTGACGACATCATCGGTCGGATTCTGGGCGTAAAGCATCTCGACTCCAGGCTTGTGCCACAGGTCGCTGTAACGCTTGTAGTCCGACTGGATGGCCTTGAACTGGGCCGCGCCCTCCTCGCCAAACACCTTGGGTGCCTGCTCATCAAGCTGTTCGGTGATGAAGCCTCCAAGACGGCGAAGGTCTCCCTGCATCGCGGTCGGATCGGCATCACTGATCTTGCCCTTCTTGAGCAGCAGTTCTCGCAGATTACGCAAACCAGCAAGAGAAGCCATGCCGCTTTCACCCTCCTGCTCGGCACCGGCACGCAGGATGGATTGCAGCTCGACGGGAACTTTCAGGTTGTAGTTGCCGTAAATGGACTCCGCCTGCTTGAGGATGCCCGACGTATCAAACACCTTCTCCTTGTCGGGGAACATGGAATAAAGCCGTTCCCAGTGCGTGGTGTACGCATTGTCCATCGGCTTCACCACATTGTCCACAATGGCTGTGCGTGCGGCGGCCCCGCTCATCGGGTTTGTGCCGCCTTGGGCGCGAACAAGAGCCGCCTTGCGGGCATTCTCCAACGCCGCCTCGCTTACCTGATCCAGAGCGTTCTGATTGGCCTTTGAGACATCGTCAAAGAAGCGTTCACGGCTCTTATCCAGATCAATAAGGGCGGCATCGGCTTCACGCTGCGCCGCGCTGACCTTCGGCCCCAGCTTGTCCAGTTCCTGCTTGGCTCGTATGACGCCCGTCATGCGCTCACGCATCGCATCATACACCGTCTTGTTCTCCATCGTCTGGGGAATGGCGTTGTTGATGTTCTGAGCTAGTTCCCCGTAGGCGCGATTGACCTGCTCGGCCTCAAGGCCAGACGGCTTGGCGGCGATGCGTCGGGCTTCAAGGCCCGCAAAGCGGCCGGGCTCCACCATACCCGGAGTCGGCTGAACGCCAATCTTGCGGAACATGTTGAGCGAGTCCGCAATTTGACCGACCCGATCCAACATGTTGCTGCCTTTGGTGGCCAAATACTCGCCAGCGGTGCCAGCGGCAAAGGGAACAGCCGCAGCTATCCCGATCTGGCTGGCTGGCGGAAGTTCTCCGGTCTTTGCTGTCTCAACTGCGGCCTCCGCAAGACCTCCAGCGGTGCCCAGCTTGCCACCAAGAATCACCGCGTTTTGAACCGCACTCTGAGCAGGAGCGGCAATGCCGGACGCTGCAAGACGCTGGCTCATCAACGCCTCTGGGCCATATAACGCAACACCACCCAACAGCGTGGCCTTTTCGTTCTCTGCCTTGTCAAAAGGCGTTCCATAAATGGCGTATTCCAGCCCTTGGCCAATCGTGTTTAGGAATCGGGCCGCAGTCGCTCCAGCAATTGAAGGAGCTGCTGGCCCAAGCGGAGTGGCCATTGCGGGCATTGCGGCAACTTGAGCCGCAGCCGTGCCTACGCCTTCACCCAGCATTCTGGCACCCGTGACAGCCCCACGAACCGCTTGAGGGCCGCTAATCGGATAACCGCCCACAAAACCACCACCACCCGCACGAGCGGCAGCAGCCATCATCGCCGGATCAATCGGATGCACCTCACGCGGAGCGGCGGCAGGCGCGACTGGGGCCGCAGATTGCTCGCCTTCCAGCTTCTTGATGGCGGAAACGATCTGATCGTCCCCCATCTCATCAGGAAACTGAATCGCTCCAAGCGTTGGATGCTGGATGGTCTGAGGCATTGTTATTCGAGCTTGCCAGTCTTGGGGTTATAAACGCGAACCCGATTAGCAGGAGCTGCATTGACAGCGGCTGGCGTAGCAGCGGGAACAGGCATAGCCTGACCGCTCATCCCTCGCTCAATGATCCCGCCCGCCTTTCTGCTGATCTCTGGGATCTTGTCGTCAAACTCCTTCAGAATTCGCTGACGATTCTTGGTGAAGGTCTTGGAATCAATGTCGCCGGACGTGAAGTCCATCGCATTGCTTTCAAGTGCCTGATCGGTCTTAATGCGCTCCGAAACCACCATAAGGAGCGCGGCATTGGCCCGCTCGTCCTTGGAGAACTGCGGCCCCATGCTCTGGTAGAACTTGCTCTCGTTGTTGCTGATAGCGCCCTTTTGTTCCGCCCAGATTGGACGCACAAGGTTTCCGAAATAGGTGATGCCCTCGTTGCCTTTGGCCAACTGAGCCTCATCCACGGGCAGTCCAAGGGCTTTTCCGATGCCGCGAGCGGCAACCACAAAGTCCTCGCCCTTTCCGGTTTTCAGCCCTTCCTCGTTGATTAGGCTGGAAAGACGAGCCACGGGAACGCCGATGGAGCGTGCTGATT
>Ga0228702_1000970_pt1 | contig 19747 bp, 28 predicted proteins | sample McNCre217_Aug_MG_2_FD_178018 | JGI IMG/M metagenome (GOLD analysis project Ga0228702, IMG submission 178018) | Freshwater microbial communities from McNutts Creek, Athens, Georgia, United States - 20-17_Aug_MG | ecosystem: Environmental > Aquatic > Freshwater > Creek | place: USA: Georgia...
GACCAGACCTTCTCGCAAGCGCACTACGACCACGTATGTGAAAAGTATGGCGACCCCGCGCAGTTGGCCAAGTACGACTACTACTTTGTCGACAGCCTGACCGTGCTCTCTCGCCTGTGCTTTGCATGGTGCAAGACCCAGCCGCAGGCGTTTAGCGAAAAGACGGGCAAGCCCGACAGTCGCGGCGCGTATGGCCTGTTGGGTCAGGAAATGATCGCGGCGCTCACCCACTTGCAGCACGTTCGAAACAAGCACGTGATCTATGTGGCCATCTTGGAAGAGAAAACGGATGACATCGGTCGTCGCAGTTTTCAGCTCCAACTCGAGGGCAGCAAGACAGGGCTTGAGTTGCCAGGCGTGCTTGATGAGGTCATCACCTTGGCTCCCATCAAGGACGAGAACGGTGGCACGTATCGCGCCTTTGTCACCCGCGCTGACAACCCCTATGGCTTTCCAAGCAAAGACCGCTCAGGGCGACTTGAAGCTCTTGAGCAACCCGACCTCGGCAAGTTGATTGACAAGTGTCTCAACGTCAACGAGACCGAGTTCGCCCCCTCACAAACAGAAACAAACATTTAAGGAATTGAAATGACTACAGCTCACGCTCACGGTTCCAGCTGGAACGACTTTAACGACGCCCAAGCACAGCAGGGCAGCTTTGATCTGATCCCCAAAGGAACGATCGTCCCCGTTCGCATGTCCATCAAACCCGGTGGCTTTGATGACTACACCCAAGGTTGGACCGACGGCTATGCCACTCAGTCCAATGAAACAGGTGCGGTCTATTTGGCTGCTGAGTTTGTGGTGACCGCAGGCGCTTACGCCAAGCGAAAGATGTGGACAAACATTGGCCTGCACTCTGCCAAAGGTCCAACCTGGGGACAAATGGGACGCGGCTTTATCCGTGGCTTGCTCAACAGCGCACGCAACGTGCATCCACAGGACAACTCACCCCAAGCATCCGCTGCACGACGCATCAACGGTTTTGTTGACCTCGACGGCATTGAGTTTCTCGCCCGTGTGGATGTCGAAAAAGATGGCCGTGGCGATGACCGAAACATCGTTCGTTTGGCAGTCGAGCCCGACAGCAAAGAGTACGCCGCCTTCATGGGTGTGCCAAGCAAGGTCCAGTCTGGTGGTGGTAGCTCGGGTGCTCCGGCTGCAACACCAGCACCTGCAGCATATGCCCCCGCTTATGCACCGCCTGCCAACGTGCCCGCAGCTCGTCCCGCAGTAGCTGGCAAGCCCAGCTGGGCGCAATAACGGACGGGGAGCATGAAATGTTGGGTCTGCTCAAGAGAGGCCAAGGGCTTCTCGCACACAGACACCCGGCAGCGGGTGGGTACGCCCGCCCGCTATCCCATCGACTGGGTGTTTTGCTCCCGCCGCTGCCAGCATGCTTTTCACAGCATGTATGGCAGTTGGGTCAGGGCAATCGACAACGAATCACTGGCGGAGGCATGCATGGTTGATGCAACAGAGCTCGAGCTGCAGAGCATGCGCAAGTGTTTGAAGTTCTTCGGTGAAGCAGCGGCTGAGATCGGCTTTGACAAGCCCCTTGGCAGCTACTCCGAAGCGGAGGCGCTCAGCGTCATTAACGCCATCGTCACAGCCTATGTGGAGGCGATGACGCATGAGCATGAACAAAACAAATATCCCCCAGTCCGCATGACGGGCAAGCCTGTGAGCGATCCGATCAAGGACGCAGCACAAGCGCTTTCGACCAACCCGTTTGCGGACATGGAGGATGACTTACCTTGGGAGGTGAAGCCATGATGGACTTCAACTCAACATCTAGCGTGAGCGGACAAATCGAGTGGTTGATCGATGACGCCATGCAAAAGCGAAATGAGGCGACAACGCCAAGAACCTATCTTGGCGGTTCCCGGCTGGGTGCATCGTGCGAGCGACAGCTCCAGTATGAATACGTCAAAGCACCCGTTGATCAAGGCAAAGCCTTCTCGGGTCGACTGCTGCGCATCTTTGAGCGAGGTCACCGAACGGAGGACATGGTCATCGAGTGGCTGCGCCTGGCAGGCTTTGAGCTCAAGACGCACAAAAGCGATGGGCATCAGTTTGGCTTTTCACTGGCACAGGGTCGCCTGCGCGGACACATCGACGGCATCTTGATCGGCGGTCCCGAGGGCTTTGCTTATCCCGCATTGTGGGAGAACAAGTGCCTGGGCTCTAAGTCGTGGAAAGACTTGGTGAAGAACAAGCTGGCAGTGTCTAAGCCTGTGTATGCGGCCCAAGTGGCTGTGTACCAAAGCTATCTGGACCTGTACGAACACCCGGCGCTCTTCACGGCAGTCAACGCGGACACCATGGAGATCTATGCGGAGCTCGTGCCCTTTGATGCGTCGCTTGCACAGCGTATGTCCGATCGAGCTGCACGCATTCTCAAAGCCACTGAGGTGGGGGAGTTGCTGCCGCGTGCCTTCATGGATCAAACGCACTTTGAGTGCAAGTTCTGCTCATGGTCAGACCGTTGCTGGGGAGGTGCGTGATGAATATCGAACCTCGCAAGCTTCATAAGCCAGCAGAGCCACTGGTCAAGATCGCCACGATCTTTCGGATGTTCTCCCGACAGGCTCACCCACAAGGGCCTGAGGCGAACTTGGTTGTGGGCGTTATCTGCCAAGCCATTTACGACTGTCTGTACGCGTCCCTTGTCGAGAAGTCACGTGCATGGAATTTCCTTCAAGACGAACGCTTGCACGTGTGGGCAAGCACGGTGAGCTTGGATGCGGACTTCATTCGGGATGTGGCCAGCAAGACGGGCTACATGAGCAAGGAGCCACCTCACAAGGTGATCAAGAAAAAAAAGGAGGCACAGCTTGCTTGATTTCAATGACGCGAGTGATGCGTCCTCAAACAAACCGCAGGCAACTGCAGACCAACTGCGTGACCGTGTTCGCGGGGCTTTGATCGACAACATTGAGAGTGTGCTGACCTACTTGCTCCCGGCAGGTGTTTTCAAGCGCAACTGTTTTTATGTGGGCAACGTCTACGGCGCTCAGGGTGACAGTCTGGAGGTTTTGCTCACTGGGGCAAAGGCAGGACTGTGGACAGACAGGGCAGAGGGGACAGGCGGGGATTTGTTTCACCTGATTGCGGGCAACCGCAACTTGGATGTCAAAAACGAGTTCTCTCGTGTGCTTGAAGTTGCACAGGAGATCCTTGGCATGCCAAAGCTCGATGTGCCCAAGGCCAAGTCCAAAAAAGCAGGACCTGCCGTTGATGAGCTTGGAGCACCCAAAGCCAAGTGGGAGTATCAAGACGCCTCCGGCAAGTTGATTGCTGTGGTGTCTCGCTATGAGCCCGAGCCGGGCAAGAAAGAGTTTCGCCCATGGGATGTCAAAAAACGCCGCATGGCTCCACCAACGCCAAGGCCTCTTTACAACCAACCGGGGATGCTTAGCACTGAGCAGGTGATCTTGGTTGAGGGTGAGAAGTGCGCACAGGCGCTGATTGAGGCCGGGTATTGCGCCACGACTGCCATGCAGGGGGCCAATGCGCCTGTGGACAAAACAGACTGGCAGCCACTTGAGGGCAAAGCCGTTTTGATTTGGCCGGACAAAGACGCGCCAGGCTGGAGCTATGCAGAAGCGGCGGCAAAGGCAGCCTTGGAGGTAGGCGCTCGATCGTGTGACATCTTGATCCCGCCAGATTTCAAGCCCACAGGCTGGGACGCAGCGGATGCGCTGCAAGAGGCGCAAGTTGAGACTGAGGACGCGGTTGCCTTTGATGTGGACGGTTTCATCCTCACGGGACACCGCTTGCCCATTGCAAAAGATCCCGATCCATCTGAGGTGGATACATCCTCGGTTGATTTGGTCGATGGCGTGAACTGGAGCACAGAGGACGGTCTGGCCATTGCATTCACCAATCGCTATGGAATTGACCTGCGCTACTGCGCCCAGTTGGGCAAGTGGTTCTGGTGGAACGGCAAGCGATGGGTGGAGGACAAGATGCTCTACGTGCAACACCTCTCACGAGGCATTTGCCGCGCAGCGTCACGCAAGGCAGACACGCCAAAGCTCAAGTCAAAACTGGCAAGCGCATCGTCCATCGCGTCCGTGGAGCGAATCATTCGATCCGATCCCAAGCACGCGGCAAACATCGACGAGTGGGATCCAGATCCTTGGCAGCTCAACACGCCCGAGGGAGTGATCGAGTTGAAGACGGGCGCTTTGCGTCCTCACCAACGCATTGATCGCATGACCAAGATCACGACCGCAAGTCCAAAGGGTGACTGTCCGCAGTGGGTGGCTTTTCTGGAGCAAATCACCGGAGGTGATGAGGAGTTGCTGGGTTACTTGCAGCGCATGGCGGGGTACTGTTTGACGGGTCTGACCACAGAGCACGCACTGCTGTTTCTCTATGGCACAGGCGGTAACGGTAAGTCCGTCTTCGTGAACACGCTCTTCACGATCATGGGCGACTACGCTGCTAATGCACCCATGGAGACCTTCATGGAGTCACGCAACGACAGACACCCCACAGACCTCGCAGGGCTGATGGGCTCACGCTTGGTGACGGCCACAGAGACGGAGCAAGGCAGGCGTTGGAACGAATCCAAGATCAAAGAGATCACGGGTGGTGACAGGGTCTCAGCACGCTTTATGCGCCAGGACTTCTTCACCTATGTGCCCGCCTACAAGATCGTGATCTCAGGCAACCACAAGCCTGCCATTCGCAACATTGATGAGGCGATCAAAAGGCGCATGCACTTGATCCCCTTCACGCTGACCATACCGCCCGAAAAGCGTGACCACCTGCTCTCGAGCAAATTGCTCAAAGAGCGCGATGGGATCTTGGCTTGGGCTGTGCAGGGCTGTCTGATGTGGCAACGCGAGGGCTTGCGTCAACCAACCTCTGTGACCTCAGCTACCAATGAGTATTTCGAGTCTGAGGACGTCATGGGGCGTTGGATTGATGAACGCTGCGTGTTGGTCAGCAACTCCAAGTCGCTCACCTTTGAGCTCTACAACGACTGGAAGCAATGGTCCGAAACCAACGGTGAGTACCAAGGGTCGCAACGCCGCTTTTCTGATCTTTTGATCTCAAAAGGGGTGGAGCGATGGCGTAACTCAAGTGGTGTTCGCGGCTTCCAAGGCATCGGTTTGAAGCAGGGCACTCCTGTTCGCTTCACACCTCACGAGGTCGATTGAGACCAAAAAGAAATCAAAAAGGATTCACTTTCAGACACACGACTGACGCATGACACAGCTCGACGCTGTTTTCCTATTATCGACGTCTCACGCGTACGCGTAATAGAGGGAATATAGAAAACAACGTCGATATGTGTCAGTGCGTCAGAGCAAGGACGACTATGACACTCAAGACAATTTTGGCCCTCGACTTGGGCACGACAACTGGATGGGCTCTTCGTGATCAGGCGGGGAGCATTGCACACGGATTTGTGAGCTTCAAGCCGCAACGGTTTGAGGGTGGCGGGATGCGCTTCTTGCGCTTCAAACGCTGGCTCACAGAAATCAAAGCAACAACTGAGCATGGCATTGATGCCGTTTACTTCGAGGAAGTGAGGCGTCATCTCGGCGTGGATGCTGCTCATGTCTACGGCGGATTGATGGCAACGCTCACGAGCTGGTGTGAGCATCACCAAATCCCCTACGAAGGTGTGCCCGTTGGCACGATCAAGCGCCACATCAGCGGCAAAGGCAATGCGTCCAAAGACGATGTGATCCGAGCCGTGTGCGAGTTGGGCTTTGCAGTCAGCGATGACAACGAAGCCGACGCTCTTGCGTTGTTGAATCTCGCAATCCTTAACAACGAGGGGGTGTGAGATGAAGTTTCCTCCCGTGCGTTACCCCTCTCCGCTTGGCCGAGCACAACCCATCCCGATGGACATCGAGCGAACCAAGCGAGAGGGCTGGCAAAACAATCACCTGCTGGTGATCGCAGCAAACGACAAGCGACTTGATTTCTTAGAACAACAACTCATCGAGAGCATTGGCAACAGGCTCTACGGAATAAAAAGCAAAGGGGGAAAAATTGGATGAACTCAACATCGACAACGTGGGCGAGAGGTTTCGCCAGGCCGCACGAACTGCATACCGACTGCCCGCAGTCAGAGTGCAGGGCTATGTGAGCTACTGGCCAGAGATCAAGCAAACGGAGACGGTCAGAAGCGCAGTGGAGGAGCGCCGCTACATCAAGTTTCCGCCAAGCCCCAAGGAGGTCGAGGAAATGCTGGAGGTCATGCGCTGGATCCAGTGCCTCGATGTAGAGCAACGAAAACTGGTCTGGATGCGTGCGAGGCGTTACGGCTGGCGAGACATCGGTCAGCGCTTTGGTTGCTGCTCACGCACCGCTCAGCGCCACTGGCAGTACGCCATGCTGCAAGTGATCAACCAGATCAAACCGTGAACTGTTCAGCGTTGGAATGTTGCCCAAAGAGAGGGGTTGGCAAAAATGGGCAATATTTCCAACGAGTTCAGGTGGTTGCTGTTTTAGTTACGGCGATTGCTGAATTTGGATGAAAAAAGGGTGTCGCATTTCGAGAATGAATCAGGTAAATTCTCGATACGTTGGGAATCAGAGCAACTTGATTCAGCGAAGCAAAACAAGTTCTTGTTTCACCATCTCTTCGAGCTTGTCCACATGGATGTAGCCCGTCACTCCCTCAGAAACAGTCACCACCAGGTAGCCGTGTTCAGCGGGACCTGACACCTCATACGTCCCCGCACTCAAGGGAATAAACCCTTCATCTTTGAAATCCTTGCCCAGCTTTCGGGCGAGGACTCCCTTTTTCACTTCAATCTTCATAGCCTACCTTTACGTGGGCAATTGTAGGAACACGCATGCCTCAAACTCAAAAGCATCCAGAGATTCGGATGACGCCTGTGGATAACTTGATCCCCTATGCCCGCAATGCCCGCACGCACAGCGAGGAGCAGGTGGCTCAGATTGCGCAAGAGTTAGCCAAGGTCGGAGTAGATGAATTTCGTTTTTGTGTTGAAAACGATTGTTATGTCGTAGACCCGTTGGGAAATATTTATCGAATTTGTCGTGAGCAGCAAAGCAAATCTGGTCGGTTAATTAGGCACTACGAGATCGTGAAGTTGCAGGGCTCCTTGGATGTCTATGGATATCGTACTTATCGAATGAGGGTTGATGGCATTAAAAAACATGTCAAAGGTCACAGGATAGTTTTGAGTGCTTGGTCGGGTGTTCACAACGATAAAGTCGTCAATCATAAAAATGGAAACAAGTTGGACAACCGTGTTCATAACCTTGAGTGGTTAACGGTGGCTCAAAACAATTTGCATGCAATTGAAACCGGACTTTTCAATCCGCGCCTAGGTGGTCGTAAAAACAGAAAGCTGCTTTGGACAGATTTTGTTTCTATCTACATCATGCATGTGCACTGCGGATTTACAAGAGCAAATTTGGCGCGATCAAACAGGGTCTGCCGTCAAGTCATTGATGACGTAATTCAACATGTCAGAAAAGTATTAGGAGTTGCCTATGCAACAGCTTGAACATTGGCCGATCGAGCGATTGGTCGAATATGCGCGCAATCCACGTAAAAACGATCATGCGGTTGATACCGTTGCTGCAGCAATTCGAGAGTTTGGTTTTCGCGTGCCGATTGTGGCCAAGCGTGACGGCACCATCATTGACGGTCATTTGAGGTTTAAGGCTGCAAGGAAGCTAGAGCTAGAAACTGTGCCAGTGCTCTTGGGTGATGACATGACCGAAACGCAGATCAAAGCGTTTCGATTGAGTGTCAATAAACTTGCCGAACTCGCGGGTTGGGATGAGGATCTTCTCAAGCTTGAGCTGGCAGAGTTGCAAATGGCTCAATACGATCTGGAGCTGATGGGCTTTGGTGATGAAGAACTTGAGCGTTTGCTCAACGGTGCTGACGATGGCGGTGGTTTGACCGAAGATGACGCAGTCCCAGAGCCACCCGTGGAACCTGTATCCAAACCTGGTGACCTGTGGATTCTTGGCAACCACCGCCTTCTGTGTGGCGACTCAACGCTACTGTCCGACGTAGAGCGGCTCATGGACGGTCAGCTTGCCGACATGGCGTTCACCGATCCACCCTACAACGTTGACTATGGCAACAACGCCAAGGACAAGATGCGCGGCAAAGACCGCCGCATCATGAACGATGCCTTGGGCGATGGGTTCTACCAATTCCTCTACGACGCTTGTCTGAACCTCTTGGTCGTGACCAAGGGTGCTTGCTATGTCTGCATGAGCTCATCGGAGTTGCACACATTGCAGAAGGCTTGGTTTGATGCTGGTGGCAAGTGGTCCACGTTCATCATCTGGGCGAAGAACACCTTCACGCTTGGTCGTGCCGACTATCAGCGCCAGTACGAACCCATCCTGTATGGCTGGAAGCAGGGCACTGATCACTTCTGGTGCGGTGATCGTGACCAGTCGGACATCTGGAACTACAACAAGCCTCGGGTCAACGACTTACATCCGACCATGAAACCGGTCGAGCTGGTCGAGCGGGCCATCAAGAATTCATCGAAGAGCCGGGACATCGTGCTGGACTTGTTCGGTGGCTCCGGTACCACCCTGATCGCCAGCGAGAAGACCGGGCGTCAGGCCCGTCTCATTGAACTCGATCCCAAATTCGTGGATGTGATCATCAAGCGCTGGGAGGATTACACCGGTCAGCAGGCGGTACGCGAGGACGACGGCATGAAGTTTTCTGAGGCAAGCGAAACGGCGCTTCCCGATCCAGCAGCCCAATGAGGGTGGTCGACATGGGCTTGCGTCAAAATCATGGGTAAGTCCCAACCATGAACTCAGACCGGCATGTTCAGCCTTCATTGCACCAAGAAGCTTCTCGATCGCATCAAGCCAGAGCTTGAGGCTCCTCGGGCCGGTACAACACGCCTTGGTAACTGGTATGCCACTGCGCTGTTTTGGAAGCCTCAGATGGCGCTTGTGGTCAATGAGAGAACGTTGTTACCTGTTTTTTTGCCATTGGCACCAGCTGCAACGCTTGCGCAGCGATTCCCGATTGCGCTGCGAGAAGTGCTGCGAGCACTGGACATGCCAGTCGAATTCATTGATTCTGAAATCAGTGGCATGGGTGAGGTGGTCTATGCCAAGACCGCCAACCGCAGCGTTTTAGGCGTGATGAACGAGTTCGTGTATCTGGCAGAGGGCTACCGCGACCAGGATGGATCAATCGATCCGGTTGGGTTGTCACTCAGGTTGGCAGGAACACCCTGTGGCCCGCTCTACAAGGGCGCGGTCTTTCCGGACAAGGCTCTGCGTGAGCTGGTTCATGGCGGAGCGATTCACTGACTTGTCTCTGCAGCAAATCGGTTCGGCTTCTGCTTAGTTTTCTGAGAAATTCGGGTACAGGTCGCCACTGCTGATGTCGGCCGTGTAGGTGAGTTTGTCAAATTCGCCTCGCTCATCGGCCAGGTACACGCCTCCGACCGACTGGATGGCGACGCCGTATTTGCGGGTGAGCGCAGTCAGCTCAGTGATGAAGCGGTCGTAATTCTGTTCGGTCTGCGTGGTGGTGTTGGTGGCTGTCATTTGGGTCTCCTTGTTGCGATGCCTGTATGAACGCTCTACTTAGGCGTGAAGTAAAGCGATTCATCAAATCTTTTTTATCTGTCGCTTCTCGGAGACTGATCAGCCAAGGTGTGCGCAATAGCGGCCGTAGTTCGACCCAGAGGGATCGACGAAGAGGTAAGGGCGACCGGGTGCATGCACTTCGACACACAGCCTGCCATCTCCGTAATAGCCGCCCTTGCCATTTAACCAATCGCGAGACTGAAGCAGGTTCACTGCAAAGCTGTCGAATTCTGCTGGCTCCATTTCGCGAGTTTCGGTGATGTAGACGGTGCAGTCTTCGCTGCCAGCGATCTCGCTCATGGTTACAGGTTTGCGGCCAAAGGGCAGACGGATGCCGAGCTCTTCGACTTGCATTTCCTTGCCATCGAACTGGATGGTCAAGGGTTTGCGTTCAATCGTGATGGTCATGGTTTTCATGTGAGCCTCAGGCAGCATGGTTGGTGATTCGGTAGATGCGGTCTGAGCCGGGTTGCTTTTCTGAAGTGATCTCCAGGCCCAGCTTCTTCTTGAGGGCGCCTGCCATCGCCCCCCTGACGGTGTGGACCATCCAGTTGGTGGCCTCAACCATCTGGGGCAACGTTGCACCCTCAGGGCGTTTGAGTAGGTCAATCAAAACCGCTTGCTTGGTGCCTTCACGTTTGGCGCGCGGCGCTTGATTTGTGAAGCCAATCGCCTGCAGCCCTGTGGCTGTGGCCACATACACCCCAGGCTCTGCAGTGCTTGGCTCGATGAGCTCGGCGTTGTGCATCGAGGTGAGCACTTTGATCCGAGCCCCGCCCTTGAGGGTGTCGGGGAAGTTGGCCAATTTCTTTTGGGGATGCTGCGCAGCCGCTTCGAGCAGAGTGCGTTGGGTGTCCGTGAGTTTCATTGTTTGCCTTTCGATGTTGTTGATGTGTTTTTTCCTGCTTCGATCCCTGCGGCGTAAGCAGCCTCCAGTGCGCTCTTGATGGCCCACACGGAAACGTCGTGGAAGTCATGGCGATCGCTGTTTTGGGTTTCAAGTGTTTGGATGAACAAGTGGTCTAGAGCGATTTGCTCGATGACTTGCTCTTGGCTCGGGTTGCTCATGCTTTTGCTCCTTTGGTGTTGTGGATGAGGTGAGCCTTGTCAAACCCAACCCAATGCCCGTCTCTGTCTAAGCCCCTGTTGGCCAACTCTTGTCGTGCTAGTTGGTTGAGGTCGATCTCACCCTTGGCGACAGCGGACAAGACGTCTGTCTTGGCGATTTGGATGAACCCAAGTTCATCAATCGTGAAGGCGGTGGGTTTGTTGCTCATTTGCTGGTTCTCCTTTGTTTGTTGCGATGTAAAGCATTGACGCTCTGATTCGAGAAGAAGCCAAGCTAATTACTCGATGTGTCGCTTATTCCTTGAAAGTTGATTGAGATGCCAAGAAGTGCGCCAACTCCTTGCAGATACCCGGGATGTATGGCTGTCTTGGCTAAGCCTGGCTATTGCGATGCGCATCGATCGCTGGTGCACCGGGATTACGGTCGTGCGCGTCGTAGTTTTGATGCGGAGGTTGGGTTCTATCAATCAGCAAATTGGCGGCGTTTGCGTGCCAACTTCTTACGGTTGCACCCCCTTTGCTTGGCGTGTGCTGGCAAAGGGCAAACGGTTGCTGCAAAAGTGGTGGACCACATCGTCCCAATCAAGGACGGTGGTGGCCGCTTTGAGTCAACAAACCTGCAAGCCTTGTGTGTGTCTTGTCACAACCGTAAGACAGCTGCGGAGAGTTGGCGGCGCAGTGCTGGGGGGTAGGGGGGTGAAATCTCTACAACTGGTAGGCAAAGATGCGCTCGCCTGCCCAAATTTTTGTGACCGCGAAATTCATGACCCCCTATCGTCCAGAGTTTGTGAGGTCAAAAACTACCAACCAGATGATTCAAATTGAACTTGATTCGAAATTCGAAACGCCAAATGGGGCGGTGCAATTTAGTGAGGTAGAGCTTGAGCTCTTGCGCATGGAAATCACCAGTGATGATTTGCAGGCCATTTGCTTGTCTGAATCGGAATTGATAGCCATGGCCCCAACGATTGAAGATGTTATGGCGATGACAGATGCCGATTGGGCTAGGTTGCGGCTTTCCCAAAATGTGCTCACCTTATTGCGAGATGATTTAGTACGCCGCTTGGGTGTGAAGGCACAGAACTTGCCGTGGCTAAACCACTCGATTGAAAGAGAACAACATGGCCACACGAGGGCGCAAACCAGCACCGATTGAGCTCAAGTTACTCAGGGGCAATCCAGGCAAGCGTGCGATCAATGCAAAAGCTACTGTTTTGCAGCAGCCTGAGGTTATGGTTGAGGACGCGACGCCAGACATGTTGCTCCCTGAGGCCAAGCCTTATTGGGACCACGCGATCGCGCATGCTCCGAAAGGGCTTTTGCGAAAGCTCGATATTTACCTATTGGCTGCTTGGTGCAACGCCGCTTACCGCTACGAATTCAATATGCGCCTGGCTGCTAAATCAGACGTTATCCCCGTGCGCGGGGCCAAGCTCGCTGGGCTCGATCCTAAAGACCGTCCCGTGATGCACAACCCGTTCTCAACCGCAGCGCGTGCATATCTAAAGGACATGACCATGTTGGCTGCCGAGTTGGGTTTTACGCCGAGCTCACGCGCTCGGTTGGGGGCCTCAGAGAGCGCTAGCTCAATTGCTGAAGATCCTTGGGAGCAAATCGCTGGATGACGGATGAAAAATGTGAATGCCTACCAAATCCACCACTGCGTAATTTTGATCTCTGAGGGATGTGAATAATTAAGTAATTACTTATTTATTGATTTGCCAATGCGCGCTTGATTGTTGATTTTCTCTTTGATCATCGATTGTTTTTCAAAGTCAGATTGGAACGGGCGAGGATCATCGCTAAAGCACTGGTTAGATTTGATGCAATTTTCAAACCCATCACTAATTAAGATGAACTTTTCCCGGCTCTTGCAGTAGCGTTTATCAGGGGTGCTTTTCATGGCTTGTTCCTGGGAGTCTGAGAGATTCAATTATTCTTTTCAGGGGCGAACGGCAATTTGACTTAGCTCAAGTAGTTCAAGGCTAAGGGAGGTGTTTTCTTGATTGAATTAATTGTTTGACAACCCAAAAGCGCAGGCTTAATATCTGCTCGCGTCCTTGAGAAATCTTGGCTCGCATTACCCTAATGAGCGACATCTATGCCGCTCGCGTGGGGAGGTCTAATTTCTCACCTCCGTCCACGCACCCGACCGAGAGCCTCCCGTGCGCTTGGTCAAGCCCGATTCGGTTTGTGACCGGTCGGGCTTTTTGCTTTGTAGTAATCGATGCAAGACACGCGGCAAGCTTTTGCCGCCATTTATCTGGCATAGCTTATGCGTAATCTCGGTCGATTGACCGATTTCCCGACATTCAATTTTTATTGAAACTTCAAACCTGGTCGTGTGAAACGGTCAATCATCACCTAACCCTTAAGAAAGACCTGCATGAAATAGCCAGTTTTGAAGGAGCCTACTATGGATACCGCCAACACGATGCGGGTGAACGCCCGATCGGGTAGCTTTGCTGGACACGGCAATTCGCCCAATGATAAGCAGCAACAACACCGCCAAAAGGTACAAGCACTTTTTGAAGCTATCTGCAGCGGCAATCTAATGACTTCAAGGCATGCCTTTCAGGCACTGGTTAACTTTGATGGCACCACTTTGGCTGACCCTCAATTTCTGCGTATTTCCAAGTTCCTCGACGCATCTAGCATTTACTTGGCACAACAAGTGGTCAAGGAGATTAAGGCTTCGTGGGTTAACGCCCAGCCCCTGCGCCCAACATCTAAACAAATGGCACAGCCCCCCGCGCTGCGCCTGGATGGATTGCATGTGGTGGATGTTCGCGCATGAACGATTTGTGACGATATGGCTCTGAGTCTGGCTCCAAACATTCAGGGAAAACACCCTAACAATTGGCTCGCTAGTGGTCAAAATGGAGCTAAGGCGCGGCAGGGTGCGAAGTAGATTTTTTTATCGATCTGCTGTTTGGTGGTTCAAATCCACCACGCGTCGCCATTGAGCAATTTGATGATTGTATAAACTTCGGGAAATCTGGCGCCCTTAGTTGTACTTATATAGCCGAACGATGATATAAATCTCTGATGCCCATCATCAGCAAATCGAAACAATTTCTTTCCATCGAAACAGAGCAGAAAATAAATGAGCTTTGTGCATGGATTGAGCAAAATTGCGCTAAGCCAATAGGGTTTGAGGAATTGACGCGGCAAAGCGGCTTTGATGTCAACGAACTCATGACGCTATTTGGGGTATACAAAAAGACGACACCGATGGGATTCGTGCGCTTTTGCCGGGAAATGGAAAAGAGGAAAAAAGAACAACCCGCTACAGATCTTTTTTCTCGCAGCCTCCTGAAAAAACCAGAAGACTTGCTCTGAGTGCAGTAATACTCTATTTGAGTATCACTACCAAAACATTGCAGGGAGAGTGCTCAATCAATGCTTTAGAAATCGATCCGCGCCACCACCTTTCAATCCAACTGTCTCGGTGCTTGTGGCCAAGGATGATTAGATCTGCCGATATTTCACTGGCGTACTGAACGATTTGATCGACGGGATCTCCTTTGCGAAGTTCACCCGTCGCGCTGACTCCCGTTTGGGTCAATTGTGAGACGCCATCATTGAGTATTTTCACAAATCGATCATGTTCAATCTTGTTGTGTTCCTCGCTGTAGTAGGAGGTCTCTGGACCCATTGATACCAAGTCGTAAGGGACGACAGCCAGTAGGTGTACGTGAGCCTGTTGCCATTGAGAAAGATCCTTGCAGTTGAGCAGTGCCTCTTGGCTGGCTTGGGAGCCGTCGTAAGCGAGAACAATGTTTTTGTACATAAGAGTCTCCCTAATGTGTCAGAGGAAAATCAACCAGTATTTTTTGGCAACTTTAAGGTGCGCATGAAAGCGCAAATGAATCTGTAGGCAACGATTCCAGACAGAGTCGTTGCGATGAAAAGGCCAGCCCGACCCACTTCATAATTTGTGAAATCAATTTTGACCAGGGCAAATGACAAGACAGCGAACATTGCAGATAAATATGTAGCTAGGCTGGCACGAATAGCATGGTGCGCAAAATTCATAAAGATTGCCTCTTCACTTAAATCTAGAGCAACAGGCTAACTACTGATTTGAGTCACAACACTTAAGAGAAACCCTAGAAAAAGTGAAGTTTTGATTTAAGTCAAAACAGGAGGGGACTACCTAGCGAGGGTTGCCAGTAAAAAATTAATGCGATCCCTCCAGTGACCACAAGAGTGCTCAGGACTAACGCTGGGGTAATGGTCCATGCGCTCTTGGACGCGTTCAGTCGCTGGTTGAGCAAAATAAGCATAGCCGCACCTGAAAAGCGACTCGGAGCTTTCAGTTTGCATGACATACACGCAAACTTGGCATGTTTGCGGCGTGCTGGGTAGCTTATTGTTCTTAGGCATGTATGGTCAAGCCAAGCGAATATGTCATAGGCTGACATATCGCCGCTTGAATTGTAGACAAGTGGCACATTGCGGTGCCATTCACCTAGACACGCGTTTTAAGCGCGAGGCTTGCGACGGGCGGGTGCTTTTGCGGCTGCTTTGGGCGCTTGCTCTTTGAGCTTAGCCAGGCCTTCTTGTGCGAGGGCTGCTGTTTTCTTGGCGTTCTTGCGAGCTTCGGCCAATGCTTTGTTGCCAGCCTCGACGGCTGCTTTGACAGCACTGACGGCGGCTTCAGAGCCAGCAGGAGCGTTTTTCAAATTCTCAGCCAGTGCTTTGTTCACTGCGCCGTGTGCATGGTCAAAGTGCCCTTCAGCGAAGTCTGCAGATTCTTGTTGAAACTCTTGGGTCAACTCGAGTGCGGTAGCTGCAAAACCGGCCATGTTCTTGGCAGATTGCTCAAGGATAGATTTAGCCAATTCCAGGGCGTGAGCTGGATCCTTGATGTCCATGACGGCATCGAGTTGCTCTTTGGCAACTTCAGCGTTGTACTTGGCTTGCTCAAAGCTCAGTTGGGTCAAACGCTCAACTTGAGAGAAGGACAGGTTTGCCAACTCAAAGGCTGCGCTGACGGAGGCTTCTAATTGGGGTTTGAGATGGTTTTGCATAAAAGTTCCTTAAAAAATGTTGAATGTGTCAATGGTAGGGACGATTTATGAAAAAACCATTAAACCTTTATTACTTTAGAGCCTGTGCTCTACGCAGAGCTGACCGGGCTGACCATGAAGAGCATAACGTCATGCACATTGAACCTTTGTTGCGGATTTGGTTGGAATGCGGAAGTGCGGAGGATCCTTGGGAACAAATCGCAGGGTAAGAAGATTTACCCTTCCTAGCTATTTCAATTGGGCTTGAATTGCGCTCAATGGTTGTTGACCCAGTTCTCCACAATTAGCCCGGGGTAGCCTTTGAAATCGGCTTCGTTGTTTGTGACCAGCGTCACCCCCAACGACAAGGCGTGTGAAGCAATCAGTTTGTCCAATGCATCTTTATTGCGCTCACGGTTGAGTGCCCTAAGTGGCCCGTAAGCGCGGGCTGCACGTTCTTCGAAGGGGGCAACCATGATGTCCTCCAACAAGCTGTCAAGAAGAACCTGATTGTGGGCCTGAGCCTCACCTGAGCAAGCAACCCCAAATTCCAGCTCCGCCAGCGTGATGGCCGAGATCACGACATCACCAACAAAGCACTCTGCAAAGCGAGCCCTAACCTGCGCAGGCTGGTGCTTCATCAAATAAATGCAAATGTTGGTGTCGAGCATGTACTTAGGTTTCATAGGGCCTCGCGTTCGCCCTCAATGCTCAGTCCGCGCCCCTGGCTCATGAAGTCAGGTGAGAACTGCGCGAGCTTGCCCAATACGTCTCCCATGCGGCGTTGCGCTGGGCGTATGCGTAATTCATCGCCCTGGCGCTCGATGACCAGTTCCATATCCCAGCTGCTGTAAGCCAACTCAGAAGGAATACGCACGGCCTGCGAGTTGCCGTTTTTAAAAAGTTTTGTATTGGCCATGACTAACCTCCGAATGGTAGAAGTTGGATGTACCTGTACATCTTATCCGATCTGGCTCGATTTGTAAATACATGGATGTACAGGGTGGTTTGTATGGTCGGGACTCAGTCGGGGATGGAAAAACTCAGCTACGCAAAGATTGCCAAAAAGTACGCACAAAAGGTCGTGGCCGGAGAAATATTGGCGTGCAAATGGGTGCGAGCTGCCTGCCAGCGACAGCTTGATGATTTAAAGAAGTTCAAGGGCAAAGACAGCCCATATCAATTCAATCCCAAGCTCACGAGCAAAAGTGGCAAAAGCTACTACCCAGCTGACAACATGTGTGCCTTCATTGAGCGCTTGCCTCATGTGAAGGGGCCGCTGGCAGGCGAAGCGATCGTGCTTGAGCCTTGGCAGGTTTTCATTCTCACCACTGTGTTTGGGTGGGTGAAGCCCGATGGGACTCGGCGCTTTCGTCGTTCCTACATTGAGGTTCCACGTGGAAACGCAAAGTCCACACTCTCGTCTGCTGTTGGGCTGTACATGCTGGCAGCCGATGGGGAGGGCGGAGCGGAGGTCTATTCCTTAGCGACCACCCGTGACCAGGCGAGGATTGTTTTCGGTGACGCCCAGACCATGGCGCGTCGCAGTCCTGGGTTTCGTAATCGCTTCTCGGTGAATGTGGGGGCTCACAACATGAACGTGCTGTCCTCTGGCTCCAAGTTTGAAGCGCTCTCAGCCGAGGGCTCGACCTTGGACGGCTTGAACATTCACTTCGGGTGTGTGGATGAACTCCATGCGCATAAAACCCGAACGGTCTATGACGTTGTCGAAACTGGAACTGGCAAACGAGATAACTCGTTGCTGTGGGTGATCACCACTGCTGGAAGTAACCGGGCTGGCATTTGCTACGAGGTTCGTACCTTCGTGACAAAGCTGCTCGATGGTGTCTTCCAAGACGAGAGCCAGTTCGGAATCATCTATGGATTGGATGACGGGGACGACTGGACGACTGAGGACTCCTTGATCAAAGCCAACCCCAACTGGGGAATCTCTGTTCGGCAGGAGATTTTGGGACCGCTGCAATCCAAAGCGATGCAACTCCCAAGTGCGGTGAACAACTTCAAGACCAAACACCTGAATGAGTGGGTCAATGCGGACACAGCTTGGATGGATATGAGGTCATGGGATGCGTGCGCCGACCAAGCAATGTTCATTGAGCAGTTTGAGGGTCAGCCCTGCTGGATTGGTTTGGACTTAGCAAGTAAGACGGACATTGCTGCATTGATCGCTGTGTTCAAGCATCCAGAAATCTCCGATGCATTCGTGACCTTTGGCAAGTACTACCTCCCTGAGGACACAGTCAACGGGGCAGGCAACAGCCAGTATTCGGGTTGGATGCATTCGGGGCGACTGATCGTGACGCCTGGCAACGTGATTGATTTCGGCTGGATTGAGTCGGACTTGCTGGACATGGCCTCTCGCTTTGAGATCCAAGCCGTGGCCTTTGATCCGTTTCAAGCGACACAGTTATCCACAAGGATGCTGTCTGAGGGGCTACCCATGATTGAGGTGCGCCCAACGGTTCTTAACTTCAGCGAACCGATGAAGACCTTGGAAGCCTTGGTCTTACAGAAGAAGCTCGTCCACGATGGCGACCCTGTTCTTGGCTGGATGGCCAGCAACGTGGTGGCTCACTTGGACGTCAAAGACAACATCTATCCACGCAAGGAGCGAGCAGAAAACAAGATAGACGGAATCGTGGCCTTGATCATGGCGCTCTCACGAGCAATCAAACCGGGTGAATCGGTGGTCCTGGGTTCCGACTATGAGTTGATGGTGCTCTGACGTAATGGGATTTTTTACCTTACTAGATCGATTCAAAGCCTCCACAAGCGATCGCTCCCCATGGGGCGATTTCTTTTTTGAGCCTGTCTCGGTGCGAAGCTCGTCAGGCATGCGTGTGTCACCCGATGGGGCGCTTCGTTTGTCTGCGGTTTACGCCTGCGTGCGTATCCTGTCGGAGACGATGGCGTCCTTACCCGTGGTGGTCTATCGCCAACGCAAGGATGGTGGCAAAGACCGTGTGACGGATCACTGGCTCTACAACCTCTTAGCCAGAAAGCCCAACCGGTTCCAAAACCCCTTCGAGTGGCGCGAGATGCTGCAAGGGCACTTGTCTCTCAGAGGCAATGCGTTTTGTCAGATCATCTCCAACCCCAGAGGGGAGATCACAGAGCTGATGCCCATCCATCCCGACCGTGTTCGCATGGAGGTGATGGAGAGCGGAGACTTCCGCTACCGGGTGCGCATGCAAAGCGGGGACGAGACAGTTTTTCCAAGAGGCCAGATTTGGCACTTGAGGGGCTTGTCCTCGGACGGTTTGATGGGCATGAGCCCGATTGAGCTGGCAAGAGAGAGTCTTGGCATGGCCTTGGCCGCGCAGGACTACGGAGCTAGGTTCTTCACTAACGATGCCAAGCCAACCGGTGGGTGGATTGAGTTTCCCGGCACATTCAAGGATGCGGAAGCCAAGCGGGTGTTTCGTGACTCGTACCAGTCGGCGCAGGCGGGTTCAAACCGTGGCAAGGTCCTGGTGCTTGAGAACGGCATGAAGTTCCATGAGGTGGGTGTCACGAACAAGGACGCTCAGTTCTTGGAGCTTCGCAAGTTCCAAATAACAGATATCGCTCGAATGTTCCGTGTGCCACCGCACATGATTGCAGATTTAGAGCGAGCGACGTTCTCCAACATTGAGCAGCAAAGCCTTGAGTTCGTCATGCACACCATGACGCCATGGGCAGAGCGATGGGAGTCCTCGATTGAGGCTGACCTATTACCCGATGGGGATGCGCTGGAGATTGAGTTTGACTTTGCCAACCTCATGCGAGGGGACGCTGCAAGCCGTTCAGCCTATTACCAAAGTGGCATCCAAAACGGCTGGCTCACCCGCAACGAGGCTCGTATCTCAGAAAACCTCAACCCGCTGCAAGGGCTGGATCAACCCCTTCGACCGCTGAACATGGTGGAAGAGGAGGACGCAGAAGAGGCAGAGCAAGAGCAAGAACCAAACGATGCAGAGCCTGCAGATGAAAAAACGCCACCAGCTGATCAAGAGCTGAGTTTGAGGTTTCGGATGCTGGTCGAGTCAAACGCAAAGCGATTGTCTAGGCGCATC
>Ga0228702_1000972_pt1 | contig 19717 bp, 9 predicted proteins | sample McNCre217_Aug_MG_2_FD_178018 | JGI IMG/M metagenome (GOLD analysis project Ga0228702, IMG submission 178018) | Freshwater microbial communities from McNutts Creek, Athens, Georgia, United States - 20-17_Aug_MG | ecosystem: Environmental > Aquatic > Freshwater > Creek | place: USA: Georgia...
GATCGTGCCCGTCCCAATGTCCGTGTCCGTCACATACGACTGCGTCACATTCGCCGACAACGTGAACGTCTCCGCGCCTTCGTACACCGCATCGTTGACTGTCGGCACTTTCACCGTCAGCGTCGTCACACCCACCGGAATCGTGTACTTGCCCGCCGTCGGCGTCAACACCACATCGTTCACGCCGTCGTTGTACGTCACCACCAGATTCGCCGGATCAATGTCCCCCGACTCCGCCGTCAGCGGATCCGTCACCGACGTCGTGAACGCAATCTCCAGCGCTTCCGCCGCCGCGTTGCTCAGACTCACCGTGAACACCGCCTTGGAGCCTTCTTCCACCGTCGCATCATTGATGCTCAGCACCAATGTTGGGACGAAGGTGTCGTTGACCGTCACGGTTAGCGTCGCTGTAGAACGATCACCATCCCCATCTTCGATCGTATAAACAAAAACATCGTTTGCCGAAGTGGCCACAGCATCACTGTTTGCAGTGTAAACATAGCTGCCGTCAGCGTTGAGCGTCAGTGTGCCGTACAACCCGGTGATCACGCTTCCTGCACCTGTGAGCACTGCAGTTGTGGTGTCAGCGCCCGCCGCTCTCACACCCACAATGCCGCCAACTGGCGTGGTGGATTTAGGGCCATCGGCCCCAAACGTATCCGGCGTGCCCCCCGTCAGCACATTCCCTGCGACAGCATTGCCTTCAATCACGGAGGCAGTATTGGCCGTAGCGTTTGGAACATCATCAGTGATGTTGACGGTAACGGTATTGATGACAGGATTTCCGCCACTGTCTGTGGTTTGATAATTAAAAGTAGAGGAGGTCGCACTGGATGCAGATGTCAGGCTTACAGAGTAAGTTCCATTGGCATTCACTTGCCAAGAGCCGATGACATGGTTGGCTGCATCAAGAATCGAGCCTGTTTGCAGACCGCTGACCGTTTGACCTGTGCCCAACGTCAAGTTGCCTGAATATGTTTCTGTCGTCAGCGCTGGATTTGAGCCCGTGCTCAACGCTGCTTCATTAACGGTTGCAGTGGTATCGGTCGCAGTGGCATTGACGCTGACAACCCCATTGAGTGCACTGTCTACGCGATCAGAAGAACTGCCGACTTCGTAAACATTGGTTGCAACACCTCCGTTCGCATGCACAGGCGTCCCACTCGTGATGCTGTTGAACCAGGCCTGATCCACGACCAGGACAAATCCCTGGTTATCGGTAGCATCAGAGTCGCCATCCTGATTCCCATCAGCGGCGGCCAGTGCGAATGAGGTAAACGAGGGGTCGTACCAGAAATAAAAACCTCGAACAATACCCTGATCCTTGATCGGACGACTGATCCAGCCGTGGTAGCTCGTCCCGCCAATCGTCAAATCCACCACCACGTCATTACCAGAGAACGTACCCAAACCGGTGTTATCCGTGATGCTCGCGACACCGAGTGCCTGACCATAAAAACGGTCTGACTCCTGTTCCTTTTCTGCGTAATAGCGATACTCAGGTGCCAAACGGTACGCGGTGATGAAGTTAAATGACGCGTGCTCAACTTGATAAATTTCACCGTTGTAAGCAAGTACGCCAGCATCATTTTCCGTCTGGATCTTGGTCAACTCATCATCAGACAGAGACAATCCCAGTACGCGTGCAGCGAAAAGTTGACCCTCATCACCCGGCGCATCCTGTTGAGGATGAAGAACGGCATCGATGCTGTGCCCCACCTCTTCAAGCAAGGCACTCAGCAATCGCGGATCTTGCTCTGCACCCGACCACCAATCACGGTTCAAAAATACGGTCGGTCGGCCGTCTGGTCCTTTGGCAGCAAAAGCAGCCATTGACAACCCCATCTCCGCCGAACTCACCTCGACCACATGGATCTGGTACGTTCCTTCTTGAATTTGATGCAGCACATCTTGCAAAGCCGCCATGGCTTTCGTATCGTTTGGCTGGATGCCAAACACATCCATCCACGACGCATCGGTCCAGTTGGCAACCACAGTCCGAACCTGCGCTTGCACTTGCTGCAAAGACTGATTCAGGGCTGCCATTGAAGTTGCGCCCACATCAAACAGCGGGTGTGCGTCTGCAATCACCACATCGGCATGGGTCACCGCATCGATGGCCGTGTCTACAGCCGCACCATCAAACATGAACCGCTGCTCCAACGCCAGCAGGCCATGGGCGCGTCGGGTCAATCCGCTGTTTTTCTTCTCGCTATTGGGGACGGTGATCTTGGGCATCGTCAACTCCTCTGGCCACTGTGGACCGGTATTTCCAAATCAAATCTTGTACACAGATCACTGCCCATCGGGCACGGTGACCTGTACTTTTCCGCTCATGCCAGCCATCAGCTCAGGGAACTTGCCATGGATCGCAGCCGCGACCTTGACTGACTGACTGACGGGATCCACACGAGCGCCGATGCGTGTAAACCGCGCAGGATAGGCCTTGCGGGTTTCATCAATCTGCACATCAAATGCGCCGCCCACCTTGAGCCAGCGCAGCCAGGCAGAGGGCACCAGAAACTCCAGCTCCAGCACACTGTCATCCAGAATGTCCAGCATCGCCTGTCCAGGTTGAACGTATTGCTGCTCACGCACTTTTTGCTCAGCCACACGTCCCGCAAAAGGCGCGCTCACCTGGCATTTGGCCAGTACAGCTTTATTGGCACCCACCTCGGCCTTGGCTTTATTGGTACTGGACCTGGACAAGTCCAGCTCCAATTGCCCCACCGAGTTCAGCTGCTCCAGCCGCAAATTGGACTTGAGCGTCTGCTCGGCGCCTTCCAGCTCGGCCTCGGCTTTGTCAAGCTGCGCCCGCTGCAAAGAGCAGTCAAACTGAACCAACACCTGCCCCGCGCGAAATGCACCGCCTTCGCCCACAGGCAAGCCAGAAACTTTGGCGCCGATTTCAGCAGCAATCGTGGTGTAACGACGCGGCATGAGCTGAGCGCGAATGTCCTGGCGGGACATGGCCGAGCTGCTCGCAGCCCTCTGCACGGGCACCGATGGCGGCACGCCTTGTGCCCCTGCAGAAACGGCCAACCAGGCCGTCAGAAAAGTAACGCCTTTCAGCATCACTTGGCACGGCTTGCGGCTGACTCGGACTGCCCCACCTTGCCGCCTTGCTTGATTTGCTGCCATGGCGCTTTGGATTGAGCGATCTGTGCAGTCAACTCCTTGAGCTCAAGCTCACTGGTGCTGCCGATCTGAGGCTCCAGGCCCAAGGTTGCCAGCATGCGGTTTTCTGCCACCTGAACTTGTGCCAGCGCCTGGTAACGGCGAAGCAGACTCAAGATGGAAGAGGTCTCTGTACTCACCACATCCAGCTTGCTTTGTGCCTGCACCATCTGACGATTGCGCATCAAATCAGCAATCTTGCGGTCGGTCGCGTAAATGGCATCCGCACGGTCATACTGACCGCGCGCATTGATGACTTGCAAACGCGACAAATGCACCTGGGTCAGAACCGACATTTGAGTAGCCACTCGACGCTGATCGGCCAAAGCAACCCCTGCCTCTGCCAACTTCATCTGGGTCGGGCCAGTAAAGAGGTTCATCAGATTGAAAGACAACTGCACACCCGCTTCGTTCCAGTCATTGCTCAGCAAGTAACGGTCCGAGTCGTATTTGGTGCCGTAGCTGAATGTCAAATTGGGAAACATGCGCATCAATGTGCGGCGCGTCTCTTCACGCGCAATGCGCGAGTTGTAATGCTGTTCACGCAAGTCAGCATTGTTTTGCAAAGCCACGTCTTCCAGCTTGTCCACAGGCACCTGGGTCACTTCATCGCTGATGTTCTTGAGATCGGTGGTGGCAATCTGAATGGGCTTGTTCAACGGTGCATTGATCAATGAAGCCAGATCCACCTGCGCAGAAGACAACTCCTGGTTGATGGACTCCAGCAAGCGCAAGTTCTCCAGCAACTGACGCTGGTAGCGCAACGGCTCAAGCGGATTGCGGACACGCTCAACGGCGGCTTTGCTGGAGTCACTCAACGCATCTTCAGCCAAGGCAATGGTCTTTTGCACATCGGCTTTCAGCAGCTGCGCACTGGCTGCACGCCAGTAAGCCGTGCGGACATCCTGCATCAGCAAATGCATGGCCTTGCGTCGCTTTTCACCCGCAATCATCAGGCGGTCCGCTTGTTGCTTGGAGCCGGAATAGCCCATGCCGACATCCAGCAAACTCCAGGTCACCCCCAGATCACGGGTAATGTGGTTGCGCTCTGTTGTGGTTGAAGGGGTCACCGACGTGGGGTGCTCATCGGGATACGAGCTGCTGTAACTGAAACGCGTGCGATCCCGGTACGCGTACCCTGCCTGCGCCATGATCTTGGGCAACATGTCCAGCTTGGAGACGTCCAACTGACCCATGGCCAAAGCCTCTTCCATCATCTTGGCTCGGCGCTCCAGGTTGTACTTCAAGGCACGGGCCATGGCTTCGTCAAGCGTCAACGGCCCCGCGATAGGCTCCACACCTTTTTGCAGCGCCTCCGTGTCGTTTTGCAACTGCGACTGCATTTCCTGTGCTGTCAAAGCCACAGGTTGCACACTTGCACAACCAACGGCAGCCACACAAGCCACAGCCACCAAACTCAATTTCATGGGACGCACAAACTTGTCCATTGCAACTTTTGAATTCATTAGAATTTCTCTTTCATTGAATTTATCGCATTGGCGATATTTGATTGACTTTAATAAAATTAACAATTTGATACGTTAACGTGCCGAATTTCCGATGCCCAAAAAAACCCAAATATTCAGCGCCCATGGCGGCTCCGAATGTTTGTACTTTTTATGTATGAAATGGCCTGGCGTATCGGCATGATCACTGCGACTTGGCTCAAGACACTGCTCATCGCCTGGCTGGCATGGAGCGCCAGTGGCGCACTGGCGCAAGACCACATCACACAACGGGCGTGGCTGGAAGACCCCGGCAGACAAATGAGCTTGTCAGACGTCCAAAAGCAAGACCTGCACGCCTTCAATGGCATCTTGAGCAAGGGCTTTGGAAACTCTGTGATCTGGCTGCGCTTGCGCGTGGAGCCCGACATCACGCCCAAGCCCTCTCTGATGCCAGAACGGTTGATGCTGCGGATCCGGCCCGTGTACCTGGACGACATCCGTATCTATGACCCACTGACACCCAATACCCCGTCAGGCATCACTGGCGACAAGCACCCCCCCAGCCAAGATGAACTGCAAAGCCTGAACCTTCTGCTGCCCATCGCGCGGGGAACAGCACCTCGGGACATCTGGCTGCGCCTGGACTCAACAAGTACCCGACAAATCGATGTCCAAGCCCTGAACGAAGACACACTGCGCCAATCGGCACTCCATCAATCACTGATCTTTGCAGGCTATCTGGGACTGGTTTTGCTCCTGGCAGTCTGGGGCATCGTGCATTGGCTATTCAGCCGTGACCGACTCATCGGCGCCTTTGGCATCAAACAAACGGCCGCATTGATGTTTGCGCTCTGTTCTCTGGGCTACCTGCGCGCTCTATGGCCTGACAGCTGGCCCATCTGGCTGATCAACCAAGCCACCAACGCCTTCAGCATCACCGCCGTCTCTGCGGCCATTCTTTTCCATGTGTGGCTCATCCGTGAATTCGGGCCACCACGCTGGATACAAGGGTTGCATGTGGGGCTGCTGACATTGCTCCCCGTCAAACTTGTTTTGCTCATGCTGGGCTGGCCCACGGCAGCACTGCGCGTCAACATGACCGAAGTCCTGCTGGGGCCCGCCATCTTTCTGATGTCGGTGCTGCTGGCCAAAGGCTGGGAAGCCGACGCAGACAACCGCCCCGCACTCTCGCGTGCAGTGGCCATCGGTTTTTACTCTGCCCTGATCGTCTTGCTCGCCATGGCCGCATTGCCTGCCCTGGGACTCACCGGCGGCAATGAAATCGGACTCTACATTGTTCAGATACATGGCCTGGTCACGGCCTTCCTGGTCTTGTTGATGCTGCAATACCGCGGACACCTGATCCGCAAAAAGCAGCAGGACATCGCCATGGCCCTGGATTTGAGCCAGATGCAGGCCCTGCACGAAAAAACCATTCGCCAGGAACAGGAAAAACTTCTGGCCATGCTGGCTCATGAACTCAAAACCCCCCTGGCCACCATTCACATGCGCTTGGACCCCCAATCCAGCGGCAGCCCTCAAATCAATCAAGCCATTCGGGACATGAACAGCGTGATTGAACGATGCCTGCAAACCTCCAGGCTAGATGATCGTCAGATCGTTCCGCACATCAGGCCTGTCAACCTGATCGCCATGGTCCATGACGCGGCCTCATCCTGTGCTTGCCCAGAACGCATCCAGCTTGAGCTGCCAAAGCAGGCGCAACAGACCCCAACCGACCCGCAACTTCTGTTCATCGTATTGAACAACCTGCTGGAAAACGCCTGCAAATACGCGGCACCGGACACCCCCATCCTCATCAGCCTCAAGCCTGTCGAACATTTGGCGGCCAAACACTGGCGGCTGGAGATTGCCAATGAAATCGGCCCCGCCGGTTCGCCGGACCCCGACAAAGTCTTTGAAAAGTATTACCGCAGCCCACACGCACGGCGCCAGACCGGCTCTGGACTGGGCCTGTACCTCGTCCGCCATTTGGTACAGGCACTCGGAGGCCTCATCGACTACGCCCAAGATCAGGACCACATCCGTTTTATCCTGCACCTGCCAGCCCATCCGATCAGGACCACAACATGACCCACGCCCCATCCCTGCACATTCTGGTGGTGGAAGACAACGACAGCTTGCGCGAAGCCACTGTGGATTTCCTGCAAAGCCAGGGACACCATGCAACAGGGGTCATACTGGCAGAAGATGTGGATGACACCCCCACCCGCGACCTGCCAGACCTCTACCTGATTGATGTCAACCTGCCAGGAGAAAATGGTTTCAGTCTCGCAGAACGCATCCGCCGCAGTCAGCCATTGGCCGGCATTGTGCTTGTCACGGCACGAGGCCAGCTGAACGATCGACTGGAAGGTTATGCCACAGGCGCAGACAACTACCTGATCAAACCAGTCGAAAAACTGGAGCTGCTCGCTTGCGTCAACAACCTTGCGCGTCGCATCAAACCCTCCCGCGAACAAGCATCGGCATTGGTGCTGAACAACCCCAAACTGCTGCTGTCAGGTCCTCAAGGCGAAATCTCGCTGACACAAGGCGAAGGCCTGCTGTTGGCCGCGTTGTGCCGGGCAGCCGGTCAAAAGCTCGAACGCTGGCAAGCCATGCAGCTGATCGACAACAAAGACAAAGGACTGGTGGCCGCCAACCTGGAAATGCGCATCAGCGCACTGCGCAAAAAACTCAGTGCTTGCGGGGCACGTCCTGACGCCATACGCACCCTGCGTGGCTTTGGCTACGGACTCAATTGCCCAATCCAGATCCTGTCATAGCCATCACACCCCGAACGTCTTGGGCGGCGTCACGCCCAAATGCCTGAAAGCGGCCAACGTGGCCATGCGGCCACGCGGCGTGCGCTGCAAATAGCCTTGCTGAATCAAATACGGCTCGATCACGTCCTCGATGGTGTCGCGCTCTTCGCCGATGCTGGCGGCGATGTTGTCCAGACCGACCGGGCCGCCGTCAAAGCGGTGGATGACCGCCTCCAGCAGCTTGCGGTCCATCAGGTCAAAGCCTTCAGGGTCCACATCCAGCATGGTCAAGGCTTTTTGGGCAATGGCTTTGTGGATGGTGCCGTCGCCCTTCACATCGGCATAGTCACGCACCCGGCGCAGCAGGCGGTTGGCAATGCGCGGCGTGCCGCGTGAGCGGCGGGCGATCTCGAACGAGCCTTCCGGATCAATCGGCGCTTTGAGCAAGCCGCTGCTGCGGGTCACGATGCGCGAGAGTTCTTCGGGCGTGTAAAACTCCAGCCGCGAGACGATGCCAAAGCGGTCGCGCAGCGGGTTGGTCAGCATGCCCGCCCGGGTGGTGGCCCCCACCAGAGTGAAGGGCTGCAAATCGAGCTTGATGCTGCGGGCGGCCGGGCCTTCGCCAATCATGATGTCGATCTGGTAGTCCTCCAGCGCGGGGTACAAAATTTCCTCGACCACGGGCGAGAGGCGGTGAATCTCGTCAATGAAGAGCACATCGTTGCGCTCCAGATTGGTCAACAGCGCGGCCAAATCTTTGGGCTTTTCCAGCACTGGGCCGCTGGTCTGGCGCAGGTTCACGCCCAGCTCGGCGGCAATGATATGGCTCAGCGTGGTTTTGCCCAGGCCCGGCGGGCCAAACAGCAGCACATGGTCCAGCGGCTCCTCGCGCATCTTGGCGGCGCTGATGAAAATCTCCAGCTGCTCGCGCACCTTGGCTTGGCCGACGTACTCATCGAGCAGTTTGGGGCGCAGCGCGCGTTCGATCGCTTCTTCGCTGTTGGACACAGGCGCGGCCGACACCACACGGGGCACGGGTTCGGGCAAAAAGTCGTCGGTGCGGATGCTCATGGCTCGACTCGCTTATTTGTTCAAGGCTTTGAGCGCCAGCTTGATGCCCTCGCTCACGCCCACGTCAGCGGGCAGGCTTTTGAGCGCTGCGGCCGCTTCCTTGTCGCTGTAACCCAGCGCCATCAGGGCTTGCTGGATATCGCTTTGCGCGTCGCTGGTGTTCACCGCAAACAGGCCGCCGATGTCGCCGCCCAGCTTGCCCTTGAGCTCCAGCAGCAGGCGCTCGGCCGTCTTTTTGCCGATGCCGGGCACCTTGACCAAGCGCCCTGCCTCCTGGCTGGTGATGGCCTGGGCCAGGTCGGCCACGCTCATGCCCGAGAGCACGCTCAAGGCAGTGCGAGGGCCCACGCCCGAAATTTTGATGAGTTGGCGAAAGGCTTCACGCTCACCCGGCGTTGCAAAGCCGTAGAGGATTTGCGCGTCTTCGCGCACCACAAAGTGCGTGACCAGACTGACCTTCTCGCCGGTCGCTGGCAAGTTGTAGAAAGTGCTCATGGGCACATTGACCTCGTAGCCCACGCCATGGCAGTCCACGATCACCTCGGGGGGGTTCTTGTCGCTCAGGATGCCGGTGAGTTTGCCAATCATGGAGAGGGGTGCCTTCAAATGCCTGTCATGGGAGAAAATGCGGGGTGGCCGATGACTCGGCGCCGCGCTCACCTAGGATTATCAACTTGATCGTCAGACACACTTTCATCCCGCACAACAATACCCGCCTGTCGCACCTGTGCGGCCCGATGGACGCGCACCTGCGCACCATCGAAGCGGGCCTGCAAGTGAGCATTGCGCACCGCCACGAGCAGTTCAAGGTGGACGGGCCCAAAGCCGCCGCCATGCAGGCCATGGACATACTGCAAGCCATTTATGAGCGTGCCGACCGCCCTATCGCCGCCGACATGGTGCAGCTGATGCTGGCGGGCGACACCGCAGGCGAAGAGGCCGACTTGCCCACGCTGCAAACCCGCCGCGCCGACCTGAAGGCCCGCACCCCGGTGCAGGCGGCCTATCTGGACAACATCGCCAGCCACGACATCACCTTTGGCATCGGGCCTGCGGGCACGGGCAAGACCTATCTGGCCGTGGCCTGCGCGGTGGATGCGCTGGAGCGCTCCAGCGTGCAGCGCATTGTGCTGACCCGCCCGGCGGTGGAAGCCGGTGAACGCCTGGGCTTTTTGCCGGGCGATCTGTCGCAAAAAGTCGATCCGTATTTGCGCCCGCTGTACGACGCGCTGTACGACCTGATGGGTTACGACAAGGTGCAAAAAGCGTTTGAGCGCAACGCCATCGAGATCGCGCCGCTGGCCTTCATGCGCGGGCGCACGCTGAACAACGCTTTTGTGATCCTGGACGAAGCGCAAAACACCACCACCGAACAAATGAAGATGTTTTTGACCCGCATCGGCTTTGGCGCCAAAGCGGTGGTGACCGGCGATGTGAGCCAGATCGACCTGCCCAAAGGCCAATTGAGCGGACTGATTGATGCCGAGCGCGTCTTGAAGCGCGTCAAGGGCATTGCCTTCACACGTTTCAGCAGCGCCGACGTGGTCCGCCACCCGCTGGTCGCCCGCATCGTGGACGCCTACGATGCGCAAGGCAGCGCCGCCATGCGCGCAGGCGTGACCACCCGCCGCAAACCTTTGCCCACCGACGATTGAACACCTCAAAAACCATGGCCCTGCAACAACTCCAGCTGTCTTTGCAATTTGGCGACATCCCCGACGCCGCCCGCCACCGCGCCGCCCTGCCCCGCCACGCGGTGACCCGCGCCATCCGCCATGCCCTGGCCGATGACGCCGAGATCACGGTGCGCATCGTGGGCGAAGAAGAAGGCCGCGAGCTCAACAAGAGCTACCGCAAAAAGGACTACGCCACCAATGTGCTGACCTTTGACTATGCACAGGAACCCCTGGTGATGGCCGACCTGGTGCTGTGCGCCCCGGTGGTGGCACGCGAAGCCAAAGAGCAAGGCAAAACCCTGGCCGCGCATTACGCGCACCTGCTGGTGCACGGCACCTTGCACGCCCAAGGCTGGGACCACGAAACCAGCGAGGCCGATGCCGAGGAGATGGAAGCCTACGAGATCGACATCCTGGCGGGCTTGGGGCTGCGCAATCCGTATCGGTGACTTTGTGAGGTCTCGGCTTGGGTGGGGCCGGGTTCCTCATAACGGGGTACCGACAAATCGTCACCCGGCCCCACCCAAGCCGAGACCGTGGTGTGCTTCACAGCCGAAGGAGAATTTTCCGAACCACCACTCAGATCAAACGCACCTTCACACTCTTGCCCTTGATCTTGCCGCGCGACAGCTGCGCCTCGACCTTCTTGGCCAAATCGGCCTGCACCGCCACATAGGTCGAGAACTCGTTCACATTGATCTTGCCGACCTGCTCACGGGTCAAGCCGCACTCGCCCGCCAAAGCGCCCATCACATCGCCTGCACGGATTTTTTCCTTGCGCCCGCCCACAATTTGCAAAGTGCGCATCGGTGGACGCAAAGGGCCACCCGCAGCAGGCGTGAGGCTGGACAAAGGCTGCCAATCCGACTCGCGGCCTTGCAGCACCTCGATCTTGCCGACCGAACCCATCTCGTCCATGCTGGCCAAGGTCAGTGCCAAGCCCTCGGCATCGCCCCGGCCCGTGCGGCCAATGCGGTGGATGTGGATCTCGGGGTCCGGCGTCACGTCCACGTTGATCACGGCTTCGAGGCCCTGCACATCCAGACCACGCGCCGCCACATCGGTGGCCACCAGCACCGAACAGCTGCGGTTGGCAAACTGCACCAGCACCTGATCGCGCTCGCGCTGCTCCAGATCGCCATACAAAGCCAAAGCGCTCAGGCCCTGGGCTTGCAACACATCGACCACATCGCGGCACTGCTGTTTGGTGTTGCAAAACACCAGCGTGCGCTCGGGGCGGTAATGCGCCAGGATGCTCGACACCGCATGCAGACGCTCGCTCTCGCTCACTTCAAAAAAGATCTGGCGGATTTTGTGTTCGCTGTGCTGCGCCTCGACTTTGATGGTTTGGGGCTGGCGCATGAACTGCGCGGCCAGCTTGTCGATGCCTTCGGGGTAAGTGGCCGAGAACAGCAAGGTCTGGCGGTCCTTGGCGCACTGGCGCACCACCTTGACGATGTCGTCAAAAAAGCCCATGTCCAGCATGCGGTCGGCCTCGTCCAGCACCAGCGTGTTCACACCAGCCAGGCTCAGCGAACCGCGCTCCAGATGGTCCAGAATCCGGCCGGGCGTGCCCACCACGATGTCGGCACCGTGCTCCAGGCTCACCGTCTGGCCGCGCAAGGCCACGCCACCGCACAGGGTGACCACTTTCACGTTCGGTCGCGCACGCGCCAGGCGGCGAATCTCTTGCGTGACCTGGTCGGCCAGCTCGCGGGTGGGGCACAAAATCACCGCCTGCACCGGCGCGCTGGGCGAGCCCGCGCTTTGCAAACGCTCAATCAAGGGCAAACCAAACGCCACGGTCTTGCCGCTGCCGGTGCTAGCCTGGGCAATCAGGTCCTGCCCCGCCAAAGTCACAGGCAAGCTCGCCGCCTGAATCGGCGTCATCTGGGCAAAGCCCAATTGCTCCAGGTTTTGAAGGGTGGCGGGCGCCAGCGTCAGCCGGTCAAAGCGAGTCGATGTCGCGTCTTGGTTTTTTGCAGTCATGCCCCAATTATCGGCGGCATGGGCTGCCCCGTGTCGGGGCTAAAGCCGCCGACCTACGGGGTGACTGCACGTGTCGGGGATCGCGTGTGGCGATCGGAGCTTATTGATTCGGCCCTGTGAAGTTTTCAATGCTCAAAGATGTTGTAGGTCGGTGGCTTCAGCCCCGACATTGCGGGCCTAGGCGCAGGCTGCATGTCGGGGCTGAAGCCGCCGACCTACGGGGTGACTGCGCGTGTCGGGGATCGCGTGTGGCGATCGGGGCTTATTGATTCGGCCCTGTGAAGTTTTCGATGCTCAAAGATGTTGTAGGTCGGTGGCTTTAGCCCCGACATTGCGGGCTTAGGCGCAGGCTGCATGTCGGGGCTGAAGCCGCCGACCTACGGGGTGGCGATGGGGGCTTAGCTCAGTTGCGCGTGCGCCATGTGTTGGTCGATCTGGACTTGCAACGATGCATCAGCCGAGTACTGGTAGACGTTGAACGTCTGGCCGTTCTGGGTGATGGTGCCGTTTTGGGTCCACTGGCCTTCGGTGTGGCCGTCGGCAAACAGTTGGCTCAGGGTGATGGCGTCGTTGCTGTCGCCGCTGACCTGCAGCACATGCTGGCCGCTGGCGTTGGTGGGCTGTTGCAGCACATCGCTCACATTGAGCTTGAGCAGCTCGCCCTGCCCGTTGTTCAGGTTCACCTGACCTTGGGCATGGTTCACGGCATCCAGGTTGAGCACGGTGGCAGCCGCCACCCCCAGCGTGTAGGCAAAGGCCGCATCGGTCACCAGCATGTGGGAGCCGTCGGTCAGCTGGGCGGTGGTGTGGCCGGCTTCGACCACGCCGGTGGCGGGGGTGCGCAGCACGGCGTCGCTGGTCAGCGCGATGGCGGTGATGCCCAGGTCGGTCAGGTGCTTGACCTCACCGGCCTCGGCCACGCCGTCCTGGTTGGCGTCTTGCCAGACCGCGAACTCGCCGAACTGAGCGTCCAGCACGCCGTCGTGGTTGCTGTCGAACTGCGCGGCCAGGCCTTGCAAGTCGGACTCGCCGCTGTGGCGGGCAAAGGCAAACTGGCTGGTGCTGCGCACCGAGCCGTCGCCATACACATCGCGCACCAGCAAGCCGTCTTGCGCGGCCACCCAGGCGGTGGTGTCCAGCACGCCGTCGCTGTTCAGGTCCATCTGCACCTGGCTGTAGCAGGCCTGGCCGTCGTGGTTCAAGTCCAGCACCACGGGGGCGACCATGTTGACGGTGTAGTTGCTGGACGTGGCCACCGTGGTGGCGCCCGCAACAATCTTGGCCGTGTAGGCGTGGCTGCCCGCCGCAGCGGCGGTGCCCACCTGGTAGGTCCAGGTCTTGGTGGCCGGGTCCACGGTGGCGTCGCCCAGGTAGGTGCTGCCGTCGTAGATTTTGACGACCTCACCCGCGTTCAGGGGGGTCGCGTAGGTGCCCGAGATCAGCGGCGTGGTGTCCGAGGTGGTGCCCGCATTGCTCACGCCCGAGGTGTCTGCGCGGGTCATGGTCAATTCGTCCATGAACCAGCGGTCGGCGTTCCACGTTCTGAAGCTGAACGACGAAGCCGTGACACCTGGTGGCAGCGTGACATTGAAAATGTCCATCTGCGTGGTCAGGCTCAGGGTCAAGAAGTCGGTGCGGTAGACCACATTGCCTTCTGCGTCGTAAAAATCGACTTGCGGGTAGACAAAGCTGGTGGGCGAAGAACCCATCGATCGGTTGTCCATGCCAAAAGACTTGAACGAGAGCGCGGTGAACGGACCCGACTTGGAGGTGAAGGTGAACAAGCGTTTATCGATGGCACCGCCGCCTTCGTTGGCGTCCAGGCCCAGCTGCAGCTTGCCATCGGTGCCCAACATCGTGTCTACCACCGTGGCATAGGCACCGGTGGGCGTGGTGGCGACCGTCTTGATGTACAGCTCGTTGACCGGGTCGTAGGTCTGGTAATAGTTCCAGGAGTACCAGATGTCCACCACGCTGATGTCCCAGCCAGCGGTGCTGACCTTGGTACCGCCCGTGTTGGGGGTGCTGGTGGTGTAGGTCGGGGGCGAGGTGACCACACCGCTGAGCAAGTTGGCCGCCACCGTGGTGGTGCCGCTGTTGAACTCTTCCACAAAAGTGGCGCCGGTGCCCGTGGTCTGCACCTGGGTGATGGTGACCGTCTGGGCCGAGCTGGCCGTGGCGTTGCTGTTGACCGTGGCGCCCCCGGCCACCAGCACCTGGGCTTCGGTGGTGCTGTGGTTGTAGACGTGGTAGCTGGTGCTGCCAATCGAGATGGTGCCTGCATCGACCCAGCTGCCGGCCAGGCCGGTGTTGCCCTGCACGCCGTTGGTGCTCACTGTGTCGGTGGTCAGCGGGGTCAGGTTCAGCACGTCGGTGGCGGTGGCGTCGATCACCATTTGCACCTTGCCGGTGCTGCCTGCAAAGGTGTAGCCGGTCATGGTGGTGGCGTTGCTGCCGCCCAGGCTGAGCACGTCGTTGGCCGACAGGGTCAGCGTGGAGGTGCCTTGCAGCTTGAAGATCTCGACCTGCTGGATGGGGTGCACCGTCTGGTCGGTGGTCAGCGCGTTCAGGTTGAGCGTGGTGCCCGTGTTGAGCACCAGCGTGTCCACACCGGCGCCGCCGTTGATGTAGCTGCCGCCCTTGGCCAGCGCGGTCTGCAGGTTCACGCCTGCGGCCACGCCCACGGTGTCGTTGCCCGCTTGTGCGTCCACCGGGCCACCGGTGTAGGCCACGGGCGAGGCGCTGGTGCCATCGGCCCCGCTGGTGTAGCCGGGGTTTGTGCCGGCCACCAGGCTGCCGTTGACTGGGGCCACAGCGGCAAACGAGATGTTGTCCAGTGCGAAGTCACCGCCAGTGCTCCAGCCTTGTGCACCCAGCTTGAGGTCGATCGGGCCGGTGGTGGTGGCCGTGTAGTTGATGGTGACGGAGCCCGTGCTCTTGATCCGCGTGACCATGGCCTCCTGGCCGTTGATCAGGGCATGGATGAAGATGCGTTCGCCCAGCGCGTAATCGGCGCTGGTGCCAAAGGTGGTGTTCCAGTAGTCGAACGTGAATTGGTAGGTCTGGCCCTTGACCACATCGACCTGAGAGCCCCAAATGGTGCCCAGCTGGCCCACGCCGCCATAACCGTCCATGCTGCCGTAGAAAATCTTGCCTTTGGCCAGGCTCAGGAAGGTGTAGTAGCCCTTGTCGGTTTCTTCAAACGCCCCGGCTGAACCCACCGCATAGACCTTTTCAGACCAGGTGTCCACGCCGTTCCAAAGCGCGGGGGTCGTTGGAGTCAAAGTGGCCAGCACCGTTTGCGGGTTGCCGTTGGTGTCGTAAGCCACCGGTTTGTCGATCACGTTGAAGCCAAAGCGCTGACGCACATAGTTGAAGGTGCTGGCTTCGTTCAGCCAGTCCATGTCGGTGTCAAAGCCAGTAGGGCCAGACTCAAAGTTGCCATTGATGCCCGAACTGGCCGTGGTGCTCACCGTCCACAGGTTGGACAGCACGCTTTCGTTGCCATGCACATCGACCTGCTTGGCCGAGAAAGTGTTCGAGGTGGGCAACACGCCAAAGCCCGACACCACCCACTTGCCCGAGGCATCGGCAATGGCCGAGCCCACCAGGTTGGTGCTGGTGTTGTCGTACAGGTAGACCAGCGCATCGGGCTGCGCCGTGCCGCTGACCTTGAGCAGCGGCAAAGTGGTGCTGCCGTTGTTGGCAATGGTGGTGGCCGTCGAGGTGTCGCCGTCAAACACGCCGGTGATGACGGGGGCGTCCACCGTGAAGTCGGTGCTGACCGCTTGCGTTGCGATCTGGCCTGCACCGCTGGTGCTGGTGTTGACCACTTTGGCGGTGTAGGTCCAGCCCGCGCTGGCGGCGTAGCTGTTGATGTCGGTGATCTCCCAGGCGGTGCCCACCACGCGGGCGCTGCCGATTTCGGCGCCATTGGCATAGACCTTGACGACCTCGTTGGCGCCCAGCGCGGCGCTGACCGTGCCCGAGACCAGGCGGCCCGCGCTGGCGTCGGCGGTGACCCAGTTGTCGTTGACACCGGTGAGGGTGCCGCTGTCTTTGGTCATGGAGCTGAAGGCGACTGTTTTGGTGATGACGTCGGCCACGACGATGTCAAAGGTGTCGCTGACCGACAGGCCCGCCGCGTCGGTGCGGGTGACGGTCACGCTGGTGGTGCCCGCCGCCGTGGGGGTGCCGCTGAAGGTGCCGGTGGCGGCATTGAAGGTGATGCCCGCTGGCAGCGGCGTGGCGGTGTAGGTGGCTGTCTCGCCGTTGGCGGTGCTGTCCACATCGGCAAAGTTGCCCAAAATGCTGAAGCTGCTGATCGCGGTGCCCACGGTGCCAGTCTTGTCGGCCTCTTGCACCACCACGGTGGGCGCGTCGTTGGCGCCCTTGATGGTGACGACCAGGTTGGCCGTTTTGCTGCCCGAGGCGTCGGTGGCGGTGTAGGTGAAGACCTCGGACAAGGTGTTGCTGGCCGTGCGCAGGCCTTGCACGGTGGCGTTGCCGTTGTCCACGGTGTAGGTGTAGCTGCCGTCGGCGCCCATGTGCAGGGTGCCGTATTGGCCCGTCACGGTGGTGCCGGTGGCGCTGGTGGTGCCCGCCGACACGGGGCTGGCACTGCTGGCGGTGAGCAACTGCACCGCCGTCACATGCGGCGAGGCGCCCTGGTCGTTGGTGAGCACGTTGGCCGAGGGGTCGGTGCCTGCGGTGGCGTTGACCACGCCGCTGGCTTCGATGGCGGTGGCCGTGTCGTTGGTCAGGGCCAACACAGGCGTGGCCACGTTCATGGTCACGTTGACGTTGACCAGCACCTGCGCTTGCGTGGTGCTGTGGTCGTACACGCGGTAGACGGTGCCGCCAATGGTGACCTCGCCTTTGTAGTCCCAAAAGCCTTCCAGGCCGGTATTGCCCTGGGCGCCTGCGGTGGTGACGCCGTCCACGGCCAGCTTGTTGAGGTTGAGCGAATCACCGGTCACGCCGTTGATGACCATTTGCACCTTGCCCGCGCTGCTGGTGGAGCCAGAGGGCACCACCGCCGAGCCGCCCGTGCCGATGTTGTTTTGCACGGTGGTGGCAAAGCTGTAGGGCGCCATGGTGCTGGTGTTGCCCGCACTGGCCGAGCCGGTGTTGGTGGCCCCCAGCGAGAGCACGTCGTTGGCCGTCATGGACAGGGCCGAGCTGCCGCCCTGCATGGTGATGACCTCGATTTGCTCGATGGCGCGCACGGTCTGGTTGTGCGTCAGCGCGGTCAGGTCGAGCGCGGTGCCTGCGGCCAGCTTGAGCGTGTCCAGCCCCGCGCCGCCGCTGAGCATGCCGCCTGCGGCCAGGGTGGCTTGCAAGGCGGTGTTGGTGACGGTGATGACGTCGTTGCTGGCCAGCGCGTCGAGTGCGCCTGCGGTGTAGCTCAGGGTGTCGGGGTTGGCGGTGGCGCCGCCGAGGGCTGCGCCTGCGGTCAAGGTGCCATCGGGTGTGCTGCCGGCCACCCCAAACTTGAAGTTGTCCAGCGCGAAGTCGCCATGGAACATGTTGGTCGTACCTTGGGCACCGCTGACCGACAAGGTCATGGATTTGGTGGTCGGTGCTGTGTAGGTGGCCGTGAAATGACCGGCTTCATGGTCATTGCTTGCCATCTGGATGTACACGCCGTCGATGGTGACACCCATTTCGGTGCCCAGGAAGTCGTAGTTGATGTAGTCAAACGTGAAGGTGTATTTGGTGCCTGCGGTCACAGAAACGTTTTCAGACCAAATCGTCGTTTGCGCTGCGCTGCTGACCTGACCATACAAGACGTTACCGCTCATGGCACCGTCTGGGTTGCCCGTGGCAATGCCGGTGTATGCCGCTTGCGATTCGCCAACATACCGTTTGGACCATGTGCCAAAGGCGTAATTGGCCGTCGGGCTGGTCGTGGTGGTGGTGACTGTGGCACCGTTGCCAAAGCCGTTACCTCCGCTGGTCATCCCCCCTGAGCCGAAGGTGCCCACGTTGTAGGCATCGGTGACGCCACTGACGGGGACGCTGGCCTGCGTCAATGAACTCGTAAAGCCGGTATTGCCTGCGGTGAAGTTGCCGTTCGCAATCAGGTCAACCCCAGCTGACGTGACGGTCCACAGGTTGGACATGACGCTTTGGTTGCCGAGCACATCCACCTGCACGGCGGCGAAGGTGTTGGCCCCGCCACCCACGGACACAGGGACCGCCCAGTTGCCAGAACCATCGACCACCGCTGTGCCCACCAGCGTGGTGTAGCTGTTGTCGTACAGGTAAATGGTGGAGCCCGCCTCTGCTGCGCCGCCGCCTGCCGTGCCCTTGACGGTGCTCAGCGCATTGGTGGTGGTGCCGCCATCGGCGATGGTGGTGGTGCTGACTGTGTCGAACACGCCGGTGATGACCGGTGGCAATTCAGAGGGGTCGAGGGTGACCAGTCGGTTGGCCGACATGGGGCCGGTGTTGCTGGCGGCGCCGACCACTTGGGCGGTGTAGGTCCAGTTGGCGTTGTAGCCGCCCAGGTCGGTGATTTCCCACTTGGTGCCGTTGACGACGGCGTTGCCCACCAGGGTGCCGTTGGCATAGACCTTGACGACTTCGCCGGTGGCCAGGGGGGCGCTGATGTCGCCCGACACCAGGCGGCCTGCGGACGCGTCGTTGGTGGTCCAGTCGGCGTTGGCGGTGGTGCCGCTGTCCTTGGTCATGCTGCTGAAGCTGACGGTGGTGGTGATGGCTGGCTGGGTGGTGACGATGTCAAAGGTGTCGGTGACGAACAGGCCCGCCGCGTCGGTGCGGGTGACAGTGACGCTGGTGGTGCCTGCCGCTGTGGGGGTGCCGGTGAAGGTGCCGGTGCTGGCGTTGAAGCTGAGCCAGCTGGGCAGTGCCGCGCCGCCCACGGTGGCGGTGTAGGTGGCGGTTTCGCCGTAGGCGCTGCTGTCCACGTCGGCAAAGTTGCTGAGGATGCTGAAGGGCGTCAGGGCGTTGCCGACGGTGGCGTTTTTGTCGGCTTCTTGCACGACCACGGTGGGGGCGTCGTTGGCGCCTTGCACGGTGACGACCAGGTTGGCGGTCTTGGCACCGGTGCCGTCGTTGGCGGTGTAGGTGAAAACTTCGGTCAGCGTGTTGGCCGTGGTGCACAGGGCTTGCACGGTGGGGTTGAGGTTGTCGACGGTGTAGACGTAGCTGCCGTCCGCGCCCATGACCAGCGTGCCGTATTGGCCCACGATGGACGTGCCGCTGCCGCTGTTGGTGTTGGCACTCACGGCGGTGGCGCTGGCGTCGGTGAGCTTTTGGATGCCGGTGACTTTGGGGGTGTTGCCCACGTCGTTGGTCAGCACGTTGCCGGTGCCGGTCCTGCCTGGGGTGGCGTTGGCGGTGCCACTGGCTTCCAGCGCGGTGGCGGTGTCGTTGAGCAGGTTCAAAGGCGCCGCCACGGTGGTGGTGTTGACGCTCAGGGTGACGATGTTGTTCGTCTCGGCGGTTTCGCCCGTCACGTGGGTGGCCGCAGCGCTGTAGGTGTCCAGGTTCTGGTTGCCTGCCGCGTCGTGGAAGGTGCCTGCTGCCACGGCGATGGTGGCTGGGGTCGTGCTGTTGGCCG
>Ga0228702_1000975_pt1 | contig 19686 bp, 21 predicted proteins | sample McNCre217_Aug_MG_2_FD_178018 | JGI IMG/M metagenome (GOLD analysis project Ga0228702, IMG submission 178018) | Freshwater microbial communities from McNutts Creek, Athens, Georgia, United States - 20-17_Aug_MG | ecosystem: Environmental > Aquatic > Freshwater > Creek | place: USA: Georgia...
CAAACATTCGTGCAGCGGGCGCGGGGGGCGGATGTGGAGGCGGTCATCCGGCCCGAAGCGGTTGCTGCCGTGCACCGGGCCAAGGCCGCAGGCTGCAAGCTGGCCGTGCTGTCCAATGAGCTCGACCTGTTTTACGGTGCAAGCTTTCGCGAGCGATTGCCTTTGCTGCAGCTGTTTGACGTGATCATCGACGCGACCTACACCGGCATCCTCAAGCCCGACCGCCGGGCTTACGAGATGTGCACGGATGCCCTGGGGGTGTCGGCAGAGGACTGCGTGTTTGTGGATGACCAAAGCCGCAATGTGTTGGGCGCCATCAAGCTGGGGTGGAAGACCGTGCAATTTGATGTGACGGACCCAGCCACATCGTATGCGCGGGCGCTGGCCCTGTTGGAAATTTGAATTTTTATCGGTGGGTTCAGGGTTTTTCCTGACGAGATCAGGACGTGACCCTGTCGACAAAGACGCTTGTATTCGGTTGTAATTACACGTAATTATAGGAAATTATCTGAGCATCCACATGGCAGAGCACGTCAATTCATTGCACGAACAAGTGGCGCAACGGCTGCGTGACCTGATTTTTGCGGGCGATTTATCGCCCGGTGCGTTTGTGGACGAAACGCGCTTGTGTGAGCAGTTGGCCATTTCGCGCACGCCTTTGCGGGAAGCTCTGAAGGTCTTGACGGCAGAAGGTCTGATTCGGCACGAGCCGCGCCGGGGTTGCTTTGTGAACGAAGTGACCGAGCAAGATCTGGATGAAATTTTCCCTGTGATCGCTTTGCTGGAAGGTCGCTGCGCGCATGAGGCCGCTTTGCATGCAGGCGATGCTGACATCCTGGCGCTGGAGGCTTTGCACCAGCAACTGCAAGACAGCGCGGCGCAAGGTCGCATCCCCGACTACTACGCGGCCAATTACGCGATCCATGAAGCCGTCATCGCCATCGCGGGCAACAAGTGGCTGGCCCAGGTGATCGGGGACTTGCGCAAGATCCTCAAACTTGCTCGCCTGCAACAGCTCAATGCGCCTGGGCGACTGGCGCAGTCGCTGGCTGAGCACATGGCCATTTTTGCCGCGCTCAAGGCGCGCGATGCGCAAGGCGCCGAAGCGGCCATGCGCACCCACTTGACCCGGCAAAGAGAGGCCTTGCGGCAGCTGGCACGCCAACACAAGAGCCGTGTTGCCGCGGTCAGCACAGAACATGACAAGCATGGGGTTTCGACATGAACACACCCGAATGGATTGGACGCACCGTGGCGGGTTGGCTGCCTTCAGGCAAGCGGGGCGAATCTGGGCGATCGGCGTCAGACGGCAAGGCAGAGGGTCGCAGTGCCAAACCTGTCGCGGGCAAAGAGGCCCATATGCGCTCTTCGCGTGAACGGCTCAATGCCACCTTGCGCCACAAGGAAGAGGCGCTGTCGCCCCGTGTGCTGCGCCGCACACTGACGGAGTTGCAAGCCATCGTGGACCCCAGCGTGAGCGAGGTCGAAGGTGGCAAGCGGGCCCGGGGCGTGGCCCAGTGGTACAGCAAAGCCACACCGGAACAGCGCCAGGATTGCTGGTTGCTGATGAGTGAGCAATTTGCGCCCGATGCCAGCAAAGTCAAGGCGGCCCGTGAACAGTATGAATTGGCTGTGGGCACGCCTGATGAGGGCGTGGCCGAGATCCGTTTGCGCAAGGCGCTGGTGTCGCCACGCACGCGTTTGCTGCAGCGCTTTGCCGTGTTTCCGGAGGGCATGCGTTTTCTGGTGGACTTGCGCCAGGAGTTGATGCCCGCACTCAAGTCGAACAAACGCTTGCTGGCACTGGAAGCCGAATTGGAGAACTTGTTCACCACCTGGTTCGATGTGGCGTTTCTGGAGCTGCGGCGCATCAGCTGGGATTCGCCCGCCAGCCTGGTGGAAAAGCTGATCAAGTACGAAGCGGTGCACGACATCAAGAGCTGGGGCGATGTGAAAAACCGCCTCGATTCGGACCGCCGCTGTTATGGATTTTTCCATCCGCGCCTGCCCGATGAGCCGCTGATTTTTGTGGAAGTGGCTTTCATGAACGAGATCGCCACCAGCATCACGCCTTTGCTGGACGAGTCAGCCGAAGCGGTGGACCTGAGCAAAGCCACGACCGCGATTTTTTATTCCATCAGCAACACGCAGCCCGGCTTGAAGGGCGTGAGTTTTGGCGACTCGCTCATCAAGCGGGTGGTCGAGACTTTGCGTGCAGACTTTCCCAAACTCAAAACGTTTGCGACTTTGTCGCCCATTCCCGGCTTTCGAAGCTGGCTGCAGAAAAATGCAGGCCGCATGCTGGAAGCCACGCCCGAGAAAATGCGCGCCCAACTCAGCCGCGCGGTCAGCTTTGAACCAGCCGGTGCCGAGCATGTGATGTCGGCATTGGAGTTGATGCCCACGCTGCCCGAAAAATCAGCCCTGCGTCTGTGGCTGCAAGGTTGCGTGGCGCATTACCTGGGCCGGGAGCTCAGCGAAGAGCGTCCGATCGATCCGGTGGCCCGCTTTCATTTGGGCAACGGCGCACGCGTCGAGCAAATCAACTGGGCGGCCGACATGTCCGGCAAAGGCGTCAAACAGTCCTTTGGCTTGATGGTCAACTATCTGTACGATTTGCGCAAAATTGACCGTCATCGTCAGGCTTTGGCACAAGGTCGCGTGCCAGTGTCGGATGCGGTATCGGCCCTGTATTTTTGAACCCGACCATGGGGTTTCATCCATCCAAAAAAGAGGAGACAGACATGAGCACATTCAATTTCCAAATGGATCGCCGCGGCGTTCTCAAATGGGCGGCATCCGCTGCTGCCGTGGGTGTGAGCGGAGCGCAGGCCCAAAGTGCATGGCCAGCCAAGCCGGTGACGCTGATCGTGCCGTTTCCGGCTGGCGGGGGCACGGATGCGTTTGCCCGCCCAATGTCGGCGCAGTTTGCCAAATTGACCGGCAAGCAGCTGATCATTGACAACCGCGGCGGTGCTGGGGGCACCTTGGGCGCGGGCGTTGCTGCCAAGTCGGCACCGGATGGTTTCAACTATTTCATGGGGGCTGTGCACCACACCATCGCGCCCTTCATGTACCCCAAACTGGACTACGACCTCGAGCGTGATCTGGTGCCCTTGATCCTGGTGGCCAATGTGCCGCAGGTGCTGGTGGTCAATGCCAAAAAATTCCAGAACACCGACTTCAAGGCCTTCCTGGATCAGGTCAAGAAAAGCCCCGGGCGTTTCAATTACGGCTCGGCCGGTGGTGGCACATCGCACCACCTGGCGGGCGAGTTGTTCAAGTTGCAAACCAAGACGTTCATCACGCACATCCCGTACCGTGGGGCGGGTCCGGCTTTGCAAGATTTGATCTCGGGCAACATCGACATGCTGTTTGACGGCCTGGGTTCTTCGGCCACGCACATCAAGAGCGGTCGCCTCAAAGCCTTGATGGTCTCGGGCACCAAGCGCAACCCCGCATTTCCCGATGTGCCTTGCTCCACCGAGTTGGGCTTGCCCGACTACACCGTGTCCACTTGGTACGGCATCTGGGCGCCCAAAGGCACGCCCGCAGACGCGCAGTCGCACATGGTCGAAGAAGTGCGCCGCGCTTGCCAGACCGATGAAGCCAAGGCCGTTTGGGCCGGGCAGGGGGCTGAATTTCCCAACCTGACGGGCGCACAGTTTGACGGCTTCATCAAGAAAGAATTGGCCAAATGGGCGCAGGTGGTGAAGGCCTCTGGCGCCAAACTGGATTGATGTTGCGCCAACGTCCTGTGGTCAGGATTTGTTTTTTTGCATGTGAATGACACCATGAACTCTCAAAATTTGTTTTCGACCCTGCGTGCCGCTTTTCCTTCTGACCTGAATGCCACGGCGGTCGAGACCGACGAAGGCCTGAATTACAGCTGGCACGACCTGGACCGCGCGACGGCGATGATGGCCAATTTGCTCCAGTCGCTCGATTTGCCGCAGGGCAGTCGCGTGGCGGTGCAGGTGGAAAAATCGGTCGAGGCCATGATGCTGTACCTGGCCACCTTGCGTGCGGGGTATGTGTTCTTGCCACTCAACACGGCTTACCAAAGTGCCGAGATCGAGTACTTCATCGGCAATGCCGAACCGGCCGTGGTGGTCTGCAGTGGCGCCAACTTCGGCTGGGTCAGCAAGATCGCTTTCAAGGCGGGCACCCAGCATGTGTTCACCTTGAACGATGACCGCACTGGCAGCTTGCTTGACCGTGCCGCGCACCACAGCGACCAGCACCAGGTGGTGCCGCGCCAGGCCGATGACCTGGCCGCCATTCTCTACACCAGTGGCACCACTGGGCGCAGCAAAGGCGCCATGCTCACGCACGGCAACATGCTGAGCAATGCGCTGACCCTCAAGGACTATTGGGGCTGGAAGGCGACGAGCGGGCCTGAAGGCCGTGGCGATGTGCTGATTCATGCCTTGCCGATCTTCCATGTGCACGGTTTGTTTGTGGCGATTCATGGGGCCTTGATCAACGGCAGCAAGATGATCTGGATGGCCAAGTTCGATCCCAAACGCGCCATTGCGCACATGGCCAAAGCCAGTGTGTTCATGGGCGTGCCCACCTTGTATGTGCGCATGCTGGCCGAACCCGCCTTGAACAAGGCTGCGGTCAAAAACATGCGCCTGTTCATTGCGGGATCGGCCCCTTTGCTGATCGAGACTTTCACCGAATGGCAAGAGCGCACCGGCCACACCATTTTGGAGCGCTATGGCATGAGCGAGACCGCCATGCTGACCTCTAACCCCTATGCCCCCGACCAGCGTTATGGCCAGCAGTCTGAGCGCCGAGGCGGCACCGTGGGCTTTCCTTTGCCTGGTGTGTCCTTGCGTGTGCGCGGTGACGATGGCCAGGATTTGCCGGTGGGTGAGATCGGCGGCATCCAGGTCAAGGGCCCCAATGTGTTCAAAGGCTACTGGCGCATGCCCGAGAAGACGGCCGAAGAGTTCACCGCAGACGGTTATTTCAAGACCGGCGATGTGGGCAAGGTCGATGATCGCGGTTATGTGACCATCGTGGGCCGCAGCAAGGACCTGATCATCAGCGGCGGCTACAACGTGTACCCGGCCGAGATCGAGGGTTACATCAATGAAATGAAGGGCGTGGCCGAAAGTGCCGTGGTGGGCGTGCCGCACCCTGACTTTGGTGAGGTGGGGGTGGCCGTGGTGATTGCCAAAGCGGGCGCTGCGTTGCAGCCCGAGGCCATCATCGCCGAGCTCAAAGCCAAACTGGCCAATTTCAAGATTCCGAAGAAATGCTTTGTGGTGACCGAGTTGCCGCGCAACACCATGAGCAAGGTTCAGAAGAATTTACTGCGCGACCAGTACAAAGGCTTGTTTGCCTGAGTGGTCTCAAAATTTGAACCCAAAAAGACCGCCGAGGCGGTCTTTTTGTTGCTATCAGCGCAGCACCAGCACAGGAATGTGCGAGTGGGTGAGCACTTGTTGCGTCTCGCTGCCCAAGAGCAGGCGCTTGATGCCTTTGCGGCCGTGTGAGGCCATCACGATCAGGTCGGCCTTGTGTTTCTTGGCCGTGGCAATGATGGCGTCCGAGACCACATCGGACTTGACCGTCACGGCCTTGGTGTCCACGCCTTTGGCTTTGGCCGTTTTTTGCACCGCGTCCAGAGCGGCTTTGGCGGCTTCAGTCCACTGGCCTTCGATGCGGCTGACTTCGGCGACCGACAACGGGATGCTGCCTTCAAAGTAGGCTTGTGGGTAGCGGGGCACGACTTTCAGGGCGACCAATTCGGCACCACAGGTGGCGGCCAGCTGGATGGCGTTGGTCACGGCTTTTTTGGACAAGGTGGAACCATCGGTGGCCACAAGAATGCGTTTGTACATAAGGTGCTCCTCAGCGTCGTTGAAAGCCTCAGCTTAAATCGCTGCGGTGGGCGGCTTCTTGATGCATATCAAGCTTTGTGTCGAGCCCTTGGCTTATCGTTCGGTCATGACTGAAGTCAATGTCTTGCCATCCCTGAATTCCGATGTGTCGCACGGCGAGGCCATGGACGGCGAACAACGTCTGAAATTGCTGGATGATCCTCAGGAATGGGCCGCTTTCAGTTTGCCTGAGAAGACACAGGCCGGTTGCTGGAGCTCCAGTGTCGTATTTGAGGGCATGCATTGCGCCGCCTGTGCCATCACGCTTGAAGACGCCTTGCGCTCGGTGCCTGGCGTTGATTCGGTGCAAATCAACGCCGCCAGCCACCGCGGGCGCATTGTGTGGTCGCCGGATGTGACGCGGCCTTCTGAATGGATGCGTTCGGTGGAGCGGTTTGGCTACAAGGCCATACCTGCCAACGATGCCTACGCCCACGAAAGACGCCGCCAGGAAGGTCGGCGCATGGTCTGGCGCTTGGCTGTGGCGGCGCTGTGCATGATGCAGGTGATGATGTACGCCACCCCGGTGTATGTGACCGAGCCCGGTGACATCACGCCCGAGATGGTGCATTTGCTGCGCTGGGCGTCCTGGGTCTTGTCCTTGCCGGTGGTCTTTTTCTCATGCACCCCGTTTTTGCGCAGCGCCTGGCGTGATTTGCGGCACCAACAGGTGAGCATGGATTTGCCCGTGGCCTTGGGCATGATGGTCACTTTTGTGGTCAGCAGCATCGGCACCTTTGAGCCTGCAGGGCCTTTTGGTGCCGAGGTCTACTTTGACTCGCTGACCATGTTTGTTTTCTTTTTGCTGATGGGCCGCTGGCTGGAGCTGCGCATGCGTGACCGCACGGCAGGCGCGCTGGAGGCGGTGCTCAACCGGTTGCCCGACAGTGTGCGCAAGCGCATGCCAGGTGGACAGTGGGCGTTGATCTCGATTCGCCGCCTTGCGGTGGGTGATGTGATCGAGGTCTTGCCCGGTGAGGCGTTGGCCGGCGATGGCCTGGTGCTGGCGGGACAAACCCAAGTCGATGAAGCCTTGCTCACGGGCGAGTCAATCCCGCTGGCGCGGCAGGCAGGCGACCGTGTGATTGCAGGCAGCCACAACTTGAGTGGTGCGATCGAGGTGCAGATCGAGCAGGTGGGCACGGCCACGCGTTATGCACAGATCGTTGCCTTGATGGAAAGTGCCTCGCTGTCCAAGCCGTCCATGGCCTTGTTGGTGGACCGCTGGGCCAAGCCTTTCTTGATCGCCGTTTTGCTGGCGTCTTTGGCTTCGGCGATTTACTGGTGGCCGACCGATCCAGCCCATGCCTTGATGGTGGCGGTGGCTGTGCTGATCGTGACCTGTCCTTGCGCTTTGTCTCTGGCAACGCCAGCGGCCATGCTGGCTTCGGCCGGCGCACTGGCGCGCAGCGGTGTGTTGGTGCGCCGTCTGGAGGCCTTGCAGAACCTGGCGTCCATCGATACCGTGATTTTTGACAAGACGGGTACGCTGACCCGCGATGCTTTTGAAGTGGCAAGCATCCACACCCGGGCGGCTGTGTCGCAAAGCCAGGCCTTGTGGTGGGCTTCCAGCCTGGCGCGCCATTCCCTGCACCCGGTTTCACGGGCCTTGTGGTCCGAAGCACGTCGCCGGGCAGAGGCTGAAGGCCGCTTGTCCGTTTTGGAGTCAGAGCAGGCCCAGGCTGTTTTGGAAAAAGCAGGGCAGGGGGTGTCCGGGCGCTTGAACGTTTCTGGCCGTGCCTTGAATTTGCGTTTGGGCTCGGCGGCCTATTGTCAGGCTCCCGTCTATGAAGGTGCTCATTTGCAGGTGAGTCTGGCCGATGACGCAGGCTGGATCGCGACCTTTGAATTGGTCGAGGAAATTCGGCCCGAGGCGCCGCAGGTGGTGGCCGCCTTGAAGCACCTGGGTTTGCAGCTCAAAGTGCTCTCGGGGGATGCGCAAAGCGCCGTGGCGCAGGTGGCATCGCTGGTGGGCATTGACGATGTGCGCGGTGGCTGTGGTCCGCAGGACAAATTGCAGGCGGTGCAGGCCTGGCAAGCGCAGGGGCACAAGGTGGCCATGGTGGGTGACGGCTTGAACGATGGGCCGGTGCTGGCGGGTGCCGATGTGTCGTTTGCCTTAGGTCAAGCGGTGCCTTTGGCCCAGTCCAAAGCCGACTTTGTGCTCATGGGCGGTCAGCTGCAGGTGCTGGTCCAGACGCTTGTGCGCAGTCGCCAGACCCTGCGGATCGTCAAGCAGAACCTGTTGTGGGCGGCTGTTTACAACGCCGCATGCATTCCCTTGGCCCTGCTGGGCTACTTGCCTGCCTGGGCGGCGGGCCTGGGCATGGCCCTGAGCTCCTTGTTGGTGGTGCTCAATGCATTGCGCCTGTCACAAGGCTTGACTTGAACTCAATCAAAAGTACCTGGAATTCCTTATGGATATTTTGTATTTGTTGATACCCCTGTCGGTCGGCTTGGTGTTTTTCATCCTGGCAGGTCTTTGGTGGGCCATTCACAGGGGCCAATTTGAAGATATTGAGGCCGAAGGTGAACGGATATTGCGCAACGATTGATTTTGATCAAGTGGGCCGGGTGTATACCGGGTCAAACTCCAAAAGTAGTTTTTAAAAAGAAGAGGTGAAAATGAAATTTGCCAATATGCAGGCAACTTCGTACAACGATACCGTTGTGCGGCAGTTCGCCATCATGACGGTGGTCTGGGGTGTGGTGGGCATGCTGGTGGGCGTGATCATCGCGGCCCAGCTGACCTGGCCCGAGTTGAACTTGGGTATTCCATGGCTCAGTTATGGCCGTTTGCGTCCGCTGCACACCAATGCAGTGATTTTTGCGTTTGGCGGTTGCGGCTTGTTTGCTTCGGCCTATTACGTGGTGCAGCGCACCTGCAACGTTCGGTTGTTTGGCGACAAATTGGCCGCTTTCACCTTCTGGGGCTGGCAACTGGTCATTTTGCTGGCCGCCATTTCCCTGCCTTTGGGTTACACCAGCGGCAAGGAATACGCCGAACTCGAATGGCCCATTGACATCCTGATCACCCTGGTCTGGGTGGCGTTTGCCGTGGTGTTCTTTGGCACCGTGGGCACCCGCAAGGTTCGCCACATCTATGTGGCCAACTGGTTTTTTGGTGCCTTCATCATCGCTGTGGCTTTGTTGCATCTGGTCAACAGCGCTGCGCTGCCCGTGGGCATGATGAAGTCCTACTCGGCCTATGCCGGCGTGCAGGACGCCATGGTGCAGTGGTGGTACGGCCACAACGCTGTGGGCTTCTTCCTGACGGCTGGTTTCCTGGGCATGATGTACTACTTCATCCCCAAGCAGGCCGAGCGCCCCGTGTATTCGTATCGCCTGTCGATCGTGCACTTCTGGGCCCTGATCTTCACCTACATGTGGGCCGGCCCCCACCACCTGCACTACACCGCCTTGCCCGACTGGACCCAGTCGATCGGCATGGTCTTCTCGCTGATTTTGTTGGCCCCCAGCTGGGGCGGCATGATCAACGGCATCATGACCCTGTCGGGCGCATGGCACAAACTGCGTGATGACCCGATCCTGCGTTTCCTGATCGTGTCCTTGTCGTTCTACGGCATGTCCACCTTCGAAGGTCCGATGATGTCCATCAAGACCGTCAACGCGCTCAGCCACTACACCGACTGGACCGTGGGCCATGTGCACTCGGGTGCTTTGGGTTGGGTGGGTCTGGTGACCATGGGCTCCATGTACTACCTGATTCCTCGTCTGTTTGGCCAGAAGAAGATGTACAGCACCAAAGCCATTGAGCTGCATTTCTGGACCGCCACCATCGGTATCGTGATTTACATCGCCGCGATGTGGATTGCCGGTGTGATGCAGGGCCTGATGTGGCGCGCTGTCAACGCTGACGGCACCTTGACCTACACCTTCGTGGAGTCGGTGAAAGCCACCTTCCCGTTCTATGTCTTGCGTTTGCTGGGCGGTTTGTTGTACCTGGGCGGCATGTGTGTGATGTTGTGGAACGTGATCAAGACAGCGACCCAGGGTCGTTCTGTTGAAGTCCAGATTCCTAGCCTGACAGCCCACGCCTGAGGAGAAATAAAACATGGCTGAAAACCAAAAATCGGGCGGTATGTCCCACGAGAAAATCGAAACCAGCAACTTCCTGATGATCGTGCTGATCCTCATCGTGCTGCTGTTCGGCGGCATGGTCGAAATCGTGCCCCTGTTCTTCCAGAAGTCGACCACACAGCCTGTGGAGGGTCTGAAGCCCTACACCGCGCTGCAAGTGGCGGGTCGTGACGTGTATGTGCGTGAAGGTTGCTACAACTGCCACTCGCAGATGATCCGTCCCTTCCGCGCTGAAACCCTGCGCTATGGTCCTTACTCGGTGGCTGGTGAGTTCGTGTACGACCACCCCTTCCAGTGGGGCTCCAAGCGCACCGGTCCTGACCTGGCCCGCGTGGGCGGTCGTTACAGCGACGAATGGCATCGCATCCACCTGAACAACCCGCGTGATGTGGTGCCTGAATCGAACATGCCCGCTTACTCGTGGCTCGAAAAGAACCCTGTGGATGGCGCCAGTTTGCCCGCCCACATGAAAGGCCTGCGCACTTTGGGCGCGCCTTACAGCGACGAAGAAATTGCCAAGGCCACGGATGATGTCAAAGGCAAAACCGAGCTGGACGCTGTGATTGCCTACCTGCAAGGCATGGGCATCCACCGCAAGTAAACGGAGAAAGCCATGGACATCAACACCCTGCGCTCCATCGTGACCGTCCTCACTTTTGCCATCTTCTTGGGCATCATCTGGTGGGCCATGTCACGTCGCAACCAGGCCAACTTTGACGAAGCGGCGCAGCTGCCGTTTCGTCAGGATGACTGAATCGTCCTCAGCACATAAAAAATTAAAGGAATCGAAATGAGTGACTTCATCAGCAATTTCTGGCACCTGTATGTGGCTGGCCTAACCCTGGTCAGCATCATCGCCTGTCTGATCCTGCTTTGGTTCAGCGGCAAGGCCAAGGCCATGACGGCCAACGACAACACCACCGGCCACGTCTGGGACGGCGACCTGCGTGAAATGAACAACCCGCTGCCCCGCTGGTGGGTGGGCTTGTTCATCATCACCATCGTGTTTTCACTGGTTTATCTGGCGATGTACCCCGGTGTGGGCAATCTGGCTGGCAAGTTCGGCTGGACATCAGCCGGTCAGTACGACGCCGAGGTGGCCAAGGCCAATGCCGAAGTCGCGCCTTTGTACGCCAAGTTCGCAGGCATGTCTGCCGAAGAAGTGTCCAAAGATCCACAGGCTATGGCCATTGGTGACCGCTTGTTCATGAATAACTGCGCCCAGTGCCACGGCTCGGACGCCCGCGGCAGCAAGGGTTTCCCCAACCTGACCGACGCGGACTGGCTGCATGGCGGCACGCCCGACAAGATCAAGGAAACCCTGGTTCAAGGTCGCATTGGACAGATGCCTCCCATGGCCGCAGCGGTTGGCTCTCCTGAAGATGTGCGCAACGTGGCCCACTATGTGCTCAGCCTGTCGGGCAGCCCGCACGATTCACTGCGCGCTTCTTTGGGTAAATCCAAGTTCGGTGCCTGCGCTGCCTGCCACGGCATGGATGGCAAGGGCAACCAGACCATGGGCGCGCCCAATTTGACCGATGACATCTGGTTGCACGGCTGGGGTGAGAACGCCATCGTCAACATGATCAACAACGGCAAGGTCAACCAGATGCCTGCACAGGCTTCCAAACTGACCGAAGGTCAGATCCATGTGTTGGCCTCTTATGTCTGGGGCTTGTCGAACAAGGCCGCAGCAGCCAAATAAGCAGTGAAATGAACCAAGACACCCCCAGCGGGTGTCTTGTTTTTTGAAGGTACGTGTTTTGGACTCTCAAGAAAATTCTCCTCGCAAGGTTGTGCCCATCGTTCCTGTGAACGAGGCGCCTGGAGTCGAGGGTGAAGTGCAGATGGTGTCGCTTTATGCAGCGAGCCAGAAAATTTACCCCCGCAGTGTGCAAGGCATTTTTGCCAAGTGGCGCTGGGTGATGGTGTTTCTCACGCAGTTGGTTTTTTATGGCCTGCCCTGGATTGAATGGGGTCAGCGCCAGGCCGTGCTTTTTGATCTGGGCGCGCGCCGTTTTTATATTTTTGGTTTTGTCCTTTACCCACAAGACTTCATCTATCTGACCGCGATCCTGGTGATCTCGGCGTTCTCCTTGTTCCTGTTCACCGCCATCGCAGGACGCTTGTGGTGCGGGTATGCCTGCCCTCAGACGGTGTACAGCGAAATCTTTTTGTGGGTGGAGCGCAAGGTGGAGGGGGACCGCAGCGCCCGCATGCGGCTGGATGCGGCCAATATGTCGCTCGAGAAGTTCGTCAAGAAATGCTACAAGCACATCGTGTGGTTAGGCATCGCCATGTGGACGGGCTTCACGTTTGTGGGCTATTTCACGCCCATCAAACTGCTGGGCATGGAGTTTTTCCTGGGCAATATGGGCTCCTGGGAAATTTTCTGGGTGTTCTTTTACGCATTTGCGACCTACGGCAATGCGGGCTTCATGCGTGAGCAGGTTTGCAAATACATGTGTCCCTATGCGCGCTTCCAAAGCGCCATGTTTGACAAGGACACCTTGATCGTGACCTATGACGCCGAGCGTGGCGAGCCACGAGGCGCACGCTCCAAAAAAGCCGATCCCGCAGCGCTGGGGCTGGGCGCTTGCGTGGATTGCAGCCTATGTGTTCAGGTTTGTCCGACCGGGATTGATATCCGCAAAGGCTTGCAATACGAATGCATTGGTTGCGGTGCTTGCGCAGATGTGTGTGACACCGTCATGGACAAAGTGGGTTATCCCCGAGGCTTGGTGAAGTACTCCACTGAACATGCCATGCAAAACAAATGGACCAAGGAACAAACCTTGCGCCATGTGTTTCGCCCCCGCGTGATTTTGTACATCGGCATTTTGCTGTTGGTGATCGTGGCCTTGCTGACCAGTTTGGGTTTGCGCAAGCCTTTCAAGGTGGATGTGGTGCGTGACCGTGCTTCGCTGGCGCGCATTGTGGCCGGTGGAAAGATCGAAAACGTTTACCGCCTGCAAATCATGAATGCGGCTGAAAAGCCCATGAACTATCACCTGAGTGTGGAAGGTTTGCGAGGCCTGGAGTTGGCCACAGAGCACGATGTGCTGATCAAATCCACTGAATCCCGGTGGGTGTCGGTGCGGGTGCAATTGCCCTACGATGCAGCACAGCCGGGCTCGCATCCGATTGAGTTCGATATCCAGGCCTCTGATGAGCAGGGACAATCGGTCAGTCAATTGAAGGAAAAATCTGTTTTCCTTGTTCCACGCTGATTCAGGAGTAAAGGCTCAAGCCATGACAACACAATCTTCTCAACCCACAGCGCGAAGCTGGTGGTCATATGGTCACGTGTGGCTGGTCATTGCCGGCCCTTTGCTGGTTGTGGTGGCCAGTTTTGTGACCTTTTATCTGGCCGCGCACGGTCAAGATCCGGTGCTGTCAAGCAGTGCGTCGGCCACCCCCACAGAAAGCAGTGGTGGCAATGCCTTGGCGCCCGCGCTTCAGGCCCGCAACCACGCTGCCACTGGCGAGCTGCCTGCAGCCAAATCAACGAACAAGCCCTGAAGGGCGCAGCAGGAGACGTGCATGTTGGCAAAAAGAATGATGTGGATCGCATGGCCCGCTTTTTTGGTGGCGGGTCTGTTTGAGGTGCTGGTGTTTGGCTTGGTCGATCCGCAAGACCTGGAATGGTTCGGTCACCCCCTGGCCTTGTCGCGCCAGGCGGTTTATACCTTGTCGTTTTTCGCTTTCTGGGTGTTGACGATGATCTCCAGTGGCTTGACGACCTTGTTGTCGATGTCGCCCTTTGAAGTCAACCGTTGCCCGGTCGAGCCCAGTCAGCGCCCGGCAGATTGTGCCCGGGCTGATTCTGGCTGCTGCTGACGCCTGTGCTTATTCGCAGTGGGCCTGGTTGTTGACCAGGCGCTGCAAGCCTTCCGTGCTCAAGATGCGCACGTGGCGTTGTTTGACTTCCACAATCTCTTCTTCCACAAACTTGGAGAAGGTGCGGCTGACGGTCTCCAGCTTGAGGCCCAGGTAGCTGCCGATTTCTTCGCGTGTCATGCGCAAGACCAGTTCCGATTGTGAAAAGCCCCGTGCGTGCAGACGTTGCACCAGATTCAGCAGGAACGCCGCCAGTCGCTCTTCGGCCCGCATGCTGCCCAGCAGCAACATCACACCGTGCTCACGCACGATTTCACGGCTCATGATTTTGTGCACATGGTGCTGCAAAGCGGTGACTTCGCGAGAGAGTTCTTCAATCCGGTCAAAGGGCATGACGCAGACTTCGGCGTCTTCCAGTGCAACCGCATCGCAAGTGTGGTGGTCATGAACGATGCCATCCAGGCCAATGATTTCACCGGCCATTTGAAATCCGGTCACCTGATCGCGACCATCTTCAGTGGCCAGGCAGGTTTTGAAAAAACCAGTGCGTATGGCGTAAAGCGAGGTGAACTTTTCGCCGTTGGTGAACAAGGTCCCACCGCGTTTGATTTTGCGACGCACTGCCACCAGGTCATCGAGTCGGTTCAGCTCCTGATCGTTCAAACCCATGGGCATGCACAGCTCACGGAGGTTGCAATTGGAGCAGGCGACTTTGATGGCTTGTGGATTCATGGAAATATCTCGTGGGTGAGAAAAGTTTTTGCCTTGGATCAAGTCTTGAGCTTAATACGAAAACACATCGACTATTCCGGGTATACCCTGAAACCGTCATAAACCACGGTGATCAGGTAAAGGATTGACTTGGGTCAACACTTCAGGGCTGGGTTGCAGGCAAAGTCAGGTACCGTTTATGTACACGATTTGATTAAGGTTGGTCCATGTCCGTCATCACGCCCGAATTGTTGACACGATTTGATGTCCCCGGGCCTCGTTACACCTCTTACCCCACAGCGGATCGCTTTGTGGAGGCTTTTGGCGAGGCCGATTATTTGCAAGCGCTGGACCAGCGCAAAAACAGTGCCATTGGCAAGGCGACACCGTTGTCCTTGTATGTGCACATTCCGTTTTGTGAATCGCTTTGCTATTACTGCGCCTGCAACAAGATCATCACCAAACACAAAGACCGGGCTGAAACCTATCTGCGTTACCTCACGCGGGAGGTGGAGTTGCACACAGCCCATCTGGGCATGGGGCAGTCGGTCAGTCAATTGCACCTGGGCGGCGGGACGCCCACATTCTTGAGCGATGCCGAGCTCCGCGAATTGATGCAGATGTTGCGCCGTCATTTTGACTTTGTGCCCGGTGGCGAATACTCGGTGGAAGTCGATCCCCGCACCGTTGACGAGCAACGGCTGGCTGTGTTGGCCGAGCTGGGCTTTAACCGCCTGAGTTTTGGCGTGCAGGACTTTGATCCGGCTGTGCAAAAAGCGGTGCACCGCGTGCAACCCGCACAGCAGGTGTTTGATCTGGTCGCCGCTGCGCGCCGCCTGGGTTTTGAGTCGGTCAATGTTGACCTGATCTACGGCTTGCCTTTGCAGACCCCCGAGTCGTTTGAGCGTACCTTGGCGCAAGTCAATGAGTTGCGCCCGGACCGCATCGCCTTGTACGCCTATGCGCATTTGCCTGAGCGCTTCAAGCCGCAGCGACGCATCCACGCCGCCGAGCTGCCTTCGGGCGGCGCCAAAGTGGCCATGCTCTCGCGTTCTCTGGATGCGTTCACCGAGGCGGGCTATGTCTACATCGGCATGGACCACTTTGCCTTGCCTGACGATGCGCTGGCCGTGGCCAAGCGACAGGGCCGACTGCACCGCAATTTCCAGGGCTACAGTACCCAGGCCGATTGCGATTTGATCGCTTTGGGCGTTTCTTCCATCGGGCGCGTTGGGGCCACGTACAGCCAAAACGCCAAGACCATGGAAGAGTATTGCGATCTGCTCGACCAAGGGCATTTGCCTGTGGTGCGCGGCCTGGCTTTGACGCGTGACGACTTGATTCGCCGCGCCGTGATCATGGCTTTGATGTGCCAGGGGCAGCTGCAGTTCGAATCCATCAATCTGGCCTGGCTGGTGGACTTCAGGAAATACTTTGCCGCTGAACTGGCTCAGCTTGAAGACATGCAGGAGCAAGGCCTGGTGCAGCTGAGTGACACAGGCATTCAGGTGACCGGCATGGGCTGGTTCTTTGTGCGCGGCGTGGCCATGGTGTTCGACCGCTATTTGCAAGCCGATCGCAATCGGACGCGTTTTTCCAAAATCATCTGAGCTAGGATCCGTCCTGTGGTCTGCACCGCCGTGCAGAAGGAATACGCATGCAAAGTTCTCTGGCCATCACGGCTTTGATGATGGGCGTCTTGGGTGGCCCCCATTGCGTAGCCATGTGCGGTGCGGCCTGTGCGGGCTTGGGTCATGCCGCAGGTGCGCACCGTTTGCGTGCGCTTTGGACTTTTCAAATGGGCCGTTTGATGGGGTATGCCCTGCTCGGGGCTGCGGCTGCTTACAGTGTGCAAGGTTTGGGCTGGCTCACCACACAGTCTGCTGCGCTGCGGCCCCTTTGGACTTTGCTGCATCTGGCCGCCATCGCATTGGGACTGGTGTTGGTGGTGCAGGCGCGCCAACCGGTGTGGCTCGACGCCAGTGCCCGGCGCTTGTGGGCGCGCGTGCGCACTTTTCACCAACGCTCGGGCGCCGCTGTGCCTTTGCTGGTCGGCCTTTTCTGGGCGCTCATGCCTTGTGGTTTGCTGTATTCCGCCGTGATGGTGGCGGCTTTGGCAGGCAACCCCTTGAACGGTGCGGCCAGCATGGCCTTCTTTGCGCTGGGCTCCAGTGTGAGTTTGTGGACGGGGCCTTGGTTGTTGCTGCGATTGCAATCGGTCGGTGATGGCGCCTGGGGTGTGCGGTTGGCGGGCCTTGCTTTGGCTGCCATGTCGTCCTGGGCTTTGTGGATGGGGCTGGTGCATGACCAGGCCCCTTGGTGCGTTACACCCTGATACCAAGCGGTTTGAGCCGGGTCAAAGTGCATGCCCTGGACGCTCGGACAATGGACGCTTTGTTGTTCACGAGGTCTTCATGCGAAATTTCTACAGCTTGTCGAGCACGGTCATCCTCTCTTTGTGCAGCGCCTTGGCGCAAGCCCAAAGTGCGCCCATCCAAGACACGGCCAGTTGGCCATCAGCGCCATCTCAGGTTGTTCATTTGAGTGCAACGGCATCGACGCAGGTCACCCAAGATTGGCTGGTCATGACCTTGGCTGTGCAAAAAGAGGGCACTGATGCCGCCGTCGTGCAAAAGCAGATCCAAGCGTCATTGGCTGCTGCATTGGCATTGGCGCAAAGCGCTGCCCAAAAGGGCTTGCTGGATGTCAGCACGGGTCAGATGTCGGTGTACCCGCGCTATGGGCGGGACGGTAAATCCAATGGTTGGGCAGGTGTGGCCGAGTTGGTGCTGCAAGGCCGCGACACCGCTCGCATCAGCGAAGCCGCAGGACGTGTACAGGGCATGACCGTGAGTCAGGTGCAGTGGCAGGTCAGCCCGGAGCTCAAACGGCAGGTGGAAAACCGCATTCAAGGCCAGGCTGTGGAACAGTTTCAGTCACGGGCCAGTGCTTTGGCCAGCAGTTTTGGATTCACCACTTACAGTCTGCGCGAAGTGCGGGTGAGCAGCCAAGACAGCGGCCATGACATTCAGCCACGCATGGCGTCCGTGCAGATGGACAGCGTGGCCGCATCGCCTGTGCCGGTGCAGGCGGGGCAGTCGCGCGTTGTGGTCAATGCGGCAGGCAGCATCCAGCTCAAATGAGCGGACACGGCAGCCTGATCAGGCGCTCAGACCTTTGTAGAGCATGTAGGCCGACAGCACATACAGGATGCTGGCGAACACGCGCTTGAGCTGTTTGACGGGCAGCTTGTGGGCGGTCGCTGCGCCCACGGGCGCCATGGTCACGCTGCACACCGCAATGACCACCAGGGCTGGCAGCCACAGGTAACCAAACGAGTATTCGGGCAGGTTCTGCACGGTTTGGCCGCTGACGATGTAACCCGCCACATTGGCCAGCGCAATCGGAAAGCCCAATGCGGCGCTGGTGGCCACGGCGTTGTGGATGGCCACATTGCACCAGGTCATGAAGGGCACGCTGATGAAGCCACCACCGGCACCGACCAACCCCGACAGCAAACCAATGAAGCCGCCTGCACCCAATTGACCTGCGAAGCCGGGCATTTGACGAGTCGGCGCGGGCTTCTTGTCCAGAAACATCTGCGTGGCCGAAAAGCTCACGAAGGCCGCAAAGAACAAGGCCAGCGAAGCGCCTTTGACGAAAGCAAAAATGCCCATGCTGCCAATCAGACTGCCCAGCACAATGCCAGGAGCCAGACCTTTGACCAGGTCCCAACGGACGGCCTTCTTTTTGTGGTGTGCGCGCACGCTGGAGACTGAAGTGAAGATGATGGTCGCCATGGAGGTGGCAATGGCCATCTTCACAGCCAGGTCAGGACCGATGCCGCGTTGACCGAGCAAATAGGTGATGAAGGGCACCATGATCATGCCGCCGCCAATGCCGAGCAAGCCCGCCAGAAAGCCCGTGCAAAGGCCCAGAACGGCCAGTTCGGCCAGCAGCATTGGTTCAATGATCATGATGAGAAGCAGGGGAAGTGAAGAAGGTGTCTGCGAATGCCACCGGACCGTCATCCTGAACCGGGGGTTCAGGTGGGCGAGGGCAGACTGGCGTTGGGTTCATCTGACGCGAGACGATCACGCTCACCAGCCAATGTACCAAGCCCGTGCTCTATGAGCATTGGTTCAAGGAAATATAAAGCCCGGCATGCACCGCAGACAGGCGGATTGTAGGCCTTTGAAGGCCGGCATGTAGACCTCAGATCAATTGACCGTCGGATTCAATCGCCCGGTCCAGCCGTTGCAGCAATTGGGCCAGGCGATCCTGGCTTTCGGGCGCGCTGGTGTCTGCTGGCGTGGCTGCAGCGCTGGCAGCAGCAGCGGGGCTGTCGCCTTGGTCAAAAGCCAGATTCAGGGCGGCCAGCACGGCAATGCGGTCACGGGCCTTGATTTTGCCGGCGTCACGGATTTTGCACATGGCCATATCCACTTTTTGCACAGCCGCCTGCAGCCGTGCCTCACCACCCTCAGGGCAGCCCAGGATGTAGCTTTGGCCCATGATCTGGACTTCGATTTGTTTGGCGCTCATTGGGAAGCCTCTGGCGTAGCGGATGCAGATGCCTGCGGTAAGCGCTCGATCAGCGAATCCACACGGGCCCGGGCAGCCGACAGGCGGGACTTGAGCTGATCGCGCTCCAGTGTGAGCGCCTGGATTTGCTGGTTCAGCAAAACATGTGTGCGTTGCAACTCTTCATGACGAAGCAACAGGTGATCCACACGCTCGGCAATCTGATCGATGGTGTCGGGTTGGGCCATGGCAATCAAGTTATCAAAATTGGCCCCATTGTAGGCCTTGGCCACACCTGTAGGCTGGCTGACAGCTTGGTGTTTAAAATGGACCGCAGTTGGTGCTCGCGAAGCCGGTTCACGGCCCGCAGTTCAACGGGAAGCAGGAGGGACAAGCCACCACGGCCCACCTAACCTGCGCTGCCCCCGCAACGGTAAGCAGACGGGTCTTCATTCGCGTGAAGACTCCGCTTTCATCTCAAACCACTGATGGCCCTGAAACAGGCCGCCGGGAAGGTGATGAAGGTCGCTCTGTCAGCCCGGATACCGGCCAACAAGGTGACCTGTCGCAAGACAGGTTGTAAAGCCCATGCACTGTCGGGGAAGGCGGTGAGGGC